>Ga0194135_10003145_pt1 | contig 10057 bp, 6 predicted proteins | sample LitLau_LLRF_2013_FD_134024 | JGI IMG/M metagenome (GOLD analysis project Ga0194135, IMG submission 134024) | Freshwater sediment microbial communities in response to fracking from North America - Little Laurel Run_MetaG_LLRF_2013 (version 2) | ecosystem: Environmental > Aquatic > Freshwater >... | reverse complement strand
GGAATATATATATGTATATGCCAACTTAATTCATGCATCAAGTCACTCGTGTAGTTTTAAGCAAAAAGTACAACTCGTCAAAGAGAAAGAAAATTGTATTTTAACATTTTTAACTCGATTTTTACTGGAACTATCGAGTCCGCTGACAATCCTGTGAGATCTAATTTTATTTTATGGGAATCTGCGTTGATGCCACTGCAATGATGATTCAGATTTGAAGATGCGATAGGGAAGACGACGGTCGATCCAGTGTATGTTGAATGTCCGAGCAAATTTGCGCATCATTAAAGAAAGTGAATAAAAGTGAAGTATCATCTCTTTGTGGTCTGCTGGTAGTGCAAGTTCAAGATCATCTCGAGTTAATTGAACCCTTGTCAATACACAGCTATATAGGTATGATGAGATGCTGTTTAATGTCCGCAGTATATTTTGTGGACTGGAGCTGGAGACGAATGATTCCCGTTGTATTTTTGTTCTTACTGTGTATACTTGTAGCTATTACTTTGGGTTCTGTGTCCACGTAAAGTTCGAAATTGTTATTTTTTAGCTTACAACAGTTAGTTAGTTTGGCTACTCAATCTCTTGCATGTTTTGTACTTTAAAGCTAGTTAATATTTTTATTACTAACACATAAATTTCAAACTCATGACTGAAAAATTATCGATCATATAACAGATAACATTACATCATAAAAAGTAAACCAGACAGAACGTCGACTACTTGAATATACACGCATGACTATTACGAAACTGTACTGTCAACTGTCTACACAAGATGAGATTCCAAAGATTTCTATGAAATCTGATCTGTGAAACGAGACAGAATTCTTTGCCATTTCCATTTTTTTAGTTTATTTTGGAAGTAAACCGCACCGTGAGACAAAAATGCAGTTAGAATAGTTGGTACCCATTTGTCTGCCACCGCAAAACTACACGGAATTTAAATAAGAAATGACCAGTTGTATATTAAAATTATACAAAAGATGTAAATCAAGAAAATGAAAGATTAATTCAACCTGAAGAGCAGAACTGTATCTTTCATATCTGGCAAATCATTATTCTACAAAACTGCAAGAAAGAATTAGAAACCATTAAGAATTTATGTCAGGTGTTGTGTGTTTGAATTCGTCTCTTAAAATGCCGGTGGTGGAGTTGAAAGAACATTTAAAGAATATTCAAGTCCTCAGCAGAATGCTTGAGCAAGGTAGAAGACTGACAGACAGGTGAATGCATTTAAAATTTATGAATAAATAAACGAAATACAAAGCAAATAAATCTATATATGAAACTACTTCGCTGATTTTTTGTTCAAATATTTTAACAACTGTCTGACAATGAGCATGTATGCATTTCAAAACCCACAGTAAAACTTCTATTTGTTTTAATTTCAATTTTAATTGAAGATTTGAACTTAGATCTTGTAAAAATTACAATTTAACTCTCTACCAAGTCTTCCATCCAATCTTTCGAGGAATTTAATCCAACCAAGAAATGATTAGCCTGAGAAAATACTGGTAGCAATGAATCAGTCAATTTTGACGCGTTGGGAATGACTTGTACAAATAATAATAAAGCAAGCAGGAAACTATCTGGTAGATTTAAAAGTATGAAAAGGTGTGTAAGCAGTAAGGAATTGAATGAGAGTCTTTTCGTTAGTTAGCTCAAGTTGAACTTGTCTTGTTTGTTGCAGTTTTTGTGATGAGATTTTTTGCTACATACACGTGTACCCATTTACTTTTACTTTACGAGACTCATCTTCTCTCTACGCACAATCTATATACGCACTCTCTCTTACATAATACTACATCTTAAGTGCATACATAACATTTACAACACTGCCATTTCAATTGCTAGATGAATGCGTGAAGAAGAAATATAATAATCCTATCCTGAGGTTACACAAAGGTGGACTAGAGGTTAAAAGAACTTCAAAAGACATGTCTTACCCTCACATTCGCCACACTAAAGTCAAAAGGATTTAAAAGATGATGAAGAAAGCTTTTCCGCGTTCTCAGCTAATCACGAAATTACTTAAGTATTCTGCTAATGTGTTCAAACTACATGGGAATCATTAGTTAGCGAGCTGGAAGTTTATTAGCTATCTGGAATTCTACTACTATAAAATTTTAAACTTTCAAGCCATTAATCCCCAAGATTATAATTGGGAAATGCACTCATGCATTATTATTATTGCGTGTGTGAGTTCACACACGGATGGAATAAATTGCAAGTCAATCGTAAAGTGATTGATGAAATATAGAAGGAATCCACGCAGATAAATAGGGAAAGTATAAGTATATTCATTTGTAAGAGGATTTATTGATACATGATTATTGCATGAGACTGTTCGAGCGAAATAAAAAGTGGATCTTAATCCATTTGATTGTAAAAAAAATAATGTTTCTGTCTTATATAGCGCTTTATTGTCCAGTTTACAACGGAGAGTATTCGTTGCGGAGGTTGTAATACTCGTAATATGATTCCTTATTAAGGCAACTAATTGTAAGTAGTCGAACTAGCTAAAGAGTTTATTTTGTTAGGTGCGAAAAAAGTAATCTTGTTTATTGTGCAGATGAGTATACAAAGCTTATGTGAAGTATCGTAATAAAGAGTAGCGTTTAATAAGTCTCCTCTCAAGATTTACAACAGTCAAGTGGAATTAATGAGCGAAATATTAATGAGCCCCACTCGTCCTTCACTTGAACCACAATGACTTTTTCAGTTGTCAGAGAAGGAGGAAATGCAACTGTGCCTGAGAATGATAAAATGCAAAGGGAAAGAATACCAAGAAGCAATTTTGATGTGTAGCCTGGAATTCGTTGGATTATTGTAATTTATCTTGTTAGTGTGCGTGTCACATTTTTTACAATCCTCATTGTTGTTAGCCGTGTTAACTGATTGTCAAATGGGAAGAGAATGACATTCAACATTAACGCATCCTCGAAAGCAGCCGAGAGAAAGAAACTACACTGTACGCATATGGTTTTTAAAGCGAGTTATATGCGTATTGAAATGCGTAATTGCATTATATGCCTACGTATTTCAGAGTATGGGGCATTGTGACTTATGATTTCTTAAATAAAATATCCTTCTTACCTTTGATTAAGATGGATCCTACGTGTGTTTCTTCACCAGGAAATTATTGTTATGTTCAACTGCCCGATCAGAATCTGAACTGATGTTGCCTATATTCAATATTTCCGAATACTTCGTTCGACAATACTATATTAATTTAATTGTCATACAATCATTCTGCTGATTCAGATTGAATTGCGATATTGCGTCAATCGAATAAAACTATATGTAAAACAATGAACAGAGAAAGTCAGTACAACTTGAGACTTAATTTCCAGAGACCATTCTACTATGATCTGAATAGATTGTCACACCCATGCAGAATATATATTGGAGATCTAGTGTCAATCAAACTGGAATAGAGAGATGACTTTGAGTCAGAGGACCAGAAGATTCGTCTTTGTTGAATGCCTGATGGCCACTAGCCGAAAAAACAGTCAGGTAAACCGAGTTGTTTCATCGTTTCATCCCTCCTGTGAATCCAACCACGGTCTATCATCATCAACGTATAGTTTTGTTGTCGACCATTTGAATAGTTTTCTACGTACACTTTGATACGGGTGCAGGCTTTGGGATAGAAAACGCGACTATTCTAATAAGAAACGACTTGTCTATATAACATCTCTTTGTCTGGTGGAAGTTGTACATACATAATACAACAGGTTGCTCCTTCAATAAGAAGAAGACAAGTAGGGATGAAATTGAATCGGGATCAATGCTTTCCTTGCATTTATTTCTTGAATCATCATCATCACACCCGTCCTCTCATTGCGGTATCCAGTTTCCTCCATATCTACGTGATTATTACTCTCGAGAGTTTGACTGAACTGCATTTGAAGCTATATAAAAGTATTATAATTTGTGCATGTAAAACGAGGAGACTGCCAGAAGCCACAGCAGAAGAAGGATTAGCGTATATAGTAATTGCTAAGTTGTAAATTATACTACGAGCAATTATTGTAGAGGAAGTTGTTGTCTCAAGTAAATAATGAACTCATTTCGTATTAACAAATGGGAAAGGTGAGATTGATTGAAGGGTTCGACGAAGTAGGAGAATGGTTTCTCATGAATTCCAGGCAGCCTATTTATTTCTTAAAAACGGCAGATTAAAAATTGACACATCAAATACGCGTGACATTTGCAGAGGAAGAGTGAAAGAACTTTAAGATTAACCTAGCAGTATGCATAAATGAGAAGGATGAGAAAGAGAAGTGCATTTCAACCTTGAATTATTTATTTATTGCAATGTACTTAATGGCTTGATATTTTTGCTGAGTGATATTTTGCTGTTTGTTCGCATCTCATTAAGATTGGGAAGAATTGAGACGAAGAAGAAGAATCGAACGAGGTTTAAGTGGACAATAACCCATACACTAAAGAAGATGCGCAAATACCTGTCAGATAAAGCAAACAAAAGGTCACAATATCATTTTGGATGAAGGTATAACACACCATGTACTCAACGTGAAATGCAAGTAAAGAACTGCCGGTAGCAAATAAGTTACATCAGAACTTTGCGATTTATGATTTACCTGTAAATAACAATACAATCTGATTTAGATAATAGAAAGATGAACAATCTCATTGTGTACTGAACTTGCTAAATCATTCTTCGTTAACCTTATAACCTAAGGCTGCAGGAAAGTGTACAGGGTGGGAAGTTGTTTTGTTTGCCCATGTCAATGGCGTCAACATAGGTTTGCAATGTAAATGGCGTCAACATAGGGTTTACAATGTAAATGGCGTCAACATAGGGTTTGCAATGTTGAATGGTAGAAAGTTTATAGAGGGTTTGCGATTGGTTAGGTTAAGAATGTAATTTCTTTTTATCCATCTATTCGCCTGAAATAATGCATTTGCTTTAATATAATGGGTAAATAAAATATTTCTCTTTACATGTTCCAAATAGCCTTTAGTTATAAATATATTCAATGGTAAAGAATCAGAACATGAAGCAAAAGTATAGGTAAGAGATCAAACGTACTTATTCACTTTGTGCGAATTCATCTGATCATCATTCACCTGTGAATTGTGATAAAGGGTGGAGTAAATTGTAGAGAATTAAATAATAAACTTGTGAGTGAATACTCCGTAAGCCCCGTGTGCATGAGTCAGAAGAAATTTCGCAGATATTTCAAAGTGACAGGAGGTTTGCCCACAATTTCTGGATCAACTGCAAAATAACTTCTGAGCCATCGGTCTTTCTTATACTCTGCAGGTGGATCTTAAAATTACTTTCTATTCATACTTTCTTGTATATATATTGTACTTCTGAATTTGATTAATAGTTTCAGTTAACTACTCGCGATCCAGCGTGATCTCAGACTTTTGTCTGAATTAAATTCCAAACAAGAGGGAATTATTAGATCTTTTCAAGTGTCAAGTTCCATGAGACAATGCGAATCTAATATACTTCATACGAAGAAAATGAGAATATTAAAATGACGACATGAATTAAAAAGATTTTATAGATGAACTGCATACGCGTTAATCTATACAGCTTGTCATAAAAAGCAAAAATCGCAATTTTACTACACGGGGAGAGAGAGATCACAAGGACGCGCATATATAGAGTGGATTAGCAACACTACAATCTAGCAATCAGTTACAACTGGGTGGCTATTGAATCTTTGGATTGAAAAGGTTTAAATTCAAAGTGCAAATGTCCAGTGAGTGTTAATGTCGTATTGTGTAGATTTCTTTTACGTTTCTATCAAGTTGAGATGCACTTGATTCCAGAGAGTTACACTAAATGTGTTGTCTTCATTCCAAACGACGAACGCGACGCGATAATCGCCTTTTCTCAAAGGAACAAGACTATATAGTTAATATTTATGATGAAAATGTAAGAACATGTAAAGCAATATGTATATTAGATTGGACAGGCTGCATATAGAGATGCGTCAGTCTATTATAAACTTACTTATATGCTTCAATGCTATACACAACAATTTCTGGTAATAGCAATTGTAAAAAAGTTGCATATAGAATTGTTTAGTGTAAAATATCTTTCCCCATAGAATATACAGAGAGTGAATTAAACCGCACCACGCCCTTATATTGCTTTAAGTCTTTTCTCTCGGGCAAAGAAGCAGATCAACATTTTAAAGTTGTTTGTGTTGGACCAGAAGATGTTGAGTTGCTGTGCATAAAATGCGAATGAATGAGGGAACAAAGTCTTACGATGATCTACGAATCGGAGTTTATACTTGTGCATTGAAATAACCGTTTAGACTCTGAACCTAGAAAACACGCGAATTCCTCTGATCTCATGCACAATTCTTATTCCAGACTTTCGTGCATTTGATTGTTTGTATATTTCAGCTAAAACTTTGCAAATCCCAAGATTTTACGATCAAAGATGCATATGATCATAATTTTTTGCTACTGCTGCACATTGCTGCACATGATATAGACACACACGTATCATTTCTTCCAAGCGCTTCCCTGTCATTAGTAGAATGTTCTTTGGCATTCATTCATGTTTCACTGAAAATTATTCTTACCTTTGGTTGTAAAAATGAACAAATGCAAAAACCTGGATTTCATGTGAATGTGAAGTGTATCCGTCGATTAAATTGGTTAAACTAATGTACTGCTTTTTGCTTTTTTTGCTAATATGAACTACTATGTGTATATAAAGAGGCTTTAAGTTACACTTCATGTACAAGTAAGTCCATGCTGATCCTTATATTTAAGAAAAGTACAAACTCTAAAAATAGCTTTCAAAATCGGAGATCATTCGGAGAACTCCGTAATATAATCACACACTTTGTTGACTGGTAAAATGAAATTCTTGCTCACATGTTTTCCTTGCTTGAAACATAATTTGTAGCAGATGACCAGACTGTTATTGTACGGAAGAACTCTGTCACATCTCATTAAATTGTCTCCTTCTCTGTAACTTTTTACAAACACTTGACGATTTTCCAGTCGATTTCAAAACATTTGTAACAGCTTCTGTCCACTCAAACGAGCCTTCCAAAAAAAACATATGGCTTCATCGGATCAAACAATCCAAACTTCCCCAAGGACTACGGAAGACCAAGTATACAAGTTACATAATCTTATTGTTTAACTATACCCAATGTATATTAATATTTCGAAACCTTCTTCAGCTCCCTTCTTCAAATATATTTGAAATCCATTCATCCAACGACTTTGGCCGCTACCTCATTGCTAAAAGAGACATTCCAGCAAAGACTCTAGTTCTTTCAGAGACCCCGTTAATATTCGCACCTGCAGATGACCATGAAGTTGATTTAGAAGATGATCAGAACAACTTAGAAGGAGAAGGTGGATCACAGACAACGAGTCTCTTTTGTCTCAAGTGTTGTGTTCACTTGAACAAAGCAGCACCCCATGCCTCCATCGTCCCTTGTCCTCAATGTGGCTGGCCTTTATGCAGTAAATCATGCAAATCTGTAATTTATTTGATCTGTCAACTATTTCGTACTCTTTTTGTAAAAAAAACACTGTAATTGCGACGAGAACCACTTTTACTATTGGTTTCCCACACGTTCTCTCTTTTTATTTTAAACATTTAAACGTCTTTGTGAGTCCTATTTCCAACTTTCCTATGCAAACTTTTCGCTTAAGGTCGATTTGAATGCGACGTAGTTTATCAAATGACACTTGCAATTTATTAATTCTAATATTGTAATGAGCTCCTTCTTCTTCGTGAACACTACGAGTTACTTAAAGGTCACTTCTTTGTATGATCCCAAGAATATTATAATTACCTGTTACTAATTACAATGAAAATTGATGTGAGACATCTCTGATTATATTCTATATATTATGTATTTCAGATGAACAACGAGTTGCACGAGGAAAATGAATGTGGCATTTTTGTAAGAAATCAGACAACCTTTCCTCCTCCTCATCAGTGGCCTGTCCTTTACAAATCCATTTTGGTTCTCAGGATTCTTCAGCTCCTGCAAAAAAATCCCACCGTGTGGAATAACTTTTTTGCAAACTTGGAACATCACAATGATGTTAGGGAGCAAAAGGCTTATTGCAACACTTCCGATCAAATGATACTCCAAAACTTGGAATACTTTTATGGCTCTGCACAGCCTGGAAATAATAATAACAATGCTCTTGACACAGACAAAATCAAAACCATCATTGGAATTGTGAATGTAAATGGATTTTGCGCTAATAAAAACCAATCTAGTTCCAATGTAAAGCTCAGGTGAGGTTAAAAATATCGCTTATAATTCAACAAGCCCTCCATCAATTGATAAGACACCTTTAATGAGCCTTTGATTGATTTATCCAGAAAAGCCAAATGTTTGTTTCAAACCGGAAGTCTCTTCGCTCATTCCTGTGCTCCAAACTGTTCGTGGACAATTGACTTTACCAATGGTCTTCCTAATATTAAAGTTTATTCTTCTGTGTCTATACAAACCGGAGATCTCCTCACAATTCCATACAATACCAGACACTTATTTTACGGAACACTTAAGAGACAAATTCTAATTGAGAACGTAGCTCATTTCTTCTGTAAATGCCAACGATGCCACGACCCAACTGAGTTTGGCACTTTCATGTCATCTCCCATTTGTTTTTCATGTGGAAAAGGATTTCTAATTTCCCAAGATACTTCGGACCACGAAAGCCGATGGATCTGTCAGTACTGCCAAGAAGTTACCTCTGTACAAAAAGTAGTTCGATTTATTACAGGAATAGAAGACAAGTTTGATGACATTCAAGAACAAAGACTTACATGGAAAGAAGAGTTTGAAAAATTGAATAAACTCTTTGAAGAAAATTACGGGAAGTCGTTGCACGAAAATCATTACACTTTGCAAGGAATATCCACACGCATGTTGGAGATTTCGGTGGAAAAATTAGAGGAATTTGATATCCCAGGAATCGACAAGTTCCTTTGGCATTGCAACTATCTTATGGGAATCGCCGATGTTATTCTTCCAGGGTTTAATGGATATCAAGGTAGTGTACGCTATATTAAATCTCCCTAGGTTTTCCTCTAAAAACATATTTAATTACAAGTATTAATTTAATTATACAGTAAAGAATAAAGAATTCTGAACTTGTGTGTTCATCACACACGCCTTTTGTGTCTTCCAAAGAAAGAATGAGTGCAAAAGCTATTTTAATACGTGTACATAGTTATGTTAATTGTGAAATGTATAAATTAATTACAGACCAACTTCGGGATTACCTGGCTGAAGGAAAATACTTCAAAAGTCTAGTCTTAAAAACTTTGTTGGACGATGAAAAAGAAGTGGAGTAAGCAGGACTTTTGTATAATTTATGGAAATATATGAAATCACCCAGGATGATCATCCGAGACGGTTAACTATGCAAAAGTAGACGAAGGAATTTATGGAGACAATTTTAAATCTCTTCTCAAGGCGACTATGTTCTATTTTTAAATAAGCTGCGTGTGTGTATCATTATTATATTAGTATGAATGGATTTCAGTCTTATTAAAAAATCAGTTCTCCTTGTGTGGGTATTTGCATTAGGTGATATTATATAATGTTGCATAATTTATTATGATTACCAAATGCGATATAATACACACGAAGTGTGACTTAGAATATTTAGAACTTCGGAGTATTAAGAGTAAGAGTAAAAAAACTAAGAGTTGATGCATTCAAGTGCATGTTAAGCCTATTTCCTAGCTAATAAAAATGATAAACCTCTAAACTAACGAAAACCGGTCTAGTGTTCATATATTCTTATGCGATCATCTTGATGACAATCATCATGACACACTCACACTTATAGAAACCAATCTTTGGCCACTGTACGCTAATTTTGCATACAACGACTACGTACTTCTCTGCAACAAGATCAAATGATGCAGCTACCGAGTGTATTCACTACAGAGGTGGGCACACTCATTGGTATCGCTCGCTCGCTCGCTCGCTCGCCAACTCCTTTTTCGCTCGCTCGCTCGCTCGCTCACCAACTTTTCCTTCGCTCGCTCGCTCGCTCGCTCACCAACT
>Ga0194135_10003144_pt1 | contig 10059 bp, 9 predicted proteins | sample LitLau_LLRF_2013_FD_134024 | JGI IMG/M metagenome (GOLD analysis project Ga0194135, IMG submission 134024) | Freshwater sediment microbial communities in response to fracking from North America - Little Laurel Run_MetaG_LLRF_2013 (version 2) | ecosystem: Environmental > Aquatic > Freshwater >... | reverse complement strand
TTATGTTGGTTGCATGATATAACTTTATAGATGCTGGATGTATAGCTACCGCATCGAGTACACCTTGACTGGTCCCCCGACAACTCTCCAGCACTGGAGGAAAGTGAATCGCCTCACTTTCGATGGAAAAATTCACCTCTTCCAGTATTCGCACTTCGCAGTCCCTGAAAGTTGATGATATCAACTGGTAGATTCTTCAGCCGGCTTTTTGCCTGACAACACGGACAACAGCGTTTATTCCAATCTCTTCACTTTTACTAATTACACGTTGTAATACTCACTCCTCTGTCATTTTTCAACATGGCTAGCTATCATAAACCAGAAGCTAAAACTATTCAAGAACTCCGTGACATTGCTAACAAGTTGAGAATTTATTCTGTCACTTCCACCGATGCTAGTAAATCTGGGTAAGTATTTCTCTTAATCAATTATTGTCGTCTCATTAGCATCAACTTGAATATATCACCAGCTCGAGCAATTCACTTATTATATTGTTAGGTTCAATTGGTCGAATGCTTTACTGTCCAAATTGTCCAGATTAGAATTAGAAATCGTACATTCATTTGCTTATAACTGATAGTTTGATAATTTCTCGATTCTTTTTTACTTAAACTACTTATTCAAGAAATAAGGAAAGAGTTTGCTGAAAGAAATTGCATACACCGGCTTCTAGCTGAATATTCATAAGTCACAATAAGTACATCATGTCTATATATAAATCACCAACCATAAAACTTCATTATTTAAGTACACATTAAACGCGAATGTCATATATTCAAAGTCTTGTCAAGCCAGATGCATATCTGTAGTCAAGTATTCGAGTGCGGTTGATGGTACAATGGTACTAGTGATTTGTATTGACTATTATTATTGCTCTTCTGTAGCTATAAAGTATTGACATGATATCGAATCCATCGGAGGAAGAAGTTTATTATTACAGACAGGGTTTCTTTTCCACAATATCATCATCATAAGATGAGGTACATTAAAAGAAGGTCTTCTTCATGTCCATAAAATATTTGAATTTTCTTGGATCCACCTTATCATCACGTCTGGTCTGAATCTCTGAATATCAGTAATTGAATATCTGAACATTCAAATAAACTAGAGAATCCTCGTTGAAATATGAATCTTTCACTCCATCAGTGTACATAGACATGTTTGCCTGTCTAGACTTCTGAATGAGTAATTTATCTATGAACTTCTACAGTTGGTTTTCATGAGTGTTTCCTTCTTCATATTACTAAGGTACAAAATGTACCAATAAGTCAGACACTACAGTTTACTCATACACGAAGATAAGTAAGTTCCCATCCAAAAGACACAAGTACTGAAAAAAAACATCCAGCAACCCAGCCGCAAAGCCATTAAACTGTTGCACTCCCGAGTCTCTCTCTCGAGTCTCAAGCTTATACCGATCTCTAATCTCAATTTCTTATTTTCTTCATTCTTCATATAAAGTATATGTACCCAACAATTATTCAGATGTTGTTAATATTAGCCGCAATAATATCGCCAAATCAGCTACATAATCAAATCTACTCCTACTAATCATTTCCTAAACCGACAAAATTGTCAATCAATTGACCATAAATTGCGGAATAGGCCAATTGATGATAGGAAAGGATTGGATAGAGATTCATCGTGTGAACTCTCTCTTCCATGTCTTCATATATGCAAAGTTTTGAAGGTGCTATAAGGTCAGTGGATGATAAGATGATATGAGATGAGCACACGACCATGCATGCATTTTCCTATGTTGAACAACTCCTGGAGTCCACACATTATATGTAATATACATGTATGGCATATAAGTGAATACGTCAAGAATCGCATGATTTGTCGGGTGCATCTCATGCTCATATGTCATGGTCACATCTCCATCCTCAAATTATCCTAGCCGGCCGGCATGCTCGGCAACACTCCACTCGCTACTTCCGAACTGTCAACAACACAAAAACACGTCTCCGTTTCCAAAATCCATACGAATTACTAGTAATTAAGACTTGACATTTCTCCTTCGTCGAAGACAATATGAGTACGGTCTTAGATAAAGAAAGACTTCAGGAGTTGAGGGACATTGCGCACAAACTGAGAATTCATTCTATTAACTCTACTTCGGAGGCCAAGTCTGGGTGTGTATTTCGAAGCTTTTTATATTAGGGTGCATTTTTTGTATTTGCGAAATTGTTGAAGTTTAGCGTAATTTTACGTGAATTTTATACTTGCAGACATCCTACATCATGTGCGTCCATGGCAGAGGTCATGTCGGTGTTGTTCTTCCATACGATGAGGTACAAGGTGAAAGTGCCCAAGGATCCTTCCAATGATAGATTCATTCTTTCCAAGGGACATGCTGCACCTATCTTGTATGCAGGTACGAAGAGGCACACAGGAATTGTATACTGAGATTTCGTAGTAATTAAACGGACGATGTCATTTATGTGATTCTACTATCATTGTAGCATGGGCGGAAGCTGGACTGTTCCCTGTAGCGGACTTGAATAACCTCAGGAAGATTGATAGTGACCTTGAAGGACATCCAACTCCGAGACTTAACTTTGTGGATGTGGCGACGGGATCGCTTGGACAAGGATTGAGTGTTGCTGCTGGAATGGCTTATGTGGGCAAAGTTGTGGACAATGCTCCTTACAGGTAGGAGTCATTTGTGATTGATATGCAAAGTAAGCAGGAGTTATAAGGAGATTCTTAATAGTAGTGATTTCGTTGGTTCCACAGGGTTTATTGTCTCATTGGAGATGGCGAGAGTGCTGAAGGTTCCTTGTGGGAGGCTATGCATTTTGCCAGTCGTTACAATCTTGATAATTTGGTGGCGATTTTTGATGTCAACAGACTTGGTCAGTCTGAGCCAACAGCATTGCAACATCAAATGGATGTTTACAGGAAACGGTTGGAAGCTTTTGGATTCAATGCTATTGTTGTCGATGGTCACGATGTGGAAGAGTTGTGCAAGGTAGTGGCAAAGATATTGTGACGAGGGTGAGTTATGTCGAAATAGTTTAATATATACAATAATCTGATTTCACTCTAGGCTTTCCATGAAGCTTCTGAGACGAAAGGAAAACCAACTGCTATTATTGCCAAGACGTTCAAGGGAAAGAATTTCCCCAGTATCGAGGATCAGGATAACTGGCACGGAAAACCTTTGGGAGACAAAGGTCCAGATGTTCTTAAGGTTCGGAAACAACTGATTTTAAGATAGAAATGAAAGTGAATAGTGTAGAGTAAAATTTGATTATGTTTATAGCATTTGAACTCTCTCATTAAAAACAACGGACCAACTCAATTGATTCCATCTAAGCCTGTGGTTGAGGTTCCGGCCGCGGATATTTCCAATGTTAAGCTGTCTGAGCCCCCAGCGTACAAAGTGAGTTGTTTTCTCTACAATTCAATAATAAGTAGAAAACTAATCCATGATATCTTTTGAACAATAGCTTGGAGAACTTGTCGCCACCCGACTGGCTTATGGTACTGCTCTCCAAAAACTTGCTGCCGCAAACAGTCGAGTCATCGCCTTGGATGGAGACACAAAGAATTCAACTTTCTCGGATAAAGTTCTCAAGGTAATTTTACTGCCGGTTTGAAGTATGCAAATTTTCTAAGCTTACCTTGCTCATCATAGAATTTATTTTTGAATTTCAGAACACTCCTAAGCAGTTCATTGAATGCTACATTGCTGAACAAAATTTGGTCGGAATCGGAATCGGTGCTGCGTGCCGTGACAGAACTATTGCATTTGCTTCTACTTTTGCTGCATTTTTTACCCGAGCATTTGATCAAGTAAGAATGTGCTAAGTTTTTATAACTGATAACTGCAGACTTAAATCTAACTGTAACGGTTTTGTGTGTAGCTACGAATGGGAGCTATATCCCAAACAAACTTAAACCTTTGTGGATCTCATGCCGGAATTAGCATTGGAGAAGACGGCCCATCTCAAATGGCTTTGGAGGACATTGGAATGTTCAGAAGCATTCCTGGAGCCACTGTGTTCTATCCATCAGATGCTGTGAGCACTGAGTATGCCGTTCAGTTAGCAGCCAACACCAAGGGCATTTGTTTCATTCGAAGCTCTCGACCAAACACCCCAGTGTTGTACAACAATGATGAACCATTCCAAGTTGGAAAATGCAAGGTCGTCCGAACTGGCGATGCTGATAAGGTCCTTCTTATTGGATCTGGAGTAACACTTCATGAAGCTGTCAAAGCTGCTGAAGAGTTAGCCAAGTCTGGAATAAGTGCGCGTGTCATCGATCCATTTACCATTAAGCCTTTGGATTCTCAAATCATCGAACACGCTAAAGCTGTAGGTGGCAGAATTGTCACCGTTGAAGATCATTATCCTGAAGGTACTAGCGAATATAAAATGCCACCTGCTTCTTGTGTGTAACTGTTCAAGCATATTTTAATTTCATTCTCTTTTGTGTCAGGTGGAATTGGAGAAGCGGTCTCATCGCTTGTGGCACTCGAGAGAGACATAATTGTCAAACGACTAGCTGTACGGGACATTCCTCGTTCAGGACCACCAACTGTTCTTCTTGAGAAGTTTGGAATCGACGCTAAGGCCATAGTGAAAGCTGTGAATGAAATTTTGGCGATCTAAATATCACCACTTTAACCACCCTAATTCATCTCGTGTCTCATGTTCTGCTTTTCTGTAAACCACCAACAAAAACGAAACCTGTGTGTGCTGACAATACGACAATCCTCCTTTTCGAACTCTCTCCTCCTGATTTACTTGGACAACGGAATTTTAAGCCGTTGAACAATTTCCGGTTATAAGGGACAAGTGTGCTACTGTAACTCTATCTAGTTCATTTTGCATTTACAGCTGTGTAGTAAATGTAACATTGTTCATTCCGAAGGAACTAAAAATCTATTCTTTGTAGTTTTCTTTATCATTCCGAATATTAAACGTTGGTTTATGTAATGAAATTGTCGTACGAACTGTCATTGTATTACTATCTCCGACACATTGAGATTCTGCATTTGCTGTTTTACCGTTCTTTCTGTCTTGTTTGATCGATATATAGGGACAGATTTTTATGTCTCAAATTTCTGGTGCTAATGGGCTGGTCCATCTCTAGGTTAAGTAACTGAATAAGGGCAACTGTTTTACGATAAGCATAACGATGGAGAAATTCGCAGCATCCGAGAAGCTCATTAGTGAGACGCTAGACAACTTACCACAGCCATTTATGATTTTTGGCAAGAAAAAAGATCACAATTCTGTGGAAGAATTTTGGATGAACAAACTTGAATGCATAGAAAAACAGTACGAAGAGCACATTGTTAAGTTGGAACGGTCGCTGCTTGCTGATCGTGTTAAAAGGAGACAATTGGTTCAAAAGAGCGAAACTGTAAATAGATTGCGAGGTGTTTTGAATGAAAAGAAAGAACAATTGCAGACATTGGGGGACCAAGCAGCAAAGCTAGAACAGCACTTGACCACGGAAAAGTACAATGTGAGTTATGCATGGGCTCAACTACTAATTAATAAGTTTGTTTTACCTATATACGATTGGTCTGAAATGACTGCATAATAATTCACTTGAATTGTAAATTCTTTTGTATATATTTGCGATAGATTTTTACTTAATTTGGTCTTGCAGGCAAAATCGATGAAGAGCAAAGTCTCCAAATTAGAATATGTGAAATCAAAAGTAATGAGAACGCTAGCAGAGGAAAGATTCGAGCGAATGCATAATGAGCGAGAAATCACAAAACTTAAGCGCCGTCTTGAGAACCTAGAAAGGGACAAGAGGTTTCTTATCCAGGAAGTTTCTACAAAGAATCAGGAACAAGAAAAGGTTGTCGATCGTCAGGTTCAACTGGTACAGAGCAAGCAAAGTCTAATTCGAAGTCTCACTGAACTCGATCAAGAGCGAAGGAATCAAGCGAAGGCAAATGTTACATTGAGTGAAACAGTAGGAGCCCTAATGAACATAGGAAAATCCCATGAAATGCAGTTGCTAAAGCAGAGAAAGGAAATTGACGCAATCACTGACGAAATGAAATTGAAAAGGAAGGAACACTCGGAAGCGATTAGGCAGCTGTTAGCGAAAGACAAAAAAGTGACGGAGGCTCAAGGTGAAGTGAAATATTCGAAGGAGAAGATGGATCACTTGGAACGACAAGTGAGACATTGGAAGGAAGAATTAGATGCGAACGAATCCCACTCCGTGACCGCTAAATTAGGTAAATTCGATGATGGTGATGTTATAAAACCGCATTTGTCGTACGATATTGCAAGAATTATTTTTTGCAGATGCACAAGATTTGCGGCGAGAAAACAGTAGCCTGCGCTGTCAACTGGCTGAGTTGCGTCACAAACTCAATCGGACTTGCGGAGAGTTAAAAAATTTGGAAATTCAGAAGCACCGAACAGAAGTCGAGTTGCAAAACGCTCAAGGCCAAGCTCGAGCATTGCAGATGGTCACGTACAGAAATGAAATTATGAAGCAAAGACTAGCACAAAAAATATTAAAAAATCATCCGGCTGTTCAAATAGCTTTGGAAAAACGTGCACAAGAGCACTTCATGCGAGATAAAGGTCATGCAAAGACAATCAATGAGAAAAAGGAAGTGGAAGGCTACAAAAAAAAGGTTTTTGAGTTGGAGCGTCAAAAGAAGGAGTTGGAAAGGAAAATTTTGGAGTCAAAAAGCAAGCAAAACCGTCTCAGATCAAAGTTGGATAAGTACTCTGGGATGGGACAACAGATTTTATGGACCGAGAAAGCAATGGTGAAACTCGAAGGAGACAGAAACCGTTTTGAAGATTTGTTAAAGACGATGGCTTTGAACGTTCCAAATAAGCTCCCTTTTCAGCGACTTGTCACAGATCCTTCAATTTTAGATCGTGTGGCTAAGTATGAAGTGCTCCAGAAGCGTTTGCTTAAACAATCGACACGAGTTGAAGAGTTGAAAAGAACTGCAATGAAGATTGTTGAGGTGAGCAAGAAAGTTGTAAATGTTTAAAACAGGGGTAACGTGCAAAAGTTCTTTGCAACTGTAGCTCATATTATTATGTCATGTCATATTATTCTTGTGTGCTACGCTACATTGTTAAACAATTGTCCAATCGCTTAGTCATGGTATGCATATCACATATGTCTGATTTATTTTTTGACCAGTTTCGTCGACGGAAATCTGAAGAAGAGCTGGCTGATCGGCGATGCGAGTTACCGCCGTGGAAAATGTCTCATTGGAAGCGTCATTCATCTCAGGACACATTGGCGGACGTAGATAATCAGACTTTGGATCCCGAGGGAACTGGAGTTATTTTGCCAGAGAGAAAATACTACAAGGAGTATATGTCCTACTTGGAATCAGAGATTCCTTCAGTGAAGAAACAATTGGCCTTAATGGAGAGACGGCAACAACAAAAACAACAGAGACTGGTAGATGCTGAAGCGGACGCTCGCAGGAAGAAGTACGAACAGGAACAACGGGAAGGGAGTTTTGACAGCGTATCTACAGTTCCCCCAGTCACGATTCCTACGGAGATAATGCTTGACCCTCTTCCAGAAGATGAAGGAGAGGATGATGAAGGGCTCAGTGATGATGAAGATGACAGTGATATGCATGGGTTTCTGGCAGTCGTTAGTATTGATGAGGCATCAAGTGCTCGTGTCCCTTCAACGACGCCAGACCAGCAGGGAACTGGAGACATTGACGGAGAGAAAAATGGTGCTGGTGATACCGCTGACACATATAGAAGTAAGACGGAAAGTGATAGTGGAAGCAGGAATGATGATGGGTAGGGAGAGAATGTTCTAGGCAGCCGAGATTTGCACACATTAAAGTTGTGCGTATCAGTGAGTAAACACTCATTCAGGACAAGATAAGTAGCAGGAACAATTCTGTCAGGGACAGTCTACTCATTTTGTAGAACTTTTACACAAAATTTAGGATAAAGAAACCATTGGGTGATTAGGACTCGGGACGCTCGGAGAGAACACACGCACCCATCATGTGTGTATGTGTTTGTTTGCTTTGCTGCTGAAGTCTAGTCAACCAAGGCAAACTCACATGATGAACCAACGGACGAGCACATTGAATTGAAGACAAAAATAGATAACCTACCATGTTAAACCGTTCAACTTCGCCTTTCACAACTTAGCTCACATAGCTTCAATAAAAACGACATTGTGACATAGTTTGGCATTCATTCACACACAACACGACTTGCTTGATGATACCAGTGGAAACCTTGGACAGTGTGGTTTTACGCCTAACATAACCCAAAATTCTACAATGGACCTAGACCTAATCCTAAGTCCATTCTGAAATACAGTAGAAATCAAATTGAGACTATCTACCCGTCTTCCGTAAATTTATTGTATAGCAGCAAATGATTCGTACTTTATTGCATATAATTTGTGATTATTCCACAAATAGTTAACACGCGTTATTATCGACAAATTCCTACTATGTACGTTCATGGAGGGTTTACGATACGACGAGGGTTGATGTTCTAGTTCATATGAAACACTTATACGTGTAGTCTTAGGGCTAGCGATGCCTCCACAATGTCTTCTCTCTTTAACTAACTTAAGAGCAATAATTAATATTAATAATAATAATGTATGTACCTACTTGGAATACTTTGTAAAAGTCATTTATGTAATGATTGATACAACATTTACAATCGGATAGCACTAAAGGACAAATGTTATTAGGAAATCATAAATGAAGATCGATTCTACGTTCTTTTGTTTGTGTCGTGTGAATGAGCGTAAAAGGTGTATAATATTAGTAGTAGCCTCTAAAAATTCATGTTGTGTGTAACTTAGTAAATAGTACTCTTGAAAATGGTGTCCATTTACAAAACTGATGATTTTGAAGACTTAAATTAGATCTTGTTGATTTTCTCGCTCACGACGACCGGATTGTTCTTGCGTATTTCTTCTGCGCCCAACTGACGGTAGTCAAAACTGCACTCGTGTTTGTCACTGTAACGATGTGTGGAGCAGAACAAACCTCCACAACGACACTCGAATCCTTCAAAACATTACAACACAATTACATAGAAAGTACTCTTATAACATTCAGAGCGTTTGAATTCATAATTTGAAAGCATCATACCCGTGAGGCCGACTTTCTTGCGACATGTGAGGCAACGATTGGATTTTTTCTTGCTGTCAGATCCTGAGGGGCCCTCAGCAACAACCAAGGATGACTGGGGTGTGGAAGCCACGGGAGCAGTCAGCCCAGCTGCTGCAGATGGACAAGGGCTGTGATCTACCTTTACAGTTGTTTCTTCTTCCTGCACAACAAACAACCCAACATTTTCACACATTACAATAGGGACCATCAACTACTACTACATGACGCATCAAAATATTCTCTCTCTCTCTCTTTCAGCTACACAGCCCACTTTCAACTTTCAGGCATAACGAGGAAGTAACTGGAATCGTTATCAGAGCAGCCTATTTGCTATTTGCACTAATAATCCATTTCAACCACACACTTCCTAATTTTATATACTTAATCACAAAGAACTATACACTATAAAACTATATTGAACTTCTTACAAAAAAGATTACAAACTTCTAGACTTGAACAATAATGATGATGACAAAGGACCACGTTTTAGTCTAAAAAACAAAGAACTCTCTCTCTATATAATATGGAACTTACTGGTGGTGGGTGTGGTGAGAGGGGTGGTCGTTGCGGAGAAGGGATCTTCACAAGACTCCCTTGAGGAGGTTGCTGCTTCTTCTTTACGACTTCTTTGTAACATAGCGAGCATAGTCCATCAGTTGCAGGACTTCCAAAGTACCCGCACCCTGCCTGGCACTGACGACTTCCTTCCATTCCATTGCTTTCCCCTTCCATCTCTCTCTGAACATTACAAAGACCAATATTAATCACCCCCCATGTACTTCCCTGCAGGGCCCTCAATCCCCACATTATCCCCAAAATTTTGTCTATTATTATTATCTCTAGCATTACCTCACTCGTCGTATAATCAAAAGCCAGTGGTGGAAGGTCTCTTTGTGGTGGTGGTGGTGATGCTGGTCCTCCTCCTCCTCCTC
>Ga0194135_10003143_pt1 | contig 10060 bp, 10 predicted proteins | sample LitLau_LLRF_2013_FD_134024 | JGI IMG/M metagenome (GOLD analysis project Ga0194135, IMG submission 134024) | Freshwater sediment microbial communities in response to fracking from North America - Little Laurel Run_MetaG_LLRF_2013 (version 2) | ecosystem: Environmental > Aquatic > Freshwater >... | reverse complement strand
GTAACTTACAACATGGATGTTTGAGAATTCCATAATTGGTCCTGCAGCAGGGTTAGGACGCAAGACTTCGATTGAGCGAGTGGAGTGTAAAGAAGCGGACTCTGCTGCTGCCGTCACTGTGTCCTTTAAGCTCTGGATCAGATCCTCTTTCATCCAGACCTTGCCTAAATCCATATTGTGGAGACCGCTGGCTTCAGTACTGTACACTGTCCACACTGTCCACCGGAAACCTCGATATGTAGGGAAAATCTTATCCTTTGAAGGCGGAATGTCGATAAACTGTGAGTTGCTTCGGTTTGCGGGATTCATAATTACGACTAACTGGATCCTAAATATAAACATTAATTATTATTATTAATCAGGAATTCGGTTACAAATTGGTAAAAATCCTAGTACATCGAAGCTCATCTTATCAACACCAACGGTGGTGGGGTGGTGTCAATCGACAGGGCCCATCGAATAGGTTGCCTTGACTCGACGACCACCTATCACGAAAAAAATTGCCTTAAAGTTGTATATTCGAAATATTGGTGACCTACTACATGTGGGACATTTTGTGCCCTGTCGATTGACACGTGACACCACAATTGTAAATGAAAACACATTCATTTACACCAAAAAACCATAATTTCATTCACCACCAAAAAATGTCAACTAACCAATAATAACTTACTTGTAACTTGACTTCAGCACCAAAGTTGTGATCCAGCCGCAACTTCCAGCCACCCGATCAACTTTCTACGTTTCGTCAGTTACGACTACGAGTGTCGTAATTTCCAATCAAAATCGGTCGAGTCAATTGAATTTTCCTGTTGATGCTTGCTTGCATGTGTTCCAGCCCCGACTGGCGCGGGCGGGCGGCTAACATTTTTTATTTTGAGCTTTTCCCGCCAACGATTTTTGGAAAGTTGAGGATAGTGGGTGAGATTTGAGCGCAACGCCAGTCGTACGCAAACTTGAATTTTACGAACAATAAAAGTTAACAGAAGAAAAGGTTCAGCAGTTTCCTTTGTCCAACTTTATCGTGGTTATAAAATCCTAATTTTAGCTTTCAAGCTGATAAGATGAGTGTCCTTCCAAGGAAATCCTTTCGTTGTATGACGGGCTGCGGGGGGACATTGAGGCAAAAGACAATTAGAATGAGGAGATGCACAGCCTTGACTTGTCCAGTTTTATTTTGAACCCAAGCCAAGAAAATAAGGAAAGAAAAATGAACCCTCGGATCATATCGTCGATTTGAAAGAGTATCCACTCTACTTTCTATTACACAACCTAACTCTGGGCTCCCTAATTCTAAAAATACTACAAAAACAGAATGGCTTATTAGTTCGGAATCTGCTGTTGATTCCCTTCCGAAAATTACTAACCATTGAAGTCTAAGGGGAATTGAATTCTTATTAGTGAAGTGTGTCAGACTGCGTCTGTAGTAAAGTTCGTTTACATTCAAAATTTTCGCCTGTCTAAGTCTACCCTGGGTGTCTGTCTTACCTATGCGTGTGTGTCTGCTCCGCTCCAGGAAGTTTCGTCAGACACGGCGGAGAGGAAACGTGGAGTCTTTCTTGTTCATTTTTTGAGAAATAATACAGACGGCGTTGTATTTATATTGTTGGCGTGAGTCAGTGAGACAGTTGGCGCATTAGTGAGCCAGGATGAAGCTCCACTTGCATCACATTGAACTCTGCACACAGAACCCGGAATCCGTCAAGAATTTATTAGAGAAACAGTTCCGATTCCAAGTTGTCGGGATCCGGGATACTTCGGTCTGTTCACAGAGAGTCCTACAATCTGGGAAAACAGTTTTCATAATCACTTTCAGAAAAATTGAAAATTCACAAGAACGGGACGGAGTAAGCCCAGTCACCTCTGAATTTATTCTTGGAGAACCATGGACCAATTTCTGCTGTACACATTCCACTGGAAATGGCGCCCAACACATCGACTCCGTCTTTAACATTGCCCTTCTGGTTGAGGATCTCTCCCAGACCCTCGAGCGTCTCTCCAGGAGAAGCATAACCCATCAAGTACTCCAGAAACCGGTAGAAGTAGATGGCGTCCGATATGCAATTATTTCCTCAATTTGTGGAAACGTGGTTCATACATTAATTGAAAAGGGAGGGACGGATCCTGGGGATTGGTTCCTGCCTGGGTTCACAAGGACAATCAACCATCAGGATACCGTGGATGATGCCACGACGCATTTGGATCATGTAGCAATGGCCTGCCGGTCGGGGGAAAGTAGTCAAATCATCCAGTGGTATGAGGATGCGTTTGGAATGACAAGATGCATTACTAACCGGTAAGATAATAGTTTTGGCTTTACTAATTTACGACGATTTCCCCCGTCTAAACTGATCCATGATATTATTATATATGGAAAGGAGCGATGACATTGCGGACGGCCTTGTCATAGACGGAGATGTTGGGATGAGATTGAAAGTAATGGAGTTTTGGAAATGTTCGGAAGCAGGACTGACGTCAACTCATTCTGATAAACAAGGATGGAACGTTTTCAAATTAGTCGTTGCAGAGTCCCTACCAAATCTCAGTAAGAATTTAACTTGAACTCCCATTTCATACAAATATGCAGAATTTCAAGCCAAGTTGGGATTTTGTCCATTTTCAGAAAATACTCAGATTGAAGGTTTCATTCGAGATCACAATGGGCCTGGCTTGCAACACATTGGGCTTCATACATCACACATGGTCAAGACAGTGGAACTTTTGTCCCAGAACGGTGTCAAGTTCCGACAGCCACCCCCTACTTACTATACGGAGGTAATCAGTGGGCATATCCTCCCTCTCAAGCACTCTCCAAGTATCTTCTGAGTTTAAATGAACTTTTAAACGGACTTTTGGTAGGTGGGACAACTTCAAGTGATAGAAGCAGTCGGAGAGGATGTCAACCTGTTGAGCGAATTCGGGATTCTCTTAGACAATGAAGCGGATGCCTTCGATGACGAAGACACTGTAAACCACAATGAGCGGTAGGTATTTTTTTACAGAGAAATATTTGAAATTTACTGTGATTTTGATGTCTCCTCTTCCAGGTACCTCATGCAGATTTTCACTTATCCAATTTTTGAGAAGGATACATTCTTTTTTGAAGTCATACAACGGAAAGGAGCCAGAGGATTTGGAGTTGGGAATGTCACGGCGCTCGCACGCTCAATAAATGCTTACCAAGAACAAATGCGCCGTTTAGAAGAGAAATTGAAATTAAAACCAGAGTCATAGTTAGCAGAAGGAAACTTATTGTCATTGAAATCCAATCTCGAATAATTCTTTGTTTTTCTTTTGAAACTACTCTTAATTTAGCATGTCAATTTTGATTTCATTAAAATAATCTTTGGGTGATTGGCCCGGAGTGGGTATCTCTACAACAGAGGACATAATTAGGTATATTGAGGCAGCCTTGTCAAGTAGGATCAAGTCGATGTCAATGACATTTTCTGGGTTAGCTTTCTAGTAAAAGAGGAGACTAATATTATGGGATTACGTACTTGTTCAATCTATCCGTGGTTCAATATCCTTTGGTGTATGATGGCTGGAGTTCGGTTTTCATACGACGACGCCATGCTCACTACATTACTGTACAGGATTACGTGGGCAGTGGGCACATACTCATGGGCTTTAGTTTCATTCGACGCCTCGTATCCATTTTTCCAGGAAGTCGGCGGGGAACGGGATTTGAAGTGGCCAGTTGCTGCATTGCTAGTGCGCATAATCATGTCCATATTCGCAGAGTATCTTGGGCAAGAGAAGGGCTGAAGGATTACTACGAGGATGAGGAACGAGACTTTATTGACGTTTTCCTCGTGGATATCGATAAAAACACCTCAGGAAAAATCTTATGCATATTCCGATAAATCTAATAAATTACTTTAGGAAAACTTTGGTTGAGCTGATCGTAAATTTATTTTCTCTAATAGATCACCAATTCATTACTAAAGTGCTTGATATTTTTGTCGCTGGGAGTGACACGACCGCCCCTACATAGGTATGCTGACACACGGCATAGTCAGCACATTTTCAACACGGATAAAATGTTTCTTTGTCTTTCCAGTATTAAGTACACCATTCTATTCATGTTGCTATATCCAGAGGTACAAATGAAGGTGCAAGCTGAAATTGACCAAGTAGTTGGGCGTAGTCGATTCCCTACTGCTGATAGAACAAAATGTGGTCCTTTCTAATAATGCATGCGTAACTTGTATGTGCGAGTCCTAATTAATAATTAACATTCGGTTCTTATGATGCCTTATACGGATGCGGTCCTTTTAGAGGTTCTGTGAATGGGGAATGTGACGCCAATCGTTGTAAGAGCTCCAGTGAAAGATGTGCAAATTAAAAATTATAAAATCAAAAAGGTTGGTTCCTATTTAAGATTCCGAATATGTTTGTAAATTCCTGACCCTCAAAAGTCTTACGCAATTTTCATCCTTTCCAGGGGACGTTCTTTGTCGTCAACACATCCAGCATCCACATGAATGAAACGATTTGGAAAAATCCGGACGAATTCCCTCCGACCAGAGAGATTCCTAGGTGCCAACAGGAAACTTGTGAATACGGAAAATCTGTACATATTTGGAGGTGGGAAGCGTTCCTGTTTGGGAGGGACGCTGGTGAAAGCAACCCTGTTCACTTATATTACCACTTTAGTACAAAATTATAACTTTTCGATATCACCCACAGATCATAAGAAGCCGACGCTGGAGAATCCAATATTTGGCTTCACATCGACTCCCCAACCGTTCGTAGCCGCTGTTAAACCAAGACCATTTGGAAACGTTCTCGTCACAAATATAAAATTAATTATTTACATATTGAATTGGTTCCAAGAAGAAAAATCATTCGTTGTTTTTGGCTTTGTGAATCATGTTCCACAATAACTAACAAGTATTCAAATAGGCTACAAAGATTTGAGCGGTGGAATATCCCAAAAAAGAGTTCAACTTTGAACCGGATGGGTTTGGAATTTAAGAGATGAATTAGAGTGACATCATTTATTACTTGATATAATTAGGACAAATTACTAACGACTTTTTCTGATCAATTCATTCTTCTTCATATATAAGAAATTTAAGGAACATGCCATGCGTCCAGGAGATGGAAAACGACATGAAGCGTTTCAAAATTGACATTTCAAATATGGAAGATATGCAGATTCTGGGGATAATTGATGACTGATGATGTTATCAGAAGGTCTGAGCCCTGTAACAATCAATCAGTTAATCAAATCCTCTGATCATAATTCATTCATTTTTATAATGCAAGCATTGTTGCTTAGGTGTGGGGTATCATTAATCATCGCCAAACGAAAAACCAATTATGCCTTTATGCCTTTGAAGTATAGTGTGTCAGTGGATCTTTAAAGATGCAAAGTGAATGATTCATCATTTTAGCATCGGTGGTATAAATTCCGTTCTTAAGTAAGGGAAGGGGAGGATACGGAAGTGGGCTTCCCTAAGTTGACATTAATTTCGGTTAAGTTTACGATGCTGGGTTTATTTGGATACTATGACACGTCTTTATGTGATAAATTGCTTTACATGAATAATGCTTCCTTCACCGGCGGTGAGAGGATGAGTTCCTGAAATAAATCTCATCAATTGGCAAATCCTGCCACTCTAAATTTAGACAGGGAATCCCTTGATAATCGTATAATTGATTTCTTTAATAAATTATAAGAAATGCGCGTGGACTATATGAAAAATCAAAACTTTCCACTGAATGAGAGAAGCCAACTTAGGATCATCGTTCCGAGTACGACTTAATTTTTTGAAGGTTTCAAAATAATAAGCGTAGGGTATAAAGGTAAAGCGGAAATGATGGGGGCGCAATTCGCAACCCGTGTATCCTCTGCTAATATTTGCGACCACGACCACACATGACACATCTCCACGCTCCAACTATTGTTTTTATTCCTCGGGTGGTAAAACACATTTCGCAATGAACAGGATTAGTTGAATCAAGGACATTGGAAATTGGAACAATAGCCGCAGAATTGCAATCCCGTCATGGTAATAATTTCATTGACCTGAGCCCAAGCATAATACTAAGAAAGGGTGTTATTTAATTCGTTTCGGACACAGGGACACTGCTGCTCTGTGGAGTGCTGTGCACGAAAATATGGTTACTATACTGGGTCAAAATAACAAGAAAATTAGTGAGCAAACCAAGTGCAGCCAAAATTGTTGAAAATCCAACCACCGTAAATAACAAACCACGGAGATCGAGATTTCAGAATACCATGGGATGAAACCGAGATGCTGCAAGTTCAAGACAGACGGAATTCCTTGCAGTCACACGACTCCTCGTCTCCCACTCTGTCCGTGCTTCAAATAGCTCAAAAGTTATGCTGCGATAACTATTATAACCGCCGGCAGGCAATACATTGCATGACTTTCTCGTTCCGTTTGACAGCTTCCTATTCCCATCTCATCTCTACACAAACTAAAAGGATGGGACTAAAGCTCAGGCAGGCAGGTGTGTATGGGATGCATTTGAAAAAAAATTTATAAAGGGTAATGGACGCTTTACGTGTGTTGTTGTAAAAAGAGCCGAGGGATCATCCAAATCTCAGATCGCAATAATAACGAGACAGAAGAGACGGAAGAAAATGGACGACGGGCTTGAAAAGAAGTTGATTGAAAGGATAAATTGTGGTATGGTGGTGGTTGTGGATTAATCTCACCTTGATCTTCAAACTCGAGTTCGTTTCCCTATCCCTACTTTTCTGCATCTTTCCCTTGCATGTAATACCCGTTGCTATGTGTAGATATAAAGAGTAGGTCATTCGCAGAAGATCAAGGGGCTCGGAGCTTGAAGATGTCAATTTAAGTGAAGCAAATGTTGAAAAACCTGTTTGATCATCATTTTCATTATTTAACAGTGGAAGCGAAGGGAAAAGAAGAAGGAGCAAGTAAGGGAAGGAGAGATTTCTTCAGTCCGTTTAGATCCTGAGAGTCCTGGGGCTTTCGCTTTGAGGAGACACCCAAGATACTCAACAATACTTAGCAAGAAGACAATCTGAACGTCTTGCTGCCTTTCACTCCTTATCCTCAGCAGGTGTGGTGTCAGTCTTGGTCTTGGCTCTGTCCTGGGGCACATCATCTCCATTCCTGCACGCTAAACGCAGTCCGAGGAATCATCCGAGACAATAGCCGAAGATGAAGTTCCATGAGAAGGTACTCAATTTAGCAGTGAGGAAGGGATTTGATAATGCCTGGACAAAAATCATTGAGGACGCCACAGCGGATCCAGACTATCAGGACATCAAGCCGAGTCTAACATGGCTCCAAGAAGTCCTCCAGAAAACGGTTCCATTTGGGAAGCAAATCCGGTAATGCCCCCTCCCCTCCCTTACCTGCCCGACCGACCCGTGCCCTAGATCCCAATCTAAAAATATGAGGGACCGAGGACCAGGTGCTGTGAATTCTGATTTTGTTTTCAAATTGTCAAGGGCCATGCTCGGAATCCACGTTTATCGACAGGTGAAAAAGAAGCGTACGACAGAGGATGACTTTAAATCCTACGTTCTGGGATGGTGTGCAGAAATTGTGAGTTTCACTTTATGACTTCTCATAACTGACGACGAGGATGGGGTTATGCTGCTATGCCTGAACCCTCCTCAAGAGATCATTCAACCTTTGCTTGGAAATGACGACGCCGAGGCGGTGGGAATATGCGAGGAGAGAGTCTCGGGATTTATTTGATTGATTTCCTTTTCGCAGATGCAGGCATGCGCCCTAATTGCCGACGATATAATGGATGGCTCTGAGACGAGACGTGGGAAACCCTGTTGGCACACACTGAAGGAAGTTGGGCTCAATGCAGTAAATGGTATAATTAACACAGGAAAAAAGTTTTAAGTAAAAATGATTAACATCAACGGTGAATGGGAGTACGAGAACCTTTAAGTTGACGTGCTCACTTTTTTTTTTCTTCCTCTGCAGATGCCTTCATGTTGGAGAACTTTGCTTACTACATCCTGCACAAATACCTCGGAAGTGATCCCCAGTATTTACGCCTTGTGAAAGAAATGCAGAGAACCGGTCTAAGGACGATTTTTGGTCAAAGTTTAGATTCCCGATTCTCACTCAAACGAGACATGAATGAGTAAGTGGGATTATAAAATGTGGTGATTATAAAAGAGCAAAAAAAGTCAAGGTGGTGGTTGGAAGTTCCCAGTGCTGTACATGTCAGCGTCCAATTTGAATGAATTTATGAAATTTCCAGATTTACCCAAAAGAACTATGAAGTCCTCGTCAAGTACAAAACCTCCTACTACACATTCTACTCCCCAGTCTCCTGTTCCATGATTTTGGTGAGCTAAACAATTATTATCAGTGGGCACAAGGAGAGGTTGCAGAGAGCGTCGTCATGTTTGAGTTTGTCACTTGGTTAATTTCCAGGCAGGAATCGAGGATGAGGCCGTTTTCAAAGCAGTTGAGAACTTGGTGATCTCCCTGGGCTACTTGTTCCAAGTCCAAGACGACTTTTTGGATTGTTTCGGCAATCCCAAAGTAACTGGGAAAATCGGCACAGACATTATTGACGGGAAATGCAGTTGGCTAATTGTGAAAGCACTGGAAGTCGCTTCAGAAGAGGAGCGACGTTTGCTCGAGGTAATTTAGCCGCGTGAGCCATTCCGATTCCCGGTGAATTTAAACAGTCTTGGTCCTTTTCGGAACAGAAATGCTACGGTCACAAGAATGAGCTGGATGAAGCCGAGGTGAAGCGTCTCTTTGATGAGTTGAACGTCAAAGCGCTCTGCGAGGAAGAGGAGATTGCTGTCTATAAGCGCATTGTGGACATGATCAAGGGTCTTCGGTCGGATATTCCTCAGAAACCGTTCTTCTACCTACTCAACACGATTTACAAGCGCAACAAGTAGTCAGGGAAGGGAGGTTGGTGCCATAGAAGAAGGAATTAAAAATAATTACACTACTATACGACTAAATAACTATCCTATATTTGCATTGAATTAAAATTTTTACAATGAAGTCGGATGAGGGAGGATGCATTGAGAGGAGGATGCTTTCCTTTGCAAAAAAGCATTCACAGTTTCCTATACACACTACTGCCACGTCATCCCTTGCATGTCTCGACCGTCTTCAGGAGATTACAAAAAAGTTGGGATCAAGCCAGAACAAGAGCTAACCGAGAAACGACGTCGTCTTTTGGCGGAGTTCAAGGCAAGTCGTTTTGTTATTCTGACAAACCAGTCCAGTAACCGTACCTTAGGAGATCCAGACAAGGGTTTGCTCAAACCTGAAAATAAGATAATTAAAGTACATGCCATTTTAATGCCTTTTTCTACTTTGATTGTCAATTTGATTGAGAGTGATTTAGGATGGGTTGAGGAGAGGACTGATGGCTGTGAACTAATATAACCTTGTCTGTAGACAATTTCCTTCCTTCAATCATCTCCCAAGAACAAGCGGCGGTGAAACTGAAATTTATTTAAGAGTTTTACTTTCTTCACACTATCCGAATCCTTATCTCAGAACGCAGGACAAGACAACCGGTTTCCTACAATGCCAATGTTTTCGTAGACACTTTGAAAAAGTTAATTTGAAACAGCTTATGAGACATTGTCGGCAATCCGATCAAATCAATTTTTTTTTAAACCTGAAACTCATTGACGCTCATTCTCTCGCATCATGAAGATAGACGAGATCAGGCCACTAGCGAGTGGAGATATGACATTTGCCTTCGGATTTACGGGAGTTTAATTGAATCTAACGCAACCCGGGAACCGATGCACTTTGGTGTCCTCGAGAAGTGATCTCTTCCTCATCCACGATGTCATCTTATTGGACTGAAACTTGATGGATTAGTTTAAAATTCATGGAATCCATTTGGAAATTGCTGGAGTGAAATCACTGATTTGCAGAATTATTGGGCCTTGGTTAACAGACTCGATGACATGCGCAGCGCAACCCGAACTTTTAAGCTCCATGCTGACTGGTTGACAAGATTCGTTTCAGTGACTAAAATATTGATCCTTGTCGTTCACACTTGTGAAACTTCTACACTGACAAGTTTCACTGTATTG
>Ga0194135_10003142_pt1 | contig 10061 bp, 5 predicted proteins | sample LitLau_LLRF_2013_FD_134024 | JGI IMG/M metagenome (GOLD analysis project Ga0194135, IMG submission 134024) | Freshwater sediment microbial communities in response to fracking from North America - Little Laurel Run_MetaG_LLRF_2013 (version 2) | ecosystem: Environmental > Aquatic > Freshwater >... | reverse complement strand
ATCATCAGTCCTTTTTTTCTGTGTTAACCCCGGGATAAAGGCTATTGTACCGTTCACCCTTGCAGTTCACTTTTTTGTGTGAGCATAATAAAAGGATTGATTAATTAATATTGAACTAAAACTAAATATTTTTGAATAGTCGTTTATTACCTTTCCATTTGCCAACAGGAAGTTCCATGTCTTCAAAGCTCTGGTCGTAAGGGGCCGAGACGGGTTCATCAGAAGGGTCAGCGTACTGTGCGAGATACTTGTGAGCCAACGCTTGCTCTGCAGTGATTCTCAAATCCGCATCCAACTCAAGCATTTGCTCCAGTAAATCGATTGCTATAACAAAATTTCAGCGTTGATATATATAAGATATAACTAAGTTAGGGACCTGCCGACAACCTCTACGTATTTTTCCCATTGATAAGGAAATGCAAAAAAAATACAAGATGACGCTTACGGAGTCGGCAGGTCCTTTGGGTACCTACCATTGTGTACATCTTAATCACGGTATAAACAAAAATAGTTTGTAATACCTACTAACAGTTTCGATTTATCACAAACGAGAAAGTAAAATAAAACCTGGATCGAAGGCAATTGCTTTCTATTTTATGCATAAACAGCCCTTATTAAGGACCTATGTTTACCTACTTACCTAATGCATTAGCACCGCGAAATACGTCTTTAAATTCGCGCTTCTTCAATGGTGGTAGGGACATAATGTAACTGCGCGCCTAAAAATAAGAAAGCCAAATTTACATAGGCACATGCACATCTATGAGCATTATATAAATGAAAAGAACGGTATTCGGTAGATTGATACACACAGAACATGTATAAAAGTTACCTCCTGGCACGTGATTTTGGCTAAAAGTTGTTCACAAGGAGTACCGCAGAACCACAGCACTCTAGTAAGCTGATCCACGTCTGCCATCGCCGGTTAAGAAACAACCCAGCTTTTACTTATTAAAAATGTTACTTTTACTCGTGGGGTGAGTTTGGTTAACGGTTAACGTTCAGCGAATAAAAAAAATCAACGAAAGAAGAAGGGTAACATAATCATTACGTCTGAGTGTGGCACCTAAACTATGTTGTTATTTTCTACCAGTAGTTCCGGACGCACAATTTAAATGAGAAGTTTGACTTATAATTATTATGCATGGGTTCAAGCTGTATATTAATATCTAATTAGTAGCTACTAGCGTGAATGGTGCATGTGTATTTGACAGAAGCGGTGGAGTGAAGCTAAACCCATGAATGGACTCTTCCACTGCTATGAGTATTTTAGAATTAGATGCAGGATAAACAACAATGATAGGGTAGTGAAAACCATTTCTCTGCTCAGGGTCTCAATTCGCTTTAGTTTGTATTGAAAGTTGTTCAAAACCTTGTGACGTCACACGCTCTGTACAATTCTCAATAAAAGGGAAACTTTCAATACAAAGTACGGCGAATAGAGGCTCTGCAAAGTGAAATGGTTTCTATGCTGAATCTGTTTCCGTAATGAAATGACTTATACCTACTAGTGGAAGAGACCATTGAAGTGCTATTTCAAATTACTCACCGACTCGCTGGAAATTTTACGTATAAACTCTGATTTGGGAGTTCCAAGCATTTCCATGATGAGGTTGAGCTGGTGTATGTCTAACAGATTGATAAGGCAAGCACCCATGCTCAGAAACACAAACAATACCCCTCAACAAAAAGGATTAGTTTACAATTTTGTCACGGTGATGGAAATTCACATGCTTTTTGAAGTTTGAACAGCGTTGTTTACCAAAGAAAAATTCGAACGAGTAGTGTTGGATGGAATACAACACACGAGGTCACTGTGCAAAATTCAAAAAGCACGTGAATTTCCACCACAATTTCTAACATCACCCGTTTATGTTACACAAAGGTCTATATTACACGCTACCATTTATCTCCTAATATCGTACACATATTAGGCGGCCGACCATTAGGAATGCGTATCGGGACTAATATTAGGGAAAAAATAGTAGCCTCTAATATGTGCAGGCCAAAGTTTCAATGCCATTTTCATCTCATTCACACAAACTATACGTCCAGAGAGCATGCACATGGGCGATGATGATTGAGAATTCCATTACGACGAGGAAATATATTTTCACCCCATCCTTAAGTCTGTCATACAATGAATAGCATTATATTTTGTTGGCACGGTCGGCCACCTCTCCATAGGTAAGTGCATTCTGGGTATTTTTTTCGCATTTGATTATCATTGGAAAAAAAGTACCCAGAATGTACAGACGGTGCACCTAATGAAGGAGAAAATGATTTCACAAAAATTCCACAATATAATAACAAGGAGTGACAGCTGTCTGATGATGGTATTATTACCGAAACAGCTGTCACTCCGTGTTATTATATTGTGGAATTTTTGTGAAATCATTTTCTCCTTCATTATGTTCAAATTCAACGAAGTCACCGAGGAAACCCTTCAATGGCAGTGTACCTAATTAGTAAAAAAGGCCCCGTGGCTTTTATGGAGACGGTCACACTTCTTTTGAGCATCTATTAGAAGCCAGGGAAACAATTTTGTGATGTTGGTGAAATGAAATTTTCATTTGTGTCTGTGTATCACATGAATATGAGTTGTCACGGTGGCGGAAATTCACGTGCTTTTCCATGCTTTTAGAACTTTCCACAGTGGCGGCGCGGCGTTAGTTGTTTGCCAAAGAAAATTAATTATTTCTCGGATCGAAATTCTGTAAAATTCGAATATATGGGAACATCACATGAATTCCCGCCGCAGGGACAATAATATTGGTTGCTTCTAACGCCAGAGTGGAATAAGACGGAAAATGAAATTTGCCGAACTACCGACTATCCCAATGCTTCAATGCAATGTAAAATGTGCACCTTCACCAAAGCAGTTTCCTTGCGTTTTAATACGGTTCCCTAAGGTTTGTTTTCATAATAAAAGGATACGATCAGTTCCAGGAAAAAGAGTGCGGCCAGTTATAAGCTCAGCCATGATACAGCCAACCGACCAAATATCCACTGCAACAAATTAAATTACATAATGTATTAAGGAAAATTATTGGAATGTCATTAGATATATATTAATCCAAAAAATACACCATTTATATATATTATACATGGGGAAGCTAAATTTAAAAAAATGTTTCTACTTGGTTAGCTTCATAAGAGTGTGAGCTCGTAAGATATCTTCGTACGGCCGTTCTTATAGAAGCTACACTATTAGTACCGATGTATATAGTTAAAGCACTTCCACAAGTTACCTACCGGTTTGGTTGTACCTCATCCAATTCAACATTATTTCTGGGGCGCGGTACCACCTGGTTGCCACGTATCCTGTCATTTCATTTTCGGTAGGACGAGCTAAGCCAAAATCTAGAATTTTCAACTCACAGTCTTCATTTACAGCAATATTCGACGGCTTTAAATCCTAAACAACAAAATTTAGAAATTACGCTGCGAAATATATGACTATATCTTAACAATTTCAAAGTAGGGTAAAAGGAAACGTTTTTCGGAACCTAAAAATATACACACAGTGGTACTTGCAGTAGCTGTGTTATGTTCAAGTCTGTGAATAATTCCAGAATAGGTAGTGATAATTCACTACTAATATACCTATACATACACTTAATTTTATCATCACTCAATGACTGTAAATATGTAACATTTAAATTTTATTATTTTACTTTTATTGTTTATTACTCTTAAATTGTGAGAATATCCCTTTTAAAGTTATGAAAAATAAATGTGGAATAGGCATACTTAAGCTATTACAATGTCATAATTAAGCGATAATGATTTGTCGGATGTTAGAGAAGAGGAGAAAAGTGTGGGCGGCTAAGCCAGTGTTGATGAGCCAAAACCAACACCACACCACCCACTACTTCCTCACTTCACAAAACAATTGAGAACGAATGATAACTAGAATGCATTCCTTTAACTATACTTATCTATATCGTTTTCTAAGCCTATATAACTATAAAATCAAGAAAAATCAAAAAAATCGAGGATAGGGGCATTTTAGCATTGTTATCCGCGGATACCCTTTAGATAATAAGAATATAATAGCTCTTTTAACAACATTACAACTCAACAGGATCTACGTATTTAAACTAATAGAAAATGATTAACTAAGGCCTTAAACGACGACCTCTAATGATCTTCCAATTATCTTCCTCCAGTTAAGCACAATCTTGTATTTTTTCCTATATATTAATTTTAAGGAAAAAAATACAAGATGGCGCTTAACTTAATTGAGACCCGACTAAATGAACGGTTATTCGATAATGAGAGGTCTTCGTTTAGGGCCTTAGGTACCTAAGTAAGTATGCTGTATGTTTATATTGGTGTGTTTTTCGTAGTTATTAATTTTCGGCTCACTGTTGCTGTCAGAGCATGAAACCATTTAAATTAAATATAATAATAATAATCGTTATCATATCAGCCAAACAAACTGCCCTTATCGCGCATTTATGATAAATTGGAAAGGTCTGCAAATATTGAAACATGGCAGAACACACGTGCATGCCGCGTCTGTAGACCCGTGTTTCCAACACCGGTCGCTCAGTGCGCTTATGGGACGTCTCAACCTGCTTCTAGGGGTGTTTGGGATTTCCTTATCCCTCTCTTTGTACTTACTCGATGTATGATTCCGGAAGAATGAATATATTTAAGGCCACGCAGAATTTGATAAACAAGGAACTGCACATGATCGTCAGAAAGCTTTTGAGTCCTAATGATGTTATTGAGATCAGCACCCATTAAATGGGTCACCATGTATCTAAAAAAACAGGCACTATTATGACTGGTTTCAATAGACATTCAACTCCCAAGGGATAACTGTGCTCGGCCTAGGCCCTAAAGCCAGTGACATCGGTCAATTGAAAATCATTCTCTGATTCAAAATATAACTGTGAATGTTGATAGATTTTGGAAAATAATACTTGGGGTACTGGGCAGTTACATACACTTGTTCAAAATCGTCCAGGCCACTTGACGGGTGAAAGACGTCCAACAGTCCAATGACATTTTCATGGTTCATATGCTTCAACAAACGCAATTCCCGGTAAGTTCTCTTAGCGTGAACAGCTGACTGAAATGGCCTGGCCAATTTCTTGATAGCTACCTTTGTGTTAGTTCTCTTGTCTATTGCTGAGCTGTGAAAAAAAGAAAGTTTCGTCATAAAATCCTTGTTGCTCTATTAATAGTTTTGTTTAGTTTCTGGGCCAGTTTCATTAGTCACACACATATGAATAATAATTACTTATTACTTACCACACTTGACCATAGGCACCAGATCCGACAGCACTAAGTGTTTGATACCTAAAGAACAGTGTATAATATTAATAATTAATAAACACGAAACATCATCAGGCATTATGAAGACACCTACATTACTGATACTTACCTATCAGGCACTTCCCACTCAGTTTTATTTATCTCCACCTTGTAGAACTCAGGCATCTTGTTTTTCTTGGAAAACTTCCTAAATAGTTTTTTTATAGACGACGTCTTGACTTTTTAATCACTACAACTAACAATCACGTAAATTATATCTTATTGAAATAATTTAAATTTCGTTCAAACATGTTTTAATGTTTATGTTTGTTTTTGCATTTCTTTGTGTCGTCAAAGTAAAATTGAGGGAATAATGTCGCAATTATTTCGCGCCATTTTTTAAACTACTGGATTGCACAGAGAAAATTAAAAATAAATAATAACAAACTGATTATTTAGCATTTTATGGAGGTAAGTTATTATCGAATATAAGTAGGCATTAGCATAAAATAATAATGTACCATAACCAGCTTATTTATTGATTTCCAAAAGTAGTTAAGTATGTGGAAGGTACCTACTTAATACTAATCCTCTGTGCTACTTGAACACTATGGATTTACAAATAATAGGCATCATGCATTTAGGTGCTGTATACCTACATAAACGGCGAAAGAAAAGAGGAAAAAAACGCTACGATTAGGTATGGCATGAAAAACCAACATTTTTTTCTAACACGTTAGACTGTTTTCTATACACGGACTACTAAGATATAAAGATACATTTATATAAGTACCTTGATTCTTGACTATATAGGACCTACCTGTTCAACGATCCTTGTCTCCCATTGATGGCGATACCTATGAAGAATGAGTGGTGGAGTCAGCGAAGTTGAGCGCCTTTAATTTCTTAGAAAATAACGTTTTTATTTACAGGTATGGATATTATCTTGATTCTGCAACAATACTTCAACTCTGGAGTTCTCATTCTCATTATATAGTAGGTAGGTACAATTACTGTAGATTGTAGGCATTATTGACATGTAGATTCACCATGAACTCCTTTTTGGCACTTTACGCAAAATGGATCCCTTCCTTGTTAAAAGTGTGCAGAACCCTGCAACAGGAAAAGTTGTACAGATATAGGAAAGCTATATTAATATAATATGAACGCGTAATAATAATTCATTACCGAAATATTTTTTATTCTATCTGAGTCTTTATTGAGCATGTAAGCCCAACTACCATATGCAATTAACGCAATTTCTTCAAACTTCACTGGCAATGGCCAAAACGCTAGTTTGTAGAATGGTACTTACTGTAGGAATTCAGGAATATCCATAGTTCTTGCTCTAAGCCGATCAGCAGAAATAGACTCTAATATCCTATCAATCTTGTCTTTAAAATCTTCATCCATAGGAGTCTAAAAAAAAAACGTTCGTATCATCATCGCAACATGAAAAATGAATAAAAATAACCCGATCAGGTAAAACCAGTATGGACTTAGTTTATTCAATAGGAAGTGGCACTTACAATGTTTTGAACGGAGCAGTGAACTTTGTAATTCTTTTCTAAGACAGTTAACACCGAAGATTGTTTAAAGGAAGCGCTTAGGGTTTTATTTTTTCGTGTAAATGCTATTCTTGTTAATCCATCCCATTCGCGAAAATTCACTGGAGGTGGAGGATTTTTTGGTTCGATCCTTACGACACTAGATTCAACCTTTGGTGGAGGCCGAAAATTATTTTTTCCAACCTGTAAGAGAGGATTTGTTAAAGTTTATTAGTTTCGTGGTAGGTTGTACAATTGTAAATGAATTTAACTCATTTGGATGACCTGCCAAGGTTATGTCTCCAAAAGTGATAGAAATAGGTTTTTTTCGTGTGATGTGTAAATAACTCCTATAAGCCTGTTTTTATCGGACCATGACCCACTCGAGTTCATGGACTTGACCTAATGATAATGAACAGCGATTGGGATAGCCTGCTTTTGGTGCGGTTGAGTCGTGATTAAATCAATTCGGTCCTACAGAAAAAGTGAGCTGAACTCTGTCTACATAACATAGAACAGGCCTAATGTAGCTATATGCATTGACTACTAAATAAATACCGCCCTCGTGACAATCCTTAATATAATATAATTAAATTATGATTAAAAATATGTCGGAAAAATGGACTTACCTTCATAATGAGACTGACTCTACTGAGTAACTGAGTGTTGATTGAAAGTCTGCAGTACAGTTTATCGCCCGGCTTTGCTACAAGTCTTTGTGCGAATTCCCTTTGAAACATGAGAACAGCACAACGGAAAAATGGCCTATGCAGCAAAAGTTTGAAAACTAGAGGCGAAGAAATCTGGTACGGAATATTTGCAACACACGCGTCAAAAAAGGGAAGTTCCGTCTTGAGCACATCACCCACCATTATTTGCAGTTTACTCTGGTAAGGGGTGCCTTGAACCCTCTTTTGCAACTCGGCCACCAATCTGAAATGTTATAGTGCTATATATAAATTTGTGGGGACTCGGTTATGAAGGACTTAATAATAATTAAATTCTGCATAAAAAACTAAGAAAAGTTAAAGAGCCCCAATTCTTAATACATGTTGCCTAAAAACAAGTTTCAAATTAGTTGTCATCTCGTTAAAATTGCCATAAGGCATTGACGTGACAAGTTCCAAGAGAGTTTTTAACAAACTACGAACGGTGGTCCTAGAAGATCTTGGGGATGACGACGTCGCACTTAGTGTGGTCCTAGTACGATGTCGTCGTCTTCAAGGTACCACGAAGTCAACAAGAAAGAAGTCTCAACAACTACGAACGGTGCACAAAGCTGGGGAGCTACATTTTTAATCAAGTCAAGCAAGGTTGACCGGGAGAACTAATTGAAACCAGGGGAAAGGTTCATAACACGACAGCCACACAGCTACTACCCCTCAACAAATACTTTTTCTTTGGGCTATACCATGTATACATTATCCTATCATGAGGTGTGTTTGTGTAGATCACAAAGAAGGGAATACTGAGAGCTAACGCCTTTCTTTGCGTACATACATATCAATCTTGATAGAACTTTGGTTGGCTAAAGAAGCATAGACGCTTACCTAGTATCAATTTCGCAAGCGATCACTTTCTTAACGTTGTCTAACAGCTTCACAGTCATGTTACCAGTTCCAGGCCCAATTTCCAATATAACGTCAGTAGATCTTAAACCAGCTTTTTCCACCATGCTTGTAATAACGAGAGGATTCTTCAGTATATGTTGGCCAAAGCTTTTGTTAAACATAATTCCTAAAAATATTCAATATATTTTAAGTATCATGTAATAATAATATTATGTATACTTACCTATACCTATTCGATTTTAATTGAGCGGCAAAGTATGGACCGGGAATTCTCTGATTTTATAACGTCATAGTCCTCGTAGTAGTAAAATAACTGCTGCCTTGTGCAATAAATAATTTTATTTCTTCCAAACCACTTAATGTCTCCATAGTCACTTTTTATTTACCCACAATATTCTTGGCCAATGCTCAGCGTTGCCGCATAGGCCGCGGCAGTTTAGAAGGCTAACACAGTTCTGTTTCGACCATCTGCTGCAGGCCTGCCGAAGTGACTAACCACAACAGAGCAACCCTTTAGGTAAGTAGGTCATTATGTGATTCACGCCCCTTCAATGAAGTTTAGTTGACTCAATCCAGCCAAAAGCATACGAAAACCTATTTCTATACCATTGGGTCGAGTTCATAAGCTCAACTGTCTGGATCGGGTAAAAACCCAAAGCCAGACCTTATGTTTCTATCTATTATTTATTTATCTAGGGGGATGAATGCCCAAAATTGTTCTGGTTTACCTAACTACTTTCTAAATACAAGGTCCCACTTCCTAAAATTTCCCGTGGGTATGCGCTCAATTCTCTCACCGGAATCTGGAAGTGCGTAACTTCTGGGTCCTCAATCATCCCCAACCTGATTTTATTTAGATCCGCCCGTGCCAATATTTTGATCTATCTCATTTGAAGTATGAGCTGCTGCGCTGCATGAGCTTACCTTGTTTTTGGACTCCTCTCTCATTGCCTTTTTCTTGATTTCTTTTTACCTTCACCATGGTGAATAATTAAACTTAGATCTATTGGTACTTAAATTATTGTATTGTAAAACTTTAAAAACGATTTGCTCGTTTTTATATGTATGTATAACCGTGGTATAACCCCAAAATCCAAACAATAACAATAATAAAAACCACTTGTTTGGTCATCGAGCTTGGGTGGGTTAGAGTTTGTATTAGCGAGTTGGCGACAATACAAACTCTACTCTCTTACCCATCTCCAACCAAACAAGTGGCTCTCAATTTTTCGCGCAAAATTTGAAATATAAGGGATTTTAATAAGTAGGTATGTACCAGCAGCGACCTGCAACATGCACCATATGCACGTACATTCATTTATAATAATAAATAATCATTAATATGTATCTGTCTAGAGAGATGGGCACATATTATGTCACTAAAATTTTGCGATGGTTATGCTGGTTCAAATCCTGCCGCTCCCCAAAGTTACAGTATGAAAATATCCCATAAGGCATACCTACCTACGACCACACGGGAGGAAAGGGTTTAGTCCAAAAATGTCGATTTTGAGTTATCGACGTCATTTTGTAGCCACTCAGATAGGGCATCGTTTAGTGTAAAGTGTAAAGAAACAAGTTAAACGCCAAGATATTAGCGATTGAAAATTGGAAATGCACGGGAAAAACATAGCTATGTCCAATTTAAAATTCGATTTCCCAAAAGTTTGGTTTT
>Ga0194135_10003141_pt1 | contig 10062 bp, 9 predicted proteins | sample LitLau_LLRF_2013_FD_134024 | JGI IMG/M metagenome (GOLD analysis project Ga0194135, IMG submission 134024) | Freshwater sediment microbial communities in response to fracking from North America - Little Laurel Run_MetaG_LLRF_2013 (version 2) | ecosystem: Environmental > Aquatic > Freshwater >... | reverse complement strand
TAGAAAGAATTAAATAAAAATGACTCAATTGTTATACTTCTAAGGAAATTAACTAAAGAAAGGTATAAATATGAGTCATAAACATCTTAACATTGATAAAAAAATTTTCATAGATAAGTAATTAAAAAATAAGGAATCATTATCTAGCATTGCTAAAACATTAAATCGTAATAAAAGTACTATTTCTCGAGAAATAAAACGTTTTCCAAGAGTTTATAATCCAATTCGTGCTGAACAAGATGCAAAAAAAGAAAAGAAAAATTGTTAGAAAACAACTAAAAATTGATGCAAATTCTTTAGCTTACTTAATTGAAAATTCAAAATTAAATTGGTCACCTGATGAAATCATAAATCGTTATTTAATAGATAAAAAACAGCGATTTTGCGTAAGTGTTAGCACAATTTATCGTTATTTTAAAAAAGGATTATTCCAATTAAATCACTAATAATAATTTCTGCCAAAGATAAATTTTTCATATTAATTGTTGGTATTATCTAATTTAATTGTTTTTTGTAATTGCTCAATCGTTAACTTAATATCATCACTATTTCAAATTTGTGAAATAAAAGCAAAAGCATTAGCCCCTTGTTTTTGTAATGTTTTAATATTATTTATCTTAATACCACCAATTAATACACAACTAACAGAACAATGTTGTAACATCATTTTTAAAACTTGTGGTGCTACTATAATAGCATCTGGTTTAGTTGGTGAAAAATAAATAGCACCTACTCCCACATAATTTACTAATCTAAAATTAATTTGTTGATACTGTACTAAGGTAGAACAACTAACACCAATAATTTTATTAATGCCTAATTGTGCTCGTGCTGTTTCAACATTACCATCAGTTTGTCCTAAATGAACACCATCAGCATTTAAAGCTAATGCTAATTTAACACTATCATTAACAATAAAAATGGTTTGGTATTTTTGACACAATTTTTGACATTTTTGACCAATAATTAATAGTTCATCATAACAATGTTTTTTACTTCTTAATTGGAAAACATCAATTCCTGTTTGTAAAATTAATTCAATCTTACTATAAAAAGTAATGCTATTTTCAATTTCATCAGTACAAAAATAAAGCAATTTATTTTTTGAATTAAACTTGTTTAATTTTGGCATAACGTTTAAAAGTTTCCCAATTAAAATTAGATAATTGATTTAATAGTTCATTTTTAAAATATCCTAAATTATTATTAATAATTTGGCATGCTCTTTGACCAGCAATACCATACATAGCTAACGCAAAAACAACACCCACTAGTAAATTTTCAAGTTTTAAACTAATAAAAACTGTTAAAATAGCTGTTAGCACACAACCAGTACCAATAATTTTAGTCATATCTTGATGACCATTACTAACTTGATAAATAAGTTTACCATCACTAGCATAATCATAAAGACCACTCATCACTGCTAAACAATTAAACTTTTGTGCTACTTTTAAGACAATTTCAGCACCATTATCAGTGCTTTCATTACTATCAATTCCTTGATTATTAGTTTTCATTCCTAATAACGCTTTTAGTTCACTTTGATTACCACGAATTAAAGTAATTTTATTAGTAGTTAATAATTTTAAAGCCCAATTAGTACGTACCGTTGTGGCTCCAGCACCAACTGGATCTAAAGCAATGGGTAACTTTAATTGCTTGTCAGCTAATAATTGTTCCATTAACATTAATGGTGCTGGATCTAATGTTCCAATATTTAAATATAAACCATTAGCCATTAACATAATCTCCTTCATATCATCAAGATCATGTGACATTAAGGGACTTGCATTAATAGCTGATAAACCATTAGCAACATCATTAATGGTTACTAAATTAGTAATACACGCTATTAATATTCTTTTATTTTGATAAGTATCATAAACTCTTTCTAATTGGTTAAATGTTATCATTAATTTCACACTCCACTTTTTGTTTTCATTTAACAAAGTGATTAATAGGACCATGGCCATGGCCAAATTGATGATTACTTTTTAAAGCAACTGTTAAATAAGTTTTAGCTAACGCAATAGCGTTAATCATGGTTTGTTCTTGTGCTAAAAAAGTAGCAATGGCACTACTTAACGTACATCCTGTACCATGATTATTATTTGTTTTAACTAATGGCATAGTAAAACTAATAAATTGGTTACCATCATAATATAAATCACAACTATTACCTTGCTCTTGCTGCAAACCTTTAATCAACACAGCTGATACTTGCATATTAATTAATTTTTGTGCTGCTGCTTTAGCATCATTAATATTATTAATAGTTTGGTTTGTTAATATTTCAGCTTCGACTAAATTGGGTGTTAATAGTGTTGTTAAGACAAATAACTCACTAATTAAAGTATTAATTGCTCCATGATTTAATAAATGAAGATTTGATTTTGCAATCATAACTGGATCTAAAATAATAGGAATTGGTTTTGTTAAAACTGCTGTTAATGCCGTTTTAACAGCTATAATAGTTTTAATATTATTTAACATGCCAATTTTAATGGCACTAACATCAAAATCAGCAAAAATTGTGGTAATTTGACTAATAATCATTGCTGGACTAACATCATTAATTAAATTAATGGTCATGGTATTTTGAGCTGTTAACGCCACAATGGCACAAACTCCATAACCATTTAACGCACTAATTGTTTTTAAATCACCTTGAATACCAGCACCAGCACCACTATCACTACCAGCAATAGTTAAAATAATTTTTGGTGTTGTCATTATTGAACACCAATGTTAAAGAAATTGATTTCTAATTTCGTACTTTCATTAAAAATTGTTTGAAGCAAGTTAATATTATCATCACCTAAATTCTTAATTTTACTATTAGTAAAATTAACTAATTCCAGCACATTATTTTGAAATTCAGTACCACTATAATCATTAATTCAATCATAATATTGATGATGGGGATTGTTAATAATAATAGGTGCTAATTTTTGACCAATGAAACTATAACCAATAGCACAAGGTAATAAACTAATTAAACATTCTAGAAACGTACTATTATTAGCGACTTGATATAAATAATCAATATAGTTTTGACATGCTGGTGCTAAGCTAACATTTTCATCATTAACATTTGGATAATAGTTTTGATATAATGAAACTAATTCTTGTTCAATATTCTTAATTTGTTTAATGACAAAATAAAAATCGCTTACAATATCAGTTTTAGTGCTTAACAAAGCAAAGATTTTAGCATAATGAAATAAATAAATTGTATCTTGTTTTAAATATTTTTTAAATTGCGTTTTAGTTAAACTAGCAGCAGTTAAATTTTGGACAAATTTGTGATTAATATATGATGTTCATTGTGAACAATTAGCAATTATTTTTGCCATATTTGCCATACTATAAATTATTCCTTTACGATATTTTTTTGATTAAACAACTTAGTTTTACTTAAAGATAAACAACAAAAAAAATAATACTACCTAATTTATAATTATTACTTCCTTACGCTAGCATTAACTATTTCAAGTTATAAGAGTATTTCTCAGGACTTATGTCCACCCCTAGTAATTATTAATAAATTGTAATCATAATTTGATTATAACAAATAAATATTGGTTTTAATAATTATCATTAAAAATTGAGTAAATCTAAATCATGAGATTTGATCAAGATTAATTTCAAATTTGTGTGTAAATTCTTTTGGAATTTTATCCTTAATGAGTAACACTTATTTATTTAAAAATAGTTTAATTAGTACAGTTTTAAATGTAGATTCTTCTTTGTGGTGATTATCTGGAGATTTAAATTAATAGCACTCAATATATGGATAAGTCATATTTTAATCATAGTCCTTGAAGAAAAGATGATTGGAGTGGTTCACTTTTTTTGGTAATGCTAAAATGATCAATTGCTAATGTAAATTTTTAGAATGAATTCAATTGAATTGGTTTTAAATTAATCTTAAAATCATTCCCTTTATTTTTCTTGATCATAATTGGCAATTAATTTTTTTAAGACTACTTGCGCTACTTGCGGATTGGCTTGTCCTTTGGTATTTTTCATTAATTGTCCCATAAAAAATTTGATAACACGTTCAGGATAAGTTTGATATTGCGCCATCATTTCCCCATGAGCATTTAAAATGGCAATCAAGTATGTTTCAAGTTCACTTTCATCACTGATTAATGTCATTTGCAAAGTTTTAATTAATTCATTAGGACTTTTATCTGCTTTGGTCATAATGATCGCTAAAATTTGCTTACTTTGCCGATCATTGATTTTTTGTTGTTCAATTAAAGTAACTAATTGAGCAAGCGCATTAGCTGAACATTTACTATTAGCAATTCTAATATTATTAGCATTACAATAACCTTGAACTGGTCCTAATAAATAATTAAAGGTTGGCATTATTAAATTATTAATTTTAACGGTTGCTTCAAACAGTTTTAGTAAATCATGGTGGTCAATTAATAAATTAATTTCTGCTACTGATAAGTGATAGTGTTTAACTAAGCGTGCTGTAATTGCTTCTGGTAATTCTGGTAAGTTTTTAATAATATTATTAATTCAAGTTGTTTCTAGTTGAATTGGAAAAATATTAGGTTCTGGAAAATATTTATAGTCAATGGCAGTTGTTTTGTGACGCATTAAGACCGTTTTATTGGTTTGTTCATCAAATCTTCGCGTTTGAGATGCTACTGTTTCATTATTATTTAAGATTTTAGTTTGTCGGTCAATTTCATCATTAATTGCTAAAGCAAGATTATGAATTGAATTTAAATTTTTAATTTCCACTTTATTTCCAAGCGTAGGAGCACCTAATGGCTTTAACGAAATATTAAGATCACAACGGAATGAGCCTTCATTCATTTTGGCATCACTCACCTTTAAATAAAGCAAAATTTGCCGAATAGCATTAACATAAGCAACAACTTGTTTACTATTGTTAAAAACTGGTTTAGTGACAATTTCTAATAACGGAATCCCAGCCCGATTATAATCTAAACAAGTTTGTTGAGACTCATGAATTTGTTTAGCAGTATCTTCTTCAATATGAAGTCGTTCAAAAGAAACCGTAAAAATTTGATTATCAACGATCACATCAATTGCTCCATTACGACCAATTGGGTGATAAAATTGGGTAATTTGATAACCTTTTGGTAAATCAGGATAAAAATAATTTTTACGATCAAATCGTAATAATGGATCAATTGTCATTTTTAAAGCACTACAAGTTTTAATAGCGGCAATGACCACTGCTAGATTAATGGCTGGTAAAACTCCTGGATAACCACAATCAATAGCACTAGTTTGACTATTAGGCGGTTTACCAAAGGTATTGGGTGCACCTGAAAAGCATTTACTATTAGTTTTAAGTTCGCAATGAATTTCGATTCCCATTACAACATCATAATTACTCATTATCATCACCTAACAACTTATTATTGAAATTAATTTTTTTACTTAAAAAATCCGCAATATTTAAGGCTGTCTGATCTTTAAAAGGAGCACTATTAATATTAATCCCGATTGGTAAATCATGTAACATTGTTAAAGGAATCGTAATACTTGGTCCACCATTGAAATTAGCTAGTAATAATAAATTTTCGCAAAAATGATCTTGTGTTTTAATAATTTGTTTTTGTGCTAAAATCGTTTTAATTTTGGGCGCACCACTAACACTGGGCATAACAATAAAAGCATCATATTTTTTAAAAAGCAGTGCTAATTCATCAGCAATGAGTCTTCTAATTTGTTTTGCTTTATTAAAACTTTCAGCTTGATGGTTTTGCGCTAAAGCATAAGCACCAAGCATGTATCTTTTTTTTACCATATCACCTAAACCAGCGGTGCGACTATTTGTCATGATTGCTTGATAATCTTTACCCTCTTTTCGTACACCAAAATTAATACCGTCTAAATTAGCATGACAACTTGTCGCTTCTGCAAAAGAAATAATCATATAAGTTGGCAATAAAGCTGTTAATAGTTCTTGTGGAAAATTATAATGATGGATTTTTGCACCAGCACCAGTTAAATCATCAAGCGCTTGATCAAAAGCCGTTTTTACTTCATTTGTTCATTGATAATCATCATAATTTAAAATGGCAATATTTTTATTTTTTAAATCATCACTTAAATTATGATAATATTTTGTCTCTTGACTTTTAACACTAGTAAAATCGTTTTTATCAAATTTAACAATCGCATCTAAGACAATCGCAATATCGCTAACATGATTGGCAAAAAGACCAACAGTATCTAAACTAGGAGCATAAGGAATAACGCCATTTCGCGAAATTAAACCATAGGTTGGTTTAAAACCAATAATGCCACAATAAGCAGCCGGTAAACGAATAGAATCACCTGTATCAGTTCCAAGGGCAAAAGGGACAACACCAGCAGCAACTAAAGCAGCACTACCACTAGAACTACCACCAGTAATATGATCATGGTTTCAAGGATTATGAACAATGCCACTAGCAGCATATAAGCCATCACCGCCCATTCCTAATTCATCCATCGTTGTTTTAGCAATATTAATGGCATGAGTATCAGTTAAAAGTTGATTAACAGTACTATCATAATTGGGAACAAAATGCGCCAGAATTGCCGAAGAAGCCGTTGTTAAGGTATCAATAGTAATAATATTATCTTTCATCATAAACGGAATCGCCATTAATAAATTATTACTATCAATTGGCATTTTATCTAAGAGTTTTGCTTGTTTTAATGCTTTACTTTCTAAAGTAGTAACAGTGCCATTTAGAATAGCTCATTTTTTCATTCTTTGACAAGCAAAAGTCGTTAGTTGTGATGGACTAAAAAGTTTACTAATTAATAAATCATGGATTTGTTTAATTGAAAGTTGGTGATAATTAATTTTCATAACTAATAACCTGCTTAATGGTAATGTAGTCTTGTTTTTTCGTGGGCGCAAGTGCTAATACTTGTTTTGCTGACAAAGGTTCTTCAATATTATCACTGCGTAAAAAAGTATTAACAATTGGTAAAGGGTAATCCATTGGTTGGACATGATTAGTATTAATGTTTTTAATAATTGTTAATTGTTTAGCAAATACTTTAAAGTCTAATAACAAGGTTTTACATTGTGCTTCATTTAATTCAAACATTAATTCTTGTGCTAATTGTTGTAAAATTTGCAAATTAATTACTGGTGTTTTAGGCATCTTTGATCACTTCTTTCAAAAGGTCTGTTAATTGCGCTTCATTAATAATTTTAACATTAAATTTCTGCGCTTGTTTTAATTTATTACCAGGATTTTTACCAACTAGTAAAAAATCAGTATTGCTACTAACACTATTTGTTATTGTAGCACCATTGCTGGCTAATAAGTTGATGTATTTTTGGCGACTTTGCGTTAAAGTGCCGGTAATAACAAAAGTAATTCCTTTTAAATCTTGCTGGTTGGTGGTATTTAAATAATTAAAATTAAGCTTAAAATCATCTAAGGTCTTAATTAATTGTTGATTAGTATCATTATTGAAATAATCAATAACACTAGTAGCAATGGTGGGTCCAATGGCATTGGTATTTGCTAAATCAACGAAAGTTGCTGTCATTAAAGTGGTTAAATTTTGATATTTTTTTGCTAAAATAATGGCGGTTTTTTGACCAACATGGCGGATTCCTAAACCAAATAAAAGTCGTTCTAATGAATTTTGTTTTGATGTAAGAATGGCTTTTACTAAATTAATAAATGATTTTTCACCAAAATGTGGTAATGCTAAGATTTCTGCTCGTAAATTAACTAAGTGATAAAGATCACTAACTGTTTTGATTAATTTTAAATTTAAAAAACGTGCTAAGATTTTTTCATTTAAACCAGTAATATTCATGGCATTACGGGCACAAAAATGCATTAGTGATTTTAAGATTCGTGCTGAACAATCACTATTGATACAATATTGGTCAACTTCTGGTGGTACTTGTTCTAACAAACTGTGACATTGAGGACAATGTGTACTTTTGGTAAAAACAGGATTGGTTGGTATTCGATGCTTCATGATTGGAGCAATTACTTCTGGAATAATATCGCCAGCTTTTTTAACACTAACAATATCATTTTCTCTTAAATCACGATTTATAATATAATCACCATTATGGAGTGTAGCATAAGTGACCGTTGTATTGGCAATATTGACTGGCTCTAATTGAGCATTATAAGTAATTTTGCCAGTTCGACCAACCGTTGGAAAAATTTTTAAAAGCTTTGTTACCTTAATAATGGCAGGAAATTTATAAGCAATCGCTCATTTAGGAGCTTTATTGGTGCTCCCTAGTGCATCATAGCAAAGATAATCATTAACTTTAATGACAATGCCATCAATTTCATATGGTAATTGGTTTCGCATTTTTTCATATTTAGCAATATAGGCTCATACTTGATCAATTCCTTGACATAATGTAAAAGCCAGATTAACGCTAAAACCAAGTTTTTGTAATGTTAGTAGTGCTGTTTGGTGGGTTTTAATATTATGAGCCAGTGGATTAAGATAATAGTAAATAAAAGCATCTAAATGACGAGTTTTAACAATATTAAGATCTAATTGGCGAATTGTCCCAGCAGCAGCATTACGGGGATTAGCAAATAAGGGGAAAGATTGTTCTTTTTGGTTTTCGTTAATTCTGTTGAATTCAGCTTTGCTAAGGAAGATTTCACCACGAACTTCAAGGTTGATTGGTTGTGATAACTTGCTGGGAATGGTTTTAATATAAGCAAGATTATTAGTAATATCTTCACCAGCATTACCATCGCCTCTAGTAGCACCTGTCTTTAACAGGCCATTTTGATAACTTAATGAAATCGAAAGACCATCAATTTTTAGTTCACAAACATAGGCAATGGTTTCTTGCTTGATTATTTTTTTAATTTGTTGATCAAATTTAATTAGATCTTCATAACTAAAAGCATTAGCTAAGCTTAACATTGGTTCTTGATGATAAATTTTAGCTAATTCTTGTTTTGTTGGTGCACCAACGGTATTAGTTGGTGAATCATTGCTATGAAATTGGGGATATTTAAGTTCTAGATCAACTAATCGTTGATAAGTGCTATCATAAATTTCATCACTAATGGTTGGTGCATCTAAAACATGATATTCATAATTTCATTGTTTAATTTGGTTTTTTAAATTTTGAATTTCTAATTTAATGATTTTTAGTTCTTGATTCTTAGTCATTTAGGATGCTCCATTTTAAAGATTATGTTGATCCTCATTTTATCAATTAACACTAGTTTAGTTAACTTATCTTTATAGCATTGCCATTTTTTTAATTTAGTTTTCATGGCAAAACATTTTTTTACGAAAATATTCGCTAAAACCTTCATAATAAAATGTTAATTGGTTTTTAACAAATAAACTTTTATAGCGATATTCAGGTAAAAGTTTAATGATATCTTCATTATGATAATTTTTAGGGTTATCATTTTTCGCTAAAATAACATTAATTTTAACATGATCATTAATATTTTTCTTAAGCACATATCTAAATTCAAAATCAGCAACTGGGAATGAATAGCCAATAAAAAAGATTTCATTAGCATTTTTTAATAAATCAGCTGTGTTTTTTCATAAGTTAATAAACAATTGTGATTTTAATGATTTTATCATGGTTGGGGTAATTATTTGTGGTAATTTTAATAATTCATTACCTTTATTATAATTTTTACATGTTGCACAATTGGCATTAAAATCATTTCTAAAAATAAAATTATCTGCTTCAAAATTAACAATTGTCATATTATTACATGATATACAAATAAATCAATCAATCGAACCATGGATTTTAATCAACGAAATTTTATTGGTTTTATTTTTAAATTGCCAATCAATATTTGTATATCAATTATTAAAATGATAATCATAGGCGATTTTATGATGATTAAAATATTTTTCTAAAAGAATGTCTCAATTAGTAGTTATGATTAAGATCTTATCGTGATTTTTTTCAATAAATTTTAAGATTGCTTCATAATTTTGACTAAACCGCAAAAAATCTTTTAATTCTAAATTAAAATAATAGATGAATAAAAATAATAAAGAATTTTTAATTGTGACTAATTC
>Ga0194135_10003140_pt1 | contig 10064 bp, 9 predicted proteins | sample LitLau_LLRF_2013_FD_134024 | JGI IMG/M metagenome (GOLD analysis project Ga0194135, IMG submission 134024) | Freshwater sediment microbial communities in response to fracking from North America - Little Laurel Run_MetaG_LLRF_2013 (version 2) | ecosystem: Environmental > Aquatic > Freshwater >... | reverse complement strand
TCCCAAATGTACCTGTATTTCCTTATTTCTTGCCTTAATTAGCTTTGTAACACCTGGTGGGTCTTGTCAATTAATTGAAGGTGCAGATGAACTAATCCGTTCTTACGTTATGATTACGCACTTTATTCTTCTCTCCATTGTTATGCTTTTGCACCACTCAGAATAACTTTCCACTTAAAATTATGTAATGATAAAGTTTCTTGAACAGTTTAAAATCCAGTGACGAATTCGCAGGCCCAAGGAAGGTTTTCATGACACAACATGCAAAAACGTTTTCAAAAGACTGATTTTTAATTAATTGAGACAAAATTTTTGAGGCAGTTTATTGGTTAGCATTCAGCACTCCGCGATCGATCCCCACCCCGAGCTTCCCTTCAGGAGTGAGGATGAGAACAATCACAAGATGAAGTCTCCCAGCTAAATAGATTCTAATTAATTGTGTAGGAAATATAAGGCACAGGTTGACCGGATTTTACAATTGGTCAATAATTATTAGACTTGAAACAATTGAACTGCTCAACAATCCACGTCACCCTCTCGTCGTACTCGTAACAATTGATTAAATGGATAGAAAACGTAACTCGTAAGTAGAGATTTGTGTGATTGTTAATTTTACAAAGAGGAGTATAACAATGAGGAGGTTTAGGTTCAAGGGTCAAAGAGGGCGGGACCAGAGAGCGTCTACGGACGAAATGGGGCATATTACTCTCATGAGCTATTAATGGCTAATAGTTTCTACATAGTATAATTTTGATTTGATTATTATTGTCAATCCCAGCAATAAGTTAGAATCTAACTCCTCCTCTCGACTTCTTACGACTACTCCCCAACTACTGCTAAAGCATGCACTACAAATTGAGGTCACCTGAGGTCATTCCAACAACACGAGTAAGTAAGGGAGAGAAAGGAAGGGTAAAGTAATACTTGGCTAATAACAGTTCATTCATTTGATCATCATCAGTGATTCTTAATTAGAAGAGGACTAGGGAGCGGGCAGTTAATAATTACAATTTACAATGTACAGGAATATTAATAATTAATTAATAATGTACAATATACGCACTAGTTTCTTTTGGCACAGGAAATGACACTGGGAAGCTCGCATGCGGGTGCGTAAGCCTTCTTCCTAACATTAATTACCGCAGTAGTGGTACATAATACATTTAGAGCAAAAATAATTATATTATGACTTAATTGAATAGTTAATTAGTTATTGATGGTTGGCTCTCAATGAATGACTCTCCGTATCAAAGTCCGCCTCTTCCGAATAGTCTTCCTCAGTGGCGTAGTAATACTCGGTCACATTCGTTATCACTTTGGTGGTTTTAATCGTTTTATTCCCAGACACTTCTATTCGCTCCTCCCGCTTGGTGCTCACTACACGCTCCCGCTCGTCCCCGCCGCCGGGCTCGTGGAAGATGGTGGTCCTGAAATTTGTCAAGAGACAGCTGAAATTAGATCAATTTTTACATGCATCCCGTCGCAATTAAATAGACCACTCAACTAACTAATAAGCACTTTCTTGTAGTAATCACAAGAAATTCAACACAGAAACTAACCAGCGTCGAAATACGACATAAAAAAAAGCTGTTCCAACTACAACGGTTTCACGGCGTGCCTAATACGGGCTAGCCACCCGACCAAGTCAGAGCGGCCGGACGGACATGAAGTAAAATGACCCAAAATTACACAGGAGTCAGCTCGAAAATATTGTGCTTACCATCCGTGGAATTCCTGAAACTGTAGAACACGTCAAAGATTGTGCATATGGGGACGAAAGACAAAAAAATATCCGACATTTTAGAAAGAACAAAATTCTCAGAAAATGTAGAATTCAGCCTCGAAAAAAATGCTTTTCTCAAGAATGAAATCAAAGTTTAAAAACAAAAATTTCAAAATTCGGTCAAGTAGAGAGGAAAATTACCTAAAGGAATGAATGACAGAAATTAATGCTGGAAAAGCATAGAAAAGTAAAGGGAAGGGAAACCAGCACAATTGGAATTGGAATTGGAATTTCTAAATTCTACCTTGAGATGTGACGGGGGTGTACAAGAGGAGTCCGTGTCTAAAGGCAGAGTGTGAATTTGTGGTGGATGGGTGGGTGAAAGTCTTTAGCTGGTGCACAGAGGAGTTGTTAGAAAGAGCGTAGCGCTGATTGGGATTGAAGCGATTAGAAGGACCTGATGGACAGGAGGAAGTGAGCCCCAGGAGTCCCCTGAATCAGTCTCATAGTCATAGGAGGACGTGAGATAGTCACGCTGCCACCAATTTCTAAACAATTACCCACGTTACCCATACCATAGCCAGAGGAAGGAGCGGCAGTAAGGGGAGAAGAGAAAGCAACTTGTCAATTAATAATTAAGTTGGAAGCGTTACGGAATTAATTGAACAAGACTAATCACCTTGTGCAGGGTCCGGTGTTCATTGCTGAAATTGCTTCCTGGTTCAGCTTGAGTGGAGTAGCCGACTGGATCCGGACCGAGTGAACACATCCAGTGAACCCATCACTAAACCGTCCATTCGTCATCCCCCGCACGTTAGGAGCCCCACCCACGAAAATGTTTCCGGGCGTATTGAGCATCTGGGCTGAGCCCAGACTCACTCCCACGTCCACTTCCCCATCAACTTCCACGCTTCCTTCTACTCCGTTCCGGCGACTCACAACCTAAGGAATAACAAAAGGAAATCATCATCTCCGCAAACAACGCCCGTGGGTGACATGATTGGTCCGAGATGACATGGAAGGGCTCACCGTATGATTGTTCCCGTCATTAACGGATTTCTCCGACAGGACACTCCCTTCCCCGTCACCCAAGTCCCAGCTAAATTCAATCCTTCCTTCTGATAGACCCACGGACAGGAAGTCATCGGGCAAGAGGTCAGTTGGGTTCTGTCCCTGCCAGAGGAGAAGTCCGTGCTTGCTCGTCGTAGAAATTTCGAATTGGATAAACTCTTCTGCGTCGGGGTCAGAGTGAGGGAGGAGGTCACGGCTCAGTTCCAGGTACCCTTCTCCTCGGAATGCCAAGGATTCTGCAAACTCTAGTGCTGGAAAGAGAAATCATCAAAACTCCAGTAAAATCCATTGGAATGTTGAACTAGATTCTTGAATGTTTCAAGGTACGTGCCTATTCCGCATGTCCTTCCGTGATATCCTTTCGGACAAGAGCACTTGAAGGATTCCCCAAGATTGTGACACGTCCCCCCATTGGCACAAGGCTGAGAACTACAACGGTCAACTCTCTCCTGGTCACAGTTGAGCCCTGAGTACGGGGCAGGACAATCACAGTAATAGGATGAAGTGGAATTACTACTACAGACGCCTCCGTTTTGGCAAGGATTCCGAGCACAAGGCAGGAGAGCATCACATGGCTCCACATTTGCACCTTCCAGAATGGAACTTAGCAAATTCAGGCTCATCCCATCAACTTCGAGCTAAGGAGCAACAAATAAGTCTTAATTAGAATCTTCTGAAAGACAAAAATCCAGCCACCGTGCCCCAAATTCCGGTCGTCTGAGCCGTGCCCTACCTTGGACACGCATCCTTTGAACCCCCGGGTAACCTTGACGTGTGAATTTAGTTGAATCCGAGAACGATCGAATCCTCCCAGGTACAACGGCGTGTTGAGGTTCAAACCTCTCGAACCTCCTGGTGACCTCCCCTTGACAATCGCTTCATCCCCAACCCCCAATTTCCCATCCGGCCCTTCCCTCTCCACCGACACGTCGATCCATTCCCCAACCGTCACGGAACGTTTACTCCGAATAATGGCAGGCCCTGATCCCGTATCGAACTGAAACTCGAGGTGACCGTCCTTGAGGCTAAGAGCCGTGTAGTCTCCGTCTCCATTGTTACTCTGGGAGGAGTACATGAGGACTCCGTCTTCAGTATTTTCCGGTTTTACGCGCATGCCCATTTTGAGCTTCCGGATGGCCCTTGGCGTGGGATAGGAAAGGAAGGAATTCCCGTTGAAGGACGGCTCGGTTATCTCCACCTCACGCTCACACCGCACCCCAGACTTTCCAAAGGGACAGAAACATTCATAACCGAACGGTCCGTTAACGCATTTCCCAGGTCCACATACTCCTGGGCGACAGGCTTCTACCGGCATCTGACAATCGGCTCCCGAGTAACCCGGGTTACAAATGCCTAAAAACGGAGATGGAAATTAGGTGATCCCTGCGAATAATAATTATGTTGACACGGAAATTGGCTCAATTAAATCCACTTACACTTGTATCCTCGGCTCGTTAGCCCTTCCTGGCAGATCCCGCCATTGAGACAGGAAATACCTGCGCAGGTGTCACAAGTCGAGATCCCGCGACTCGTTTGAGAATCTCGAAGCAGTAGTTGTTTCTTCCCACTAATCACCAACTCACTCACGCAGCCCACGAAACCTTTGCTGTATCCTGCCTGACGATGGATTTGCCCGAAATTCGGTACACCGCCAACGTACAACGGGTCAATGAGGTCAAGCCCGTCATACTTTCCGCGCAGAGTTCCGGTGTAGGGTCCCTGTCCGTTCACTTTCATGCTCCCACCGACCTTGTCTCGACTCAGGGTCACCGTGCTCCACTTTCCAATTTCTACTGGGCGGTCGGCCTTGATTGCGACCAGACCCGAGCCAACATCGAATTTAAATTGTGGGACTCCGCTGGCGAGGCCAAAGGAAAAGAAATCCCCACTCCCGTCCCTCTTTTGACCATTGTACAGGATGAGCCCGTTCTTGTCTTCGGGCTTAAAGGAGATTTGAATGTCGAGGGCGTGGTAGGAATCGGGCAAAGTTGGAAGGGTCATGTAAGACGCCGGGGTTTGGGTAAATGAGGGAACGACTCCGGTCACGGTGAGGATCGTCGGAATGTCGACGCTTCTGGAAGGGTTCGTCGCCGTGCAGACGTAGATCCCCGAATCCTCTGGGATCAGGTCAGGAATAGTCAGGGTTGGGCCTTCCATTGTGCTCCGATCCGGAACTAGCCCACCTTCCTTTGACCAAGTGTACCCAATGGGATGATCCAAATCTGTCGAGCAGTCCATTCTAACCAAAAATCCATCAAAAGTCAAAAAAATATCCCCAGTAAAACCCGAGAGTTTCGGGAAACAAAATGAGACGAGAATCCGAATCGGCCCGAAAACTCACCGCACGGTCGTCCCAAACGGAATGTTACGCGTTTCCACTCGTTGAGAATTCATTGGAACGTCCGGATTGGCTAAAGAAAAATGTAAATTATGGGAACGAGGCCACAAATGAAACAACATTGTAGAATGGCCTCCTCTAGCAGTGGTAGCTTACCTTGGATCGTTAGGGCATAATCATCCTCGTAGATGCCGCTCCGGGTTGTGGCCACGCAGCGGTACATTCCCCCATTGTCCGGCATCACGGAACTCACGCGCAGAGTATTCTCACGGATCTTGACGTTAGTGCCCATGGATCCTCCGACCTTGTGCCATCGGATAAACGGACTGGCATCCCCAGCCACATCACATCTCACCTCCACGTCTTCCCCAACGTGGACCAGGTCCTTGTTTGCCGTCACGCGGACCGTAACTGGTTCCAGGGCTAAGAGAGAAAGGAGCTCCTCCAAGTTAAGAATCTCCCAGCCTGTCACGTTTTCCAGCCTCCTTCCAAGCGGTCCCAAATTTATACAATTTATGCCTTTCTGAAGCAATTTGGTAATTGATTAATTTTCATGGAATATCCCCAAGTTAAACCAAAGGATAGGAAAGAAGCAAAATCCAAGAACCGTGCAACGGTGTGCCCAAAAACTTGTAAGCATTTCAGAGAGAGAGAGAGAGAAAGGCAAAGAGTTGAGAGCTGAGAGTTGTGACTATTATTATTTTGTTATGTTACCCAGAGCGTTACGTTGTTGCCTGTCACGGTGTCCAGCGGCGGCGGACCGAAAGGTCCGCCTCCCGCAGTTCTCCTCCTTCTCATCACTACCGTCGAGACAGTCAATCTCCTCGTCACAGAGTTGACTAATCGGGATCACTTGGTCACCCGACTCGCAGCCCCATTTATTGTCTCCCGGCTCTCCGTGGTCATGACGTGCTAAGGGGTCAAGGGTTAACACACGGTAAAACTAAACCAAAAACACCCAGGAGTGAACGCGTGCAGACCTTCCCAAGAACTCGGTTACAATGTAAATCAACGCCATGCAGTGTGTGTATCATGCAATTTATTATTGTTGTAAACGTAAGTTTTTTTTTGTTTTGTCGGTGCTAAAAGGTCAAGGGGTCAAACGGACCAATAAGGAAGAAGCAACGAAAGTAGTTAATAGGAATCATAGTAATTTGTTACCCTGAGAAGAATGGAGATGTTAAGGAACCCTTAAAAGTAGGAGGGGCGGAGGCCCTTACCTTCAACTGACAACTCAATCTCGTCGTAGCCCTCAGCGGATTCACAACTGTATCGTCCCGCATCACCCATCGAGAGGGACATGAGGGTTAGGCTTGGGCCAAGTGCAATTGCTGTCCGCGGAAGCGGTCCATTGTCCTTGCTCCAAATCACACCAGACCCTTGGACGCGGCAAATCAATTCCACGGGCTGACCGGAGAATCCTTTTTGGGTGCGGACTCGAGGCGGCCGAGTCGGCGGGGATTGGGTGGATGAAGATCCTTGTTGACTTCCGCTCAAGGGTGCATTTACAATTACTTCCGCAACGGCTTCAGTAGTACCGCCAGCATTCGTCGCTGTGCATGCGTAGCGTCCAGCATCGACGAATTCAATTGGGCGGAACTGAAAGTGAGAAAAAACGTCATCTCATCTAGAGAAATTGGCTACGAATGAGGCACGATCTGCCTTCTTTTTGAAACAGGATCTCCCTAGCTGGGATCACTCCCGGCCAGAAAGGGATTCAGCGAAAAACCTTTAGCTCTTAATTCAATTAGAATGATTTTCAATTCCTCAAACTTAGAATTAATTTTTAACAAAAAACGACACAACGAAGAGGAGTGTGCCTGAGGGAACGAAGGAATCCAACCAAGGAGTAGAAGCGGCAGTGATTTACCCAACCTCTCATCTAGAGTGGTGCAAGGTAAAGGACGTAAATTTCGTTGTTAAAGTAAACGGCAGCCGAGGCTTACCATGAGGTCAGGGCCATTAACGGTGACCGTTCGGAAGAACGGGCTCCTGTCCACGCGTGACCAGTTGATCGTGATTGGTTCCTGGCCCGTAGCTGAGCAGTGAATGAATACTGTGTCTCCACGTCGCACAATTTGTCTCGCCGGACGAAGTTCAATTTGTGGCGGGGAGCCTGGGAGGACAAAGAAAGGTCATGATTACTTTCCCACTTTCCATTTTGACCTCTTGAGCGTTATGAATCACACAAGACACAAAAACGGAAGTTACATGTCGTATTTCCCGATTTATCTGCCAAGGAAGCAGGAAAGAAAACAAGCAGTGTGAAATCAGAAGTTGGGTTCAGAGATTGGTTATTTGCGCGCAGCAAAATGGATGAAAAATGACTATAGCTTACTTCCAGATACTTCCAAAATGGCATCCGTTGAGAATACAACTTGTCCTCGGTCATTTGTGCCCACACAAGAGTATCGGCCCGCATCCTCCTGTCGGACCGAGTCAATGTAGAGACTTCCATCAATAGCTTCGTAGTTACTCGGCATGAGTCCTCCGTCAGCCCGTTCCCAGTCCAGGTACAATTGCTCGAAACCGGCGCCGCGGATATCTAAATACAAAGTTACTAATCAATTAATTGAATCACTGAGATTTTCCTGGATAACGTTTGAACATGACTGTACTTTGGGAACACCGTAACTCGGCTCGACTTCCTACAGGGAAGTAATACACTTCCTCTCTCTCCCGTGCAGGTTCGATAGGTCGAGGAGGTCGCCCGCCGCCATGCGCTGGTCCGGACCCTGGGAATGGCTCAGGTCCCCCACCCCCACCAGTTTCTTCTACAAGTAATTGCAGTCTTCCTTCTTCTACCCCAGCGTCATTCCGGGCACTGCAAGAGTAGGAACCCTCATCCGCCTTGGAAACGCGACTAATTTCGTAGACCGCATTCTGCGGGGTGCGGAAAACGTCGGGAGCTGGTGGCAGGCTCACGCCGCTAGGAATGTAAAAATAACAATAAGAAATCCTCTTGTGTTTAGTAAAAGTTTTGTCGCCGATTGTGATATCTTGAAAAATTGAATGTTTTCGTCCTACTCAAGTTGCTCTGAGCGAAGTCTGGACCAAGTGACGCTGGGAAGGGGTTCCCCTTCGGCCCGACACTCCAACCGGACTCTCTCACCAGTCCTGACACGATGAGGACTGGAAGGAGTCAAGGTCACCCGAGGTGGGGTTTGGATCTCCAGGAAGGCTGTGGCAGATGTCGTTCCGGCGACATTCTCCGCAGTACAAATATACGATCCTGATAAATTAGAACAATGATGGATGTCAGTCAAAATGGGGCCATTGGGGAGGATTTGAGTTAATTAATGAATTCCTGTACCCTTCTCATCTCCGGTGACTTTGTTAAATCGGAGCACCCCTCCCTGCATGTCTTCAATATTTCTTGGCATCGGGAGTCCATCCGCCCTTGACCAAGTCAACTTCGGGGTAGGGATCCCAGCCACCACCCTACACTGAAAGAGAGAGCTGGAATCCTTGAGGGCAGTTTGACGAGAGTTCGGGTAGATTTCCAACTGCGGCGGCTCACGCCGTTCCACTTCTACGATTCCAGACCCAAGACTCTTCCCAGCGCTGTTCTCAACGTTGCAGACGTAGACCTGCAGGATTTCATCCCAAATGCAAAAGACGAAAGTTATTCAGCCGGTTCTACTGAAGCAAGAATACTTGTGGTGAGACTTACGCCACGGTCGGTGATTTGCGCATTGGGAATCCTCAAAACTTCACTCCTGGTATCAATGGAAGGCGAGAGATTTCCACCGACGCGTGACCATTGGATGGCGGGGCGAGGGCTTCCGGTCGCAACACAACGGATCTCAATTTCACTTCCCTGGGACACGGTCTGTCTCTCCGGTTCGATGCGGGCCGCTGGTGGAGCCCTATGAAAAACATACCAAGTTTTGTAACTTGTAATTCCTAAAAGCTTAACAGGTGTAGAATTTCCGTCTCTTCCTGGGTTCAAGTCTTTGGAAATGCGAAAGACTTGTCAAGCGCTGCTCTTACCCTGCGTATGACACTTGGAGGCGCCCTTGTCCTTGCGCACTTTGTCCCGAAGATGTTGTTGCAGTGCAAGTGTAGACACCCGAATCTTCATCCGACGCGGCAAAAATGGTCAGTTGCCCGTCAGGAGTCTGAGCTGAGGCTTGAGGTAGAGCTCCGCCGGATCTGGCCCAGACAATCCTTGCCGAGGGATCCGAAGCGTCGCAGCGCATGCGCACAGTATCCCCAGGCCGTGCATCCGCATCAGCCGGCATGACAGATACGGAGAGTCCGGTTGGTGGTGGCGACTCTGAGTCGTCCTCTCCTTGGACGTACAAGATTGTGCGGAGGGAGGCGATGCCATTACTATTCTCAGCCCGGCAGTGGTACTCCGCCTCATCACTCTTCCGTATTGACGAAAAGGAAAGGAGGCCACCTTGGGATCGGGCATGTGACGGGAGTTGTCCATTGCGTCCGCCGCTCCGCGGGAGGGTTGGGGGAGGGTAGCCAGATGCAGGGCATCGGAATTCGGCTGGGCTTCCAACAGGGAGTGTGAGATATTGGGGAGTGATGGTGACGTCGGGTCGAGAATCACCTGGAGGAATCTGACCCCCACCCCCACCTTGACCTCCTCTTCCGTCCACTGTAAGTCTCGCACGCTCTGAGGCTGTACTGTACCCATCCGTCGCTAAAATTGAAAGCAGAAGTTTCACTTAACTCTCAGTCCATTCCATCAAAGTTGGTACGAGAACGAGACAAATATTTTATACTCGGCCCAAGGAAAACTTACCTTGACATACGTAGAATCCTTCGTCATCAGAGCGGACGTCGGAAATGACCAAAAGTCCCTGCCCATCATCCCTTGCTCGGCCGACTGGAATGGATCCAACCTCCTTGACCCACGTGATCCTCAGTTGACTTCCGGATGGTGAGCGAGCAGCGCATCGGAAGATGGCCGAGCCG
>Ga0194135_10003139_pt1 | contig 10064 bp, 11 predicted proteins | sample LitLau_LLRF_2013_FD_134024 | JGI IMG/M metagenome (GOLD analysis project Ga0194135, IMG submission 134024) | Freshwater sediment microbial communities in response to fracking from North America - Little Laurel Run_MetaG_LLRF_2013 (version 2) | ecosystem: Environmental > Aquatic > Freshwater >... | reverse complement strand
GTTATATTTTTATGTACGGTATTTAATACATTCTATATAAATTGCAAACAAATCTTAAACTTACATTAAATTGAAATTTTAGTAGGTAATTTTTAAGTCCCAATCACTCCTGTGTTAATTTTTTAAAGAAATTTTAGAAATAATATGCACTCCTATGTTAATTCTAGAATAGAATTTTAGTTCCTATGAGCTCTGGCGTTAATTTTAGCTACTAAGTTGGAAGTCCTGTGTACTCTTGTGTTGATTATATAAAGCAATTTGAGGTTCCATTCACTCGTGTGGTAATTTTAGGAAGCAGTTTTTAAGTCCCATCCACTCCTCTGTTAGAAGAAACTCTCGAGCGTTTGAAAGTTTTCCTAGGGTCCCCCTGTTGGAACCTTCAATCTTACCAGGTTAATTCCCATAAGCCAATTCCTCTTTGGAACTTCAAAAAAAATTCAAAAATATCTTGAAAATCGACAATTGCGCCATGGCACAAAATTACGAATATGGTAATTCATTGAAGAGCTAATGAGAAGCGCTGACGGATGGTTACTGCGGTGTTCCCTCGTAAGTACACGTTTTTGTGAGGGTGATCGGGGACCAAATTACTACTCCCTGGGTTCGGATACTACTTAAAAATAGGACGTAAAAGAGGAAAAGTTTAGTGAAATGGACGCCCGAAGTGAAAATGACACTAGCAACCAGCTTCTTTGACCTTGCTTTTCCTATGAAAAGCTTTGGGTGCTTCTGGTTACGTGAGGGTGTGAGCTGGAACTGTAAATTTGGCATAGGTGTGATTGGTAGCGGGCCGAGATGAGGTTGTGATGAGTGCTATGTTGAACTAAGTCGTTAATGGTTAAAATGTTTGTCCCTTGGTAGTTTTAGTTTAGTGAAACTCCAAAAAGTAATGAAAGGATGAGTACTATAGTGTAACAAAAGTTTGTAAACACTTATCAATAGGAAAAAGGATGTATAAAGCTGTCAATTACGTCAGCACGACAAAATCATGCTCCAATATATGTTATTTTTCTATTAGGGAACCGTTGGGATACTTTTCTAAGTTCCGGGTAGCATATTCCGAGAACCCAGGTGGGAATCGCGAGTAGGGCGTGGCTTCCTATCCTCAGGTTAGGTAAAAAAAACCAACCGCCAACTGATTTTCAATTTTTTTTTACCTAACCTAGGATAGGGAAGCCACTCCCCCCGTCGCGATTCCCACCTGGGTTCTCGGAATAAGCTTCCGGGTAGGCATTGTATGGCAGGCTTGTCGGGTCTGAGGAGAGAAGCTTGACGAATAGAAGCCACGAACTTTTGGTGACGTCATGTTTGAGGGGAAGGGAACCAGTCCCCGTTCTGACGAAATACCTGGGCTTCAGGAACTTCTGTTGCACCAGCACTAGAGCGTCTGCGTGGCACTAGTAGCAGTAGGTCAAATTACGACAACCATTACGCCGACTACAAAATGCAGCAAATAACAATGAACCTGAGAAACTTAAAAAAAAAAATAACAACTCGAGTTTAGAATGAAATGTTGGAATAAATTATTCTTGAGATTTGGTGCAACATGCGATCAATTTTGTGTGAATGACACAGAATGACTTTGCATGTTTTTTGGCCAATTTTATCGTTGTCAGGGGGTTGTGGGATGATTCATTTTTTCTTGACTGAGAGTACGTGGCTTGTGACTTTTCTGATAACCTGATATCTAAATTCTTCAATGATAAAAGCAAAGGCAATCCAATCCGCCTCACAATAATTCCACTATAGTATTTTAAGCAAGCTAACCTCACAACCACAGGTGCCGCTCCAGCACAATGATTATTGAAATAATTTCCGTGCTCTCCGTTTCATTACTAATCTATCAATTGTTTTTGAAAAGACCAACAAATTTCCCACCAGGTACTTTTAATTACTATTAAATTTTCAATTACCCTCTTTGTAACAAGTTTGTTAATTTTTTAAGGACCACGACCTCTGCCTTTACTTGGGAATTTACTATCCATTGGATCCACCCCTCATCTCGCTTTCGAAAAATTGTCGAAAACTTATGGAGCCATTGTTGGTGCCACTTTCCCAGATAATAAGTAAGGAGTCAGTATAAACAGAAATCATATATTGAAGGAAATTACAAACGGCTTAAAAATGTTCCTAATTTCCAGGGTGATTTGTATACATGGATACAAATTAATTAAAGAGGCCTTTAACGATCCTAAACTACAAGGTCGAAATCAGAACGAGGCCAGTAATTACATTTTTGGGGATGAGAACGGGATAATTCAAGCCGTGGGCGACACTTGGAGTGAGCAGAGACGCTTTGCTCTGAGGCATTTACGAGATTTTGGATTTGGTAAAAGTTCCATGGAGGAATTAATCATGGACGAAGTGAAGGAAGTCTTGGATTGGTTAAAGAAACAAAAAGGAAAATCAATCCCGCTGCAAGAGCGATTTTCTCTTGCCGTTGTCAATTCCCTTTGGAAAATAACCACCGGAGAAAGATTTGATCACGATGACGCCCAGCTTCACCAAATATTGGAGGATTTGCAAAAGTATGGGTCATTTGCATGTCAGCCGTAGCAATTGGAGTTTGATTTTTGGTGTCTCATTCACTAGATCCGCCAAACTCGTCTTTGACTGTGACTATGGAAAGAATATTTTTATTTTTACTTATCCTCAACTCGGGAAATTATTTCCAAACTGGAGCGGATGGGCCAGGCTGGTTGCCAGCAAAATCCCACGTACTGCCCTGTTCAGTCGAATTATTGAAGAGCATTCCACCACGCTTCAGGAGGAGAATCCGAGGGACTTTGTGGATGTTTATTTGAAGGAAGTGCGCCGTACAAATTCAAGGGAATCAAGTTTCTATTCAAGTCGCGGCGGTAAGAAATTCATAAATTAGAATAAGTCATTCATTTACACGACAAATAATTTTTGTTCCAGTGGAATCTTTGAAGTCGGTTATGGCAGACTTCTTTGTGGCGGGAACCGACACCACATCAGTGACGTTAAGTTGGTTCAGTCTCTACTTGTTGCACTATCCACGAGTACAGAAAAAGCTGCAGGAAGAATTGGACCGTGTTGTGGGGTCAAGTCGTGCTGCGAGTCTTACCGATCGGAAGAGGTAACCGGCTTAAACGTTTGAAAATTTTAATATTAACGGCATGTAATTTGTAGTTTACCATACACTGAGGCAGTCATTCTAGAAACTCTTCGTCTTTCCTCTATCACCCCAATCTCTGTGCCGCATGCCGCCACTGAGAACACAAAATTCCATGGGTACGACATCCCGAAAGGAACAATTGTCTTTGCAAATCTTTATGCAAATCATCACGACCCGAAAGTGTGGGGAGAGGACGTCGGCCAATTTCGACCAGAACGATTCCTGACTGCTGACGGCTCGACAGTTGTACGACATGAAGCTCTGATTCCATTCTCGATTGGTCGACGTGTCTGCCTCGGAGAGACGCTTGCCAGGGATACGCTATTCCTATTTGCAGCCAATTTAGCTCAAAGTTTTGAAGTCGTGGTCTGCCAAGGTCAAGAGAAGCCTCCGCTAGAATGCCAAATAGGGCAGCTTACGCTTTCACCGGCGAATTCCAGCGTGGTCATGAAGGAACGCACGCTTGGCTAAAATTAGGCGTTGCTACAATTACTTGGACAAAAGGAGGAGCATATCTGCTTCGAATAGAAAAGACATTGATTTTCTGTATTATACACTTTTTTTGAATACAGGAATTTAGTAGACAAAAACGAAATCTCTCTTAATTTCAGTTGACGACAAAATGTTAGCTTATTGACGTGGCTGCTGACGAAGCGTCATTAAATCAATGCCGTGAACTGATTTAGTCAACTATAATTCAATTTGCAAATTATTAAAGACATTCTCTCTGCCCCCTCGTGCCGACGGGCCTATAAAACTAATCGATTTAATTACTGTTATAAATAGCCAAACGGACCCGCCTAGGACTGCTGGCTGTGTATCAAAAAGGGCAATGCTGTAATGGCCCGTCTGCGGCCTGAGCGGTGAGGATGTTTACATCCCCTCCTTCAAAATACCTCATAGGGCGGAAATTAATTAACTAGCGGCTAGACCGTAAATTTGACAGAGTCAATTGTATATTTTTACTTTGGTTGCTTTTGAAACCATAAATTTGTGATGTACCTCGCCGGAATCAAACCGTAACAGTTTACATGCCACATCTCAAGCATTTTTGCATCTAGTTTGGCCAACACCTTCAACGGCCAATTCCGGCCGGACATACAACTCCTACTGAGTGAGTACAACTGCAACAGATCCTAATAAGCAAGAGTGTAACCTCCTTATGCTGGTCGCCCGCCATTTAGCAAGGGAACGATCCCGACCGTTCGACTCAACGTTACCGCCTTCAAGCGAGGTATCGGAGAATCCACGGAACTGGCTCTTATTGACTACAAGTTTTACCATAATGAGAACATAAACAGGGTTCTGCTTCGAGGTTAAAAAATATTGCTACAAGCTTCCAAATTGTAAGTGTATTAAAGTCAAGGATTGAAATTGCGGAGAAAATTCAGTCGATTCGCGACGAGAATTGTTCTAGTATCCACCAGTACAAGTCCACAGAGTATTGGAAATGCTTTCTAAAGCAGGAGATTTACATCAACGGACAACCTGTTGGGACATGTCGCAAGAGGTCGTCAGAGGCTTGAGAGGGCCCTGGCGTGGTGGACTCAAAATTTCGGTAATTATCCCCACGCTCCTCCTTAAAAAACCTAAGCACTCTCCTAAATGTAACTGTTTGCTTTAAAAACAGAGTGTTTGGAGTGAAACGGCTTCGCGTAGCCGATGTATCCGTGATAATTACAAGTGCAAATATTAATGCCGTAGTTGCAGCAGAAGCGGAGAAGGCCGTGTAGGAAATATTAGAGGCTGCAGCATTGGGTTAATTGCCTTGTACTTGCAATTTAAAATAATTCGAGTAAGTATAACATCATGTTGAAATTAAATTGATTGATTGATTGATTTTGGTTTACTCAAGTGTTTAACTTCAAAAGCAAGGCTGATTTCAACGACGTAAACACAACATAAAGCTTGAACTGCAATCTTAATGATTGTACTGTGCACGTTATAAAAAATGAAGTGGTGATAAAGTGACCCTTCAACTCGGACGGAATATCAGACAAACCGCAACATAGGATTATAAATTAATATTGCTAACCAAATTGGGTATGACTGCTAGAACAATCTGTAAAAAATATTTTGAAATTACCATTCACATTTAATGGGTCAGATGTTTTGTTCTCTGAACCATTGCAAAACGGCTTAGAATTCAGTATAACCGTATACGTGTGTGGCTAGTAAAATTGCGTGGTCGCCATTATGAATCTGGGAAGAAATCTAATGCTCATGACGCTGGGTAGAAAGACCAGAACATAGCCGCAGAACAATTTCAAAGTAGGGTGACGTAGTAGAAAATTAAAACGGCAATGAGGATTTCTTTCTAACCTACTAGTGGATTAATCATGTTTGAATTAATAAACCGATTTCCGATTTCTTTATTGCATTAAATGGAACAACAGAAAATTCTTCGAAATTTTGTTTGGGAACAACTTATTTTAGAGTATTAATTTTAATTTTACTTAACTTAGGCGTTAATTAATGGCCAACTAATAAAATAATAAAATATAATGCCAACTAATTTGAACTAAAGCCAATATTTGTAAACATTTAACTCGTTGAAACAGACGGACAGACCGAAATTTCTGTAATCTAACGTAGGGTAGAATGTAACGTACACAAGTGGCTAATTAATTTTAATTAACCACTGGGAAGTCCTGTGAGCTAAATAGTGGTTTCATTCCAATTGGCACAGACATTAAAAAGTCTCGAGTTTTTTCTGCTTCATTCCCAGTCGGTATATACTTCAGCTTTTGGCACGGGAATTGCCGAAATGCCACGAATTTGGTCAGGCCCTTCGACCGAGGCAGAGAAGGATGAACTAACGGCAATTTTCCGCTCAATGCCCACCTACGTAAAGACTGGCGATGAGGAACAAATCTCTGCCACGGCGACGGAAGTGGTGACATTGTGTAAAGCCCTCGACTACCCGCTGACTTTAGAACAAATGGACGCATACGTCTGATACTGGGATGCACACTTCGATGGGATCATATCCCTCTTCCGCACTTCATTCGGGTTACGGATAATCTCCACACAACTGGGAAATACTGCAAGGATCGCATGCAAGTATTTGACCGAGACGGGAGTGGACTAATTTCCGTCGACGAATTCAAGGAATTCCTGATCTATCTCCAAGCACATGATCCCAAATTGAAGGAAACTACTTTTGATGAGTTTGTCGCAGAGGCCGACATCAATGAGGAAGAGAAGGTCACGATCGAGAAGTGCTGCATCTGGGTCGAAAATACCCTGTCGAAGTTTAGCGACTCATATATAATTGGAGTATCATGCTGAGAATCACAAATAAATTGGTGGACTTTTCAAAACATGAGTCATACCTAATTTCCTACAACTACGATTTATTTTTGAGACAATTTGCTGGCATACAATTTGATTATCTAACTATATCGTTTCTTAAACCAATTTCCTTAGTTTGCATTTTGTTTCAGCAAGTAACTATTGTAGCTTGAGCTAGAAGGCTAGTAGAAGATTAATTATGCTCATCACTATCACATCCGCCCAAATTACCAACAAGAATTCCTTAGTCTCAAAAGAACACAAACCCAAAATTGTTGTAGTCCGGGGTCGCATGCTTCTCCAAAATTTGTAGGCAAACGCCTTAACCCTCTTGCCTCTGCATTCTTCTGTGTTGGCGAGTATCAGTTCTTGCATGAAAATATGTGCGTCTGTGGCTTGTTTAAACATAATGAGGGCACAGACCAAGAAAGTAAGGCTTGTAACCCCGACGGTACAGGTTATCCAGCTCGGCAGGTCCGCTGCCGAGCTCACCAGTAAAAACATGGTATAAATGATAGCGATAATATAATTTAGAGCATATGACGCAAAAATACGCCCGAAAATGTGATCAATGGTTACAAAGAGAACTTCCGTCTTAAGGAAGGAGGGTGGGTCCAAGTCCTTGCGTCCCCACAATTTCCCGTTTGTCTCCGTTCCAGGTCTACCTGCAAAATTCTTGAGTGACTCTAGGAGTCGTTGCAGGTACTGGTTCATTGTGCACTGAAATGGGAAAAGCCACATGGCCAATATTGATTGGTGGATCAAGGCATCACCCACGGCCAGAGATAAGACGGCATACGTCCCATGACGCAGTACGACGCTTCCAACTAGACTATTCCCGAAAATTAACCCCGCAATGAAATCTACTCCGGAATTAAGCATCGACAGCAAAGCCGGAAAATGCCGGGACGTGTAAACTAGGAATGGATATGTCAAAACTTGGCAATTGATGGCAGCGATGACTGACACCTCGTGAAGGAGTTCAGAAACTAGCATCGGGTTTTGCGGGTCCCGGAATTGAGCGTCTAAAATAAAATTGGCGACTATGAGCCCTCCCGTGCGATAATATTTAAGGATGTGAGCCCACTGGGCGGAGTTCATAATGCAAAGGACTGCGGTTCCGGCGATTGCCATCGAGGACTCAACTTGCGTCATCTTTCCAAGGAATACTGCAAAATACCAGTAAAGAATAAAAGCGGTGACTACGGTGGCAAGGAAAAAAGAAATGGATTTTATAACTGCAGATTGAGGGATATAAATTATTTCGTCAGGGCGAGACTTGCGGATTTTGTAGTCGAATGGAATTAGGCGCGTAAATTTCCCAAATTTGTATACAAGGATGGAGCAGAATTGTATTCGTTCCGTTCTCGTCAAATTTCTGGCAGCCCAAACGCGCTCCATTTTAGGTAACATCCTAAAACAGTTTCTGGTGATTGATCAAAGCGTGACTGATTGTGACTGGTAGGACGAAACAAAAATATTTTTTGTGCCAGCTCATGCTATTTCGTGACCACTCGCAAATGTAGTTGTTTGTAAACATTCCGATTGTTGGAACAAGTTGTGAATGCTAGAAAATCTTGTATCTCATATTTATTCAAGTAGAAATGAGGCGTACGGAGAATTCTGAAATTGAGGATAAGTGTGAACGCTAAGAGTATGACGCAGGTTGGTAAGGACGTAGAATGAATATTTGAAACAATTCATGAAAGACAGTTGTCGCTAAAAGACATTTCGCAATAAATTCAAATGCGGGAGAATTATTATAAGAGCGTATTCCGTAATTCCAATAACATATCGTTTTCCCCATGATTTAATTTTCCAAGGTCGTTTCCATTTTCTGGGCTGCAATTGAAAGTAATTCAAGTAAAGAGTTAGGACAATCAACATAATTCATAAATGAGAAGCCTGTTTTATCAGTTAATTTGACTGACTCCGCACTGTGGGCAACAAGTTCGGCTACTTGCTTACCACATTGTTTGACTGCGTTAATTAAACTTGTTTGATAAATCTCCTTGATCAGTCTGATCTTAATTTTTTCATTCCCCAATTTTTTAGTTTCATACTTCAGTTTATACACCAACGCCTCTAAAATTCTAGATAATTAATCCTGAAGCATGCCCAGTTTTTATAAAAACGAAGAGAAAATTCTCAAATCAGGGCAGTTTTGAAAATTTATTTTTTACAGTAATTATATGCGTAAGATAAGAGGATTAATTTGAGATGCCGAGTGCCCCGGGGTTTGTGTCGAGAATAGACGCAAGGCGACCGTCGATGTATTCCTGCATGCTCCGCACCTTCTCCTCCAACTCCTGCAACATCGCCCTCAAATTTAAAATAGTTGCTATGAGACTCTCTGAAATATGAAAATTATTTAACCTAGCCCGAATCATCATTTCTAAAATTTCCCCACCTCTTTTGATTCTTTTATAAATTCCGCTAGGATCTTTGCTAAGGTTTTGTCCCCCTCCACCGCCGTCGCGCAACTCGGTTCTAATGGGAAGTAAAATTATGCCGTCGGCAGAAAATATATTAATGCAAATTACGAGGCAAAGCAGCATCTTCATTTCCATCTGAATCTGAACTTTCAGCAGGCCCCCTCATAACAGGGAAATTTAATTTAATTGCATCCAAGTCGAGGCCTCCGAGGTCGTGGACGGAGTTTGTTCGTCTTCTCACGGATTTAATAACAGGAAAATCCGGTTCAGTCTTACACGACTCTGTCACCTGGATCACGGGGGTGACGTTTTGGAGCGGCCCTTTTGAAAATAAATTATTTCCTAAGCTCCCACGTCCAGAACTATTTCTTCTCAATTCTTCATCTCCGTCTTCCTCAATGTTAATATTGAGACTCTTGGAGCTTCCAATGGTAGAGGTGAAGTGAGCGCCATTTTGAACCTCCTTAAATGCCACCGCAATTGTAACGTCTCCAATCACAAGTTTCTGGCTATATTTTGCGTGGAGGGAATCCTCATGCGCCGTTGTTCGGGACTCGGTTGGAATTCCCGCAGAAAAACGCCAGCAATAACCCCGAGATATTCGTCCCTCATTTTTTTTCGGTGATAAATTCCAATGGCAATGGCGGCCGTGTCGCCTTGCTCTGGAATTTCGCTGGTAAATTCAAATATCAGAATAAAACATTTTTATGGACGAAATTTTTTTTTACAAAGTAAATTTTTAAGCCTCCCAGGGAAAACGATTTGTTCTTTTCTGAGCCACACTCGTCTCCAACGTTTTATTCCCAACCGCGATGGCAGCAAAGGCGTTGCTCGCGTGGCCAGGGAACCATGGACAGAACAAAGAAAAGTGTATCATCTTCAATACGATCCAACATTCTGGAACTTTTCAGAATTGTCACTTGCGTATGCTAAAGGTAGGGAGAACGGAGAAGAGGAGTGAGATTCTGATACCCTGCTACTACTGAGACCCTTGGTTCCAGAGTTGGAGGAAGTTGTCATCCCGCTAACCATTTCTATTTCATTCAGCAAATGGGAAGTGCCCCAACTAATCCAGAAAACCAGATGAACTAACTATTCATTGTATTTCCATGAAGGGGAACCTATTTCTCAAGTTATTGTGAGCAGACTCTCCAAGACGGTATCCTTTGGACCAGACTAGTTTCTGAACCGTTCTG
>Ga0194135_10003138_pt1 | contig 10070 bp, 7 predicted proteins | sample LitLau_LLRF_2013_FD_134024 | JGI IMG/M metagenome (GOLD analysis project Ga0194135, IMG submission 134024) | Freshwater sediment microbial communities in response to fracking from North America - Little Laurel Run_MetaG_LLRF_2013 (version 2) | ecosystem: Environmental > Aquatic > Freshwater >... | reverse complement strand
TAATAAGACAGGCACCCATGACGACGGCCGAGTCGCACTTGCCAGTTTGAATGGCCGTAACTGCTGCCTCCAGTGCAAAAATACTTGAGGAACATGCCGTGTCATACGTGGCACTGGGCCCGTTGAAATCAAAACAATAGGAAATCCGGTTTGGCAACATGGCACCGAGGGAACCAATCAGGTTGGCCCCGTCCATCCGCTCCGCTTGACGACACCACAGTTCCGTCGCCTCGTGGGAAATGACGGCTGTAAAAACTCCGGTCCGCGTGCCTCTCTCATCCTCTGGATTCACGCCCGCATCGAAAATGGCCTCATACGTTGTCTCCAGCCCAATTCGGAGTTGCGGATCCATCTTGTCTGCCTGTTTGGGCAAAAGTCCAAAGAACTCTGCATCAAACTTGTCAATTTCCTTGAGAGTTCCGAATCCTTTTGGGATTCCGTGCGTCCCGGCTATGAAGCGGCGATTATTTGATGTGACCAAATCCGAATTATTTATCAGATTGAAAATGAATTCCTTCAGATTGGAAGATTCCGGGAATCTACCGGAAATCCCGGAAATCACAATTTCTGGAGGCTCCATTCAATTTGTAATGCTATTGGCCAGTAAATTTTAATCGTCCTTGATTGGTTCTTGTAACAATTGGACTTGTTATACTTGTTGCTAGATCTAAACACTTGGAATCGTGTAGCAGGGAAGATTAGCATCTACTGAAAACAAGTTTGATTGGCCATTTACATTTTATCCATTAATTTTTTCCTTGTTCTCTACAATCATCAGGACGCGGGTTGACAATGGAACGACCCGTGATTGTTAAAACCAATAATTTGATCTACCGCATCATGGTTTTACGCAAACTTTACATAACCATCACCACTTGGGCAATAAACCGGTTTACAAAGTCACGCTTGCGGATGGATAGTGCCAGGACAAAGAATTTCCCGTCCCAACAAAAACCCAACTCTTCAATTAACAGGTAATCTCTTCTACCTGAGAGTCCTCCCGACATGAAGAAATTTTGTGTTTTCCCATCCAATTACTTGCAGATTCCGCACGAGGTGCTTGGCGGAGTCCACGGGGAAACCGCGGGAATAACGTCATGTAGGAGCTAAATTTGCGAAAACTGGAACCTGGAAAGAGAAATTCCCCACAGATAATTAAATTAAATTTTTGGTCACACGGCAAGTCCCTTTATGGCCCAACCGTCAACTTTCGCGTGTGAGAACTTTGATGTTGACCTTGGCTAAGTGTCAGGATGAATCTGAGAGTTCAACCAAAAAAAGTGCCACAGTGTGAGTCTCTTATTATTCCGGATCAATGATTTCAAGACGTCAACGACGTAGTTGCAACGCAGAAAACAATTTTTTCTCTCTTCTCACATCCCTCCTCATCTTGTTAAGATGTTTATGTCTTCCTGGAAAAATTGTGGTGGGAATTTTATAGGCATGGTTATATACATTATTAATGCTCTCTCCCACAAACCATGTTATTCCACTTTTTATATCCCACAAATCCAAGCAGGACTTGCGGAATATAAAACGCATTGGCGTGGACCAGGGTTGATCACACTTTCCCTTCACCCCGCTCAGCAGAACAAAGTTGCCTTGATCGCTTGAACTGAAATCTCAAGAGAGCAAGACAAGATGGGTCACCCAGCCGTCCTTCCGCATGAGTACAATTTCCCAACAAAAATCAACCAATTTGAATACAGGACCAAGTCTCCAGTGGTATGTGTTTCTAAAAGCATATTAACCAATGTTTACTAAAGCTTTTGTTTATAGACACTAAATTTTTTGGAATTCATTTTCAGGAGCAGGAAAACCACGATAAACAGTTTGCATCCCTCAAGCAGGCCGTGACGCGTGAATTTGACGCCATTTTCAACGGCGCTCCCATCGAGGCTCATCGGAAAGGACTGGAAGTGATCGAGTCCATTGCTTATCAATACATCCGTAATGCGATTTTTGTTGAAATGGGCTGGAGCCCAACAGTTGGGGAGACGATCACCCTGCTGGACTTTCTCCGCCTCCATAAGATCCGCTACGAGTATAAGCTCCTCGTCCAAACGCTTCTGCGCAGACTCGAGCTGGGAGGATTTTTGGAAGCAGTGGCGGCAGCTCAGCCAACCTGGCGCGTAATTCAAGAGACGCCGTCCAAGGCCTCTGTTGGTGAAACAATCAAGACCTTGCAAACGACGATTCTCCAGTTTCCAGAATGTGAACAAGATGCATATTTCGTCAATTATATTGGTGAGTTGAAATTTGAAATTTTTTCTTTATAAAATACAAAAATGTATGACAACTTTTTATTTGATAAAAAACCTAATTTAAAAAGAAAAAGCTAACGATAATTTATATAACTGTTAGGCCCAAATCTGTACCCTGTACTACGCGGGAAGGAATCCGGACTCAACATTTTATTCCCTGCTGAGAATTCGCCAGCTTATCCGTACGCCGCGAAGCGTTTGTACGAGCGAAGCATGACCATGAAATACTACAAACTGATTCCAACAATTGAGGGAGTGACGGCCCAAATCCAATTCCTACTCAACAATGGCCTCAATTCCGCGACGAATCCAATCAAGATTTTGGAAATTGGCGGCGGCACCGGCGGAACGACGATCCCGCTCCTGCGCAGCCTCACTCAGAAACAGTTTCCATTCCAGTACACTTTTACGGATATTTCCAATTTCTTTGTTGGTAAGACCAAGGGGATCATTGGCGTTGAGTTCCCGAAATGCCCCATTGAGTATAAGATGCTGGACATTGAGAAGAGACCAGAGGAGCAGGGGATTGAGGTGGGAAGTTTTGATATCGTGGTCGCAGCAGACGTTTTCCATGCCACAGAGTTCTTGGATGACACTTTGACTCATACCCAGAGTCTTTTGAAAGATGGCGGCCTCCTCGTCCTTGGAGAAGTATTCCAGAGTACCATGTTCCTGGAAATTAGTTTTGGGCTCTCAGGAGGTTGGTGGAGGTGGGGAGATGAGACTAGGCTGCATGGCTCGGCCCTCCTCCTTCCGTCAGAATGGGACAAGACACTCAAACAAAATGGGTTCGAGGATTCTTTCTCCGTTGGTCACCCCGCCTACGGAGTCGTCTTTGCACACGTCTAAATTGAGCTTAAATTTGCTGGGATTGTAAACCTAATCCGTTTATTCATTTCTGTAGTCGTAGAATGATGTACAAAAAATCGTATCCATTTTAAATGAGTCCACCTGCGTCCCATGCCATTTTGAAATTTGTGTCCACTCCTGTAAATACTCAACAAAATAAAACCATCAAACTTTCGTGGGAAAAATTTGAGCCCTTACTAAAACAAAACGCACTTTCTATACATAAAAAAAAAATAAATGCCTATACCGAATCGGACTCTTGCCAAATAAAAGGTGAAATATTTTTGCTTCAATCTTAAACTTTCCAAAATGAAACGTTAAGCCGCTACTATTAATTGTTTCCTTAGAAATACTGTGTGATAATGATTAGTCAAATATAGAACTGGATTATGACTATTCAAATATTAACATTACACTTTTAAGATGGCTTTAGGCAGAAAGTGGTGCATTGCATGGGCTGTTTAAACATAGTAGGTTCATTAGCTCTGTTCTCTACGAGTAATTTACCAGGATATTCACTCTAGGAAAGAACATTCAGAACATTTAAATTATTTCAAGCGTTTTTACTCTAGTTATTTTTTGGGCATTTTTAACTTTTTTATACATGAGAAGAAGGTATTTTCTGAGAAAATCATCTTTTTTTTAATCATACTGGAACCTTGTCGAAGGAAGTTTATCATTTCACCCGCAATTACAGTGAAACTGCACAAAGATTTGGTAGCTTACAGATACAATTCATGGCCATTCAACCCTCGTCTTGCCCAGGAGAGCTTAACCTCTCACATTTGTATATCTTTTCCTAACATTTTCCTCAAGTTTGATTAGAAAAGAAACATCAAATTATTTTAATTTATCTGGGATTCCGACATTTGTGTCAATGTAAGGAAACCTAACCTAAGGCATGGAAAGGTTAAAAAAAACTTTTGTTTGTGAATTTGTAGTGAAATAAATAAATCCATTATTTTGATTGCATTCCTGGGTTTTATTGTTATTACGGTTTTCCCAGAGGACTTTTAAAGCATAATTTGCATCCTGCAAAGTTTACGATGACTGTAACTTTTCATTAAAGAAAACAATTGAAAACATTTCGGAAAAACAGGGAAGCCCAAAGCTTAAGCCCTATAAGAATTTTATTTCGTGCGGTTCATGCAAAAAAAAATTGGGCATTCTTAAGTTTTGTTTAGTGAGATGCAAAAAAACAGGAGGAACTGAAGAACGACTAGAAAAGTTTATTAAATGACCGAAGTTTTGGAGACAACAATTTAAAACTAATGTTTTCACATTTAAGGTGATAAAAATGACCTTTTAAAAAGTAAAACTATACCGGGATACCCTGGTTGAAATGTGGTATTAAATTTAAATACAAAATAATTTATATTCCGTGATTTATTTGTGTGAGATCTGTGTGAGTCTTTTGAATGAGAGGAAATGAAAGAGGAGACGCCGCATGGAATGACGCACCTGATGTAGCTTCTTTTTTTTTATCTCGTTCGTGTTATTGGTTTATAAGATTTTTGGAATTATGTGGAAGTGGAAAGAGTATAATATAATGAGAGGCGTTGGTGATTTTTTGGAGAAAACAAGTAAAGGTGGAGGAAATTGTAACTTTTGAGTTGATAAAATCCATGAGAATCAGACGTTAAAAATAATGTGATTATGGATTGAGTTTGGGAATTCGTTGGAAAAATAATCCAGGAGTCATATAAGTAAGTATCCTATTTTTTGTTGGGAAAGGTAAGGTAGAAAATCCCAGCAGGAGTGTAATTGTGTTAAGTGCAGAGAAAATTATAAGAGAATAATGAAACCAGTTTTTTGTCAACATTGGGTTGGAAGTGGGAACCTTTAGTATTCCCATGTCTCATCCTGAGCATGACACTACAACTTGTTTTTGTTTGCGCATAAAAATTTTAATTGGGTTTTGAGCAGCTTCTCTGCATCATACAGGTAAACAGCCTGACTAAGGCGTTCTTGAAACTAAAGCCTGTTTTAATTTGACTCAGATATGAGATCCTCTGGGGAATTTCTTCCTCAGTCTTTCTCAGTTCCTCCGTCTAGTCTTGTGAATTTGTCGTATTGCACGACATCATCTTTCAAAATCTAAAAAGAGTGACGCAACATGTACTCCACCTCGACTTATTTCTATTGGTTAATTATAATTTTCATTCGAATTCATAACTGTCTCCTTTATTACACGCTTCGGCCTTTTCGTGGACTCATCAATAAACTTGCCAAAAAAATTCTCGGGAAGTATGCCATCAACTTGATTATCAATGAGGAAGAGAAACAAGGTAACTAAATTGGTCTTTCCCTATAAAATGTCAGAACAGATCCAGATTAGCTATCACGTCTATTAATGTCATTCTATTATCGAAGGACGTTTGAGGATTGGAAGTTACGTCGGTTGTCTGAAAAGTTCAGCATTCGGTTTCCGGCTAGCGGAACTTTGAATGTTTTGTAAATGACGCGAATTTGAGAAAAAAATGGCGGAGTAGTTAGAATTCAAATCTGCCGTGCCCGGCTCCCGGTCACTCACTTTTCGTGTTGTGAATGAAGGAGAGTGCGGACGTGTGGAGTTTGTTCGAAGTTTAATACCTGGAGGATATGTCCCAAATAATTCAGACTATTTAGAACTGGGCATTTTAATTTAAGTAGCTACTGATTTGTTATGATATGATGGTTGATTTTGTATAATTTTAATTTTTGAATAGGAAAAGATGACATTGAACGGAATTTGAATCAAATGACGAAACAAGTCAATTTCGTGATGAAGGATCCAAACATCCTCCTAAACATAGTCTCGTCTGGCACAATGGCCCTTGGAGAAGGTTACATGAAAGGATCTTGGGATTCGGATGATATTGAGCTAATGACGAAACGGATCTGGGAGGCATTCGGAACTCGGGCCAACCCACTTCATAAATTACGTGACTGGGTTTATATGAACGCTTCTGAAACTCCGTGGGAAGAGACTTCTACTCAAAATTGGGTGAATTCAAAAGCAGGTGGGTTTTCATTTAACTCCTTTTCCCCACTTTGAAGCTATTTTTAAGGACAAAAAGTATAAGCTGAGGAATTACAGGAAAAGTACTCCAGAGGATAATGGGAGAGAGTGGAACGTTTTCGTCCGGATATTGGGATGATACAGCTACTGACTCAGACGAGGATTCAAACCAGAATACAAAAATCCCGCCACTAACTGCCGCCTTGGAACGGAACATGGAAATATTAGCAAGGAAGCTGGACCTCCGCCCCGGCATGATCCTCTTGGATGTTGGATGCGGAACAGGACAATTTTCCAAATACATTTCAGCAAATTTTGACGGAGTCCGCGTAGTTGGGGTGAACAATTCCAAAGAGGAAGTTGAGCTGGCCAGGGTGGATGTAGGACCAAATGTCCAATTTATTTTAGGAGATTACCAATCCCTTCTTCCCGAGTACACCGGAAAATTCCATCGCGTCGTTTGTCTCCATATTCTAGAACATATTGGGGGTCCAAAGAACTATCACCAATTCTTTCATGTGGTTTCCCAGTATTTGAGGCCGGATGATGGGAGAGTTTTGATTCAAAATGTTTTACTTACAAAAACAATCCCACTAAGAGTTGACTTGTTCATGCGGAAGTATCTACTCCGACAAGCCATCACGCCCTACACTTCGGAACTGCTCAAAGAACTCTTGAACGGGTTCCACATTGACAGTGTGGAAAGCACTGGAGCTCATTACAGAAGGACCCTGGTGGAGTACAGAAAGAATTTACGGACAGGCGGCTCACTCAAAAACGGCCAATTTGAGGATGAATATGAGAAAGTCATGGATTTGGCACTGAGGCTAATGGTGCTAATTATCGAAATGCGCAGAGTAGATGTCTGGCAAATTACAGCTTCCCGCTTTGGGGAAGTCGGGATCGGCAACTGAGACTGGTTTAAAATCTTATCGAGGTCTCAAAATATTACTAAACAAACGAAGACAAAAACTGAAATATTCCGATATTAATTCAATTCAGTATTTTATTTTTTAATGAAAATAAATGTTTCATTTCACCTTTAGTCTTCAGTTTTGCTGCATTTCTTTTAAAAATGATATTAATTTATAAAAATGGACATATGGTGGGTAATTTCAAATAGTTTCAGTTTATAAGCTTGTCTATTAACATCCTTTAACAAATAGAGAGTCTGCGTAAATTTGGATACTAACCTTTAGACTAAGAATTCAGTTCTTCACCCGAACAAGATAATTTCAAGGTTACGCTAACGCATTCTATAGTCTGGTATCTTAGGTTCGTCGGTTATACCTTTCTGATTGATTGAATAACCATTCACAGCTCTCGATTCACTTGTTCGTAAGTGCGAATAAAGTCGTCTCGGTTGAAAGAGTTGGATTTGCCGTGAACCACTTTGTTTCTAACGGTTGCCAAGCGTCTGAATCTTTTCTCCAAGCGAGGGCCCAGTCGATTTGCCACAGTTGTAACCTTTTCATGTAACCCTTTCCCGGTTGCCCCCAGCTTTGTCTCCAATTGTTGTTCCAAATCCTTCGATATCTTGATTACAAGTTCGTAGTTATTTGCAGGATATGCGAGGCGAGGCTCCGGCTCTCTTGCTGGAGGGCGCGGTCTTAATGGCGGCGGTGTCCGCCGAGGTTTTGATTGATAGCAGCCCACTGTTTAGGCCCCTAGGCTAAAATTCGTGAGAACGAATTAAAGTGAGTGAAGAATAGTTATAGTTAACCAAAATTATTCCTACTAAAATTGTGAATTTACCAACTTCTGATTCTGAAATGAGTGGAGTGAAGAGGATTGATTCTGTTTCTTCTGCTATGTCAACAAAGAATTTTACTTGGTCTTATCAAATTTCGTTATCTTCAAGTGGAATTGAAAATTGCTTCGGTTAGTAATATACAAATGATCACCAAGGAACAGAACTCAAAAGGACAAATGTTCACTTTCATGTAGAATATAAACTATATCTAGTATTTTCCGGATTTTTTTTATCTCTCTACGACCCTTCGCATCTTTTCGTTCTAAAAAGGCCAAAATAGGTTGAAAGTATTTCTGTACATATAATATGACAAATTGGATAACAATGCATGGCGAATTCGTTTGAAAGTCTTTGCTACACAAAATTCGAAAAACAAATTTTTTTGAAAGGCTTCTTGACTGTCTGTTTATGGTGAGTCATCTCATATTATCCCTGGGACAGGAATAAATATATATACCTCAAGATCTTTCCTTTCTAGGTTCGACACGAGTAAGCTCGCGACTTATGCGTAAACTAAGTTTGAACTTGAAACTAGTTAAGGTAGAACTGATATAGTGTACGAGGTAAAGGACATAGTAAATGAAAACAATTGTCAATTGATAATATGCGATGATTTACATTACATCAATGTTCTGTCTTTTAGATAGATCCTTCGGATTCCTCTTTCGAAGCTCTAGTTATTGTTGTCATGAGCAATTCAACAAGGATTACCTCGAATTTGAAACCCACCCTCCTTCTCTTTTTTCAATTAACCCAATTGAAGTTATTTTAGAAAAAAGGGTTTCGGATCACTTCAAAATTTATAAATATCGGTTACGAAATTTAATTTTTTAAGTTTTGTAATTATGTATTCGTTTTGAGGGAACTTACAATTTAGTATTCAAAATATTCAATTATTGCATCTGGAAAGTCAATATTTTGTTCATTAATTTCTATATGAGAGTTATGAAAAGTCACTTGATTGGCTCAAATCTTATCCGAGAATTTGGATGCTTGTTAACATCGATAGACAATTTTATCACCTATTCGTCTCCTCTGTTAGCGTCATCTTCCTATGTGTTGCCTTGGTTAAAAATTCGGATGCTGTTTATTGTTATCAAAAAGTTTATCGACCTCCAATTCCAGACAGAAGTATTCCCTTAATTTTACAACATCTAAAGGAAGAGGATGATGGAAATCGATGAATCACCACACGGCACACGGAACGATAATTTTCATTAACCTCGAAATCACTCCCAGCTTTATTCTTGACTTTCCACTTAGATCCTTCTTAACAAAGTAACTCCAAAATCCATCTCTTCGAAATTCATAAAGCGAAAAAACTGTGGAAACACGAAATGGATGAAATGAAAATTAATAAATTGGTAAATCGCTTCTTTAATTACAAAGTTGTAAATGCCGTATGATTTCCTTTCTTCCAATTTACCGTATCGAATTGGAATTCCTGTCGACTTCATGTTCTGGGAAATGAGCCTACATGATCTACGGAATCTGTTTTCTTATAGTGATGATGATGACGAATAAATCCTGTCCCACTTTAGATCCACTTCACCTCCTTATGGACAGAGTTGAGCACCTTCTTGTCCACAGGCATAACCTGTAGATTGAAGACACATCTTCACATTATTCATCTGAATAGCCTTGAGATATCTAGACGTTAACCAGTAGGCAAAGGAAGGCATGAGTTTGTCAAAATTGCTCTTTCGATGTGTTCAAGGTTAAAAAAAAAGAACTCGACTCATGCCGTATAGTTTAAATATCTGGATTCCGATTCCAGAACAATTAACTCACCTCAATCCCGCAATTCAGAGTTAGACAATCGAGCGACTTCAGATCTCCAGCCTTCGTTAAATAGACAATAGTTTTGATAACCCAATAAGTGGCTTGCACCTCCAAGGTTTTCAAATCTAAAACAACAAATAAAAAATATTAAAATTAGATTGACTGATTGTTCGTTTCTCTGAACTGGAATTCCTCACTTGTAAACTTGGCCAATGAAGGTGGCTTCCTTTCATTGAGAGATCCTTCCAGGATTTGAGAAAATTGACGCTCGTCATAATTGTCAACGGGAAAAAGAGATTCATCCTTCTCCATTAAATTCAGCATCAAGTGACGCACCAGTGTGAAGCGCTTGATGAAGTATTTTAATTGCTTTCCTCTTGTATTCAGCTTCAGGGTCTTGATCGAAGGAAATACGCGATGC
>Ga0194135_10003136_pt1 | contig 10070 bp, 6 predicted proteins | sample LitLau_LLRF_2013_FD_134024 | JGI IMG/M metagenome (GOLD analysis project Ga0194135, IMG submission 134024) | Freshwater sediment microbial communities in response to fracking from North America - Little Laurel Run_MetaG_LLRF_2013 (version 2) | ecosystem: Environmental > Aquatic > Freshwater >... | reverse complement strand
TGTTAAGAGAGTTAATGAGAAATCAATACGTTTATGAATACACAGCTGCCTTGATTGAGCTGCCATCTCGTGTCGTGTCACAACTTGGATAGTCAAGTTTTGAGAGGGAGTTCAACTACCATGATACTCTACTTATCATGCTAACCTAACAAAAAGAAGAGAGACTGCCTTCCACAAAGTGCCCCAATTCTGAAACCGGTTCGTAAAGTGCGGGAAAGATTTGGTTCAAAACATATCGCAGTTCGGATTCAACCTAAGCGACGACGGAGAGAGGAGGAACAAAATCCATCACCCACCCCACCCCCTTCGTTATGGGGCATTATAAATAGGATAAACATCAGCACTTATTTATATTGGATAGAATGTACACATATCTCAAACACTTCGCGTGGAAACAACACTCCAAAACTTAACGCACAAATAAAGAATTAGGCACACAACCGAAGAAGGCACAGCATGGTGCTCGCCTCGCCCAAGTAACTTACAATTTTTTGGATAAAACCCCAAGATGGCACGTGGCTAGGAAAAAAAGAAGAACTCTAAAGTTCTGCCGCCAGGGGTCTACCAATTCATCAATTAACCTTGCTAAAACGCGAACAGATTATTCATTTTATGATTAGTAAACAAGGAAATAAAAATGTTCGGAGCGAAACGGCGAAAATTCGGGGATTACAAACTTCCCTTATTTTTTTTTTTAGAAAATTAAACCCTGTGTTTTCTTCGTGTGTCCGTGTGTGAGTGTTGTAGAATGTAGAGTAGTGTTTTTTCTTCCGTGCGTTGGTTGCATTTTATTAGTGTCTGAATGTAGTTATCATGTGAATTCTTGGTGTCTGTTGGTAAGATTTCTTGCGTTTCTTGATGTGCACATTGATGTGATGTGCGCACTTTTGTCGTTTTTTTGTTGTTTCTGCTACGGATTCATCCCCATACTTCCTTCCCTATTTTCCTTTAGCCCCCCAAATCTCCAACACTCTATTCCCATTTCCTTCCAACCTTCTTGTTTTCTTCTCAAAGAAAGAGGAGCTTACCAGACCAAACCAAACCAAAACCAGCCAACCACATCCATCCGATCACTTCGCTAGTGATGTGTGAGTAGTGAATCTGTGTGAATCTCAAGGAATTCCGACTATTTACTCTTCCGATCATCCAGTTAGTTGATCAATTGGATTAGTCCCTTTGTTCTATTCTATTATGTCATTCATAATATAATCACAACAACAACAACAAAGTGTTAATCACTAATTGTGCTCTACACCTGGACCTTCAATAACGCCTACTGTTATGTCCACTAGTACTCTCTCCCCCCATCGTCCCCATCTGACTGATAACTTCAAGCTCGGGTTACAGGTTAACTACTACAACGAGTTCAATACAGTTAAAGTTTACCTTCTGACGAGATAGGGCGAGTCGAGACTACAGTAGCTAGTTAGTTTTTAAAATGGGCAATTTCAAAATCATCCTCATCAAAATCATCTTCGTCCTATGCTCTCTCCAGAATATTCTTCTAGTCAATGGTAAGGAAAAGGATCGTTTCGTTGAACGCTTTCGATTTTTGCGTGATCAAGGATCATGGGTCTCCTCGTGAAACTTTTGAGTCTTCTTACGTAACCCCGTCTAAGAGCATCACCTACCACACGGACGAATTGGAGGGCGGTTGCTATTTTCCCTTAATATGTATATTTTTTATTTAGGACTGAAATGTCACTGCGATACATGCACGAAGACCAATCACACTTGCGAGACCGATGGATTCTGCTATACCTCGACGACTTTGGACAAGGAATCAAATACAATCGTGCGCGTGTATAAGTATGAATCCATGATATTTATCTGTATTATTTATTATTATTATACAGTGCAAGCCGGTTAATTTCTCACCTCATGGGACCGAACGAATAGTGGGACTTAAACCGAAATGGGAAATAAAGCGAAGAGGCTTTTACGAGGGTACCAATCCCAAGGTGTGATTTTAACCGGAGTGGGAATTTAAGAGGTGGGAAAGTAACCGACTTCCACTGTAATCAAAAATTGTGGATTACAACTTCACACTTATTAGACGAACCTGGCTACTTTGTTGTTATTCTAGAAATTTTAGTGGGACAGTGTTTAAGACACGTCGGTCAAGGGTCAAAGTGAAAAGTGATATTAGGTGAGGTCGGACTTGTTAGCTGACAGGACAGAGAAATGAATGGGTAAATCACTGAAAGTCTGTTTTGTCAGTGCCCCCAATGGTCAGGTAGGGTATAGATACGGAATTGGCATTATTGACATTTTTCTTCTACTCAGGAACACATAGAAATCAGACTTGAATGAGGTTAATATGCAAACTGACCAAGTTTTTTCGCATATTCATATTCAACCAATGATATTTACGATGATGTTGTATCTTGTATGAGATGTGAAACGATCCTAACTTGTCTTTTCCTTGTCAAACTTAAAGGTGCTTAGATTTGGAAAACAGTTTCCCTCCTGAGAATCCAATATGGTGCCAGAAAAATGACTTTGACTATGTTTCACGATGCTGTAAAATCTCGGATTTCTGTAACCGAGACCTTGTTACTGACCTCCCACCTGAGCACAGCAGACACAAGTCCAAAAATACATTCACTGGTCACGGGAAAGGTAAGGCTGAGAGGAGGCATTAAGAGTCACACGGTTTCCGCAGGAGAAAAAATTGGAAGTTCGCTTCGAATCCCTTCCGCTCATCCGCTCTTCAAGCCTCCATTTTCCCACATCTTTTCATTTTCCGAATTAATTTAAACGAAGTAACCGAAATTGGAAATTTTGAGTAAAATAACGCAACGCAGAACTCCTCTTGTCCCTGTCCACACTTCCAGGCGATCGAGTGACAGTGAATTCTAACCAGTCCACATTTGCACCTTTGTTCTCACTGCAAATGCACCGGCACTTGTAATAGGCACCTAACCGCGTCGTGAGTGTTTCGTTTCAATGAATTACTACTAACTTTTGCACCAGAAGTCAATGTCGGGATTTTCGAATCTTTGCAATTTACTAATGCCAAAGATAGTTGCAGTGTCGACGGATGAAGGAAATGGAAATCCATTTTGGAATTATAGCTCATTCATAGACAAGAATCATATTAAATGAACTCACTCAAATTTAAGTTTAATAAGCCGTTAATTCTCTTGCTTAGTTTGAGGGGATGTCAATTCTCATTCCCACTGACAAAGGATTCATTGAAGAAAGTTAGGAAATGAATGGGTCATATTTACATTATCCTCGTCATAAGAAGTGTCATAATTTTAAATTGGTTTGTTATGTTGTCTTGTTGATTGGTTAAATGGTCCTTTGGTCTTCCCTTGTGTCATTACTCATTAACTCTTCCATCATGCACTTTCCGTGTTCTTATCAGTTGTATGGGTATTCAGGAAGCATCGGAGCCTCAGCCTGTGAAGTCCTTTAGAACGTTTTAAAAGTGCAAAGCAAATGAAGAGGCACAAATTTTAACGGGCTGGCAATTAAAGTTTTATTATTAAAATCTAATAGGGATCCTGGCTCCACATTACATGAGACTTACATTACCGTTCAGTTCAGTCACACCGTGCATGACGTACCTAAGTTTAGTTCAAGATTGTTTACATCATTCGATCCTCTTCGAGCCATTTGAAATTTATGACTTAACCTCATTTCTCAGTTGATTTATTGACCAACTCGTTTTGGTTCTTTTGAGCTGACTATTCTATCGAAAAAGCATCTAGCACAGCGCAAGCACGTCAAGACTAGGCTCGTCTCGTCAAATCCCTGCCATGTATTTTAGAAACCGAAAATAATCTGCAAAATGCTCTTTATGAATGCGGATCAATAAAACATTCCCGATTTAGCTTTTTAGGTCTTTAGAGTCCTTGGGAATAGAGAAAGTCGTTGAGGTTTTCACTGTACGTTGCACATTGCCAGTTTGTCTGGATCTGAATTTAAGGAAGTTTTTGGGAAATCCTAATTTAGGGAGTTGATTGCTTTGTTCTTCAAAGACCTCTGCGTTTTCCCTTTCTATTGGAGAAGTTGAACTAAATTTGCCCTTAAGAGCCAAAGTTAGGAGACTGTTGCTGAATTGACTGAGAGTGTACATGGAAATGTAAAGAGCAAACTTTGTAATTAGTTCGACTTCCATCCAGACTTCTAATTAACAGGAACTCATTTCGTCGAATCTCATTAAGTTTTTAGCTCCGTCGGTTATTTTGTACAGAAAGTTGGAATTTCTAATTATTAGTTTACTCATCCTTTTGTTTTGACTTTTAAACTGAGCGGATTTTCTTTGAATCCCTTCTTACATAGTTGTCTGGATAATGGAGTCCCAAAAGACTCCCCAGTGCAGTGTCAATCTTCGAATCAAATCAATGATACCTTTGCCATTCTCTGCTGTAAGCAGTATGACATGTGTAATGATGATTTGAATCCACCTCTCCATGTTACCAAAGATTCGACAGGTAAGATTTACTGGCCTGATTGATTATGCATAATTATGAGACTTTTAAGTTCGGCTGCCTCTCTTCTGAATCCAATACAATTAATAATATAACTTCTGTGCACTTTCGTTCCTTCCTTCTGGCCGTTCTTCCCATTGGCTGAATTCAATAATTTTTAAAATGCATAAGGGACTCCTAAAATTTAGTAGGCCGAGGATAATATTCCGGTCGGACCAAGAAGATAATTTACTCGGTGATGGACTTCGGTGTACGTGTAAGACTGAATAGACTTTCGATGGTGGTGGTTTTTCGGGGTTGTTTTCTGTCACCATTGTTATTTTTTTGCCTGCAAAATGGCGTTTCGAACTTCAAATACTGGAATGGAACCAACCTAACCTTCCACGTTCCATTAAAATGCCTCGTTTTTGTTATTTTTTTCTTAAAAGGTTTTCGACCACCAAAAATGACTATAGTAGTACAAGAATAATGCCATTTTTTTCCTTAGAGCTTCATAATAGTTCGCATCGCAAATTGGATTTAGTCAGTTATTGCTGAAGTTAGCGAATTTTTTAATTCTCCTTATGAATTCACTTTCCCACATGAGCGAGCACGGAAATGAAAAGGGTAGGGAGTATGCTCAATTAGGTCTATGCTTTCCCACGTTGTGTTCTAAGGAGTTGTCAATTGCGTTAGAAGATGATTTGCCCTTTATCGTCTTCGCCCCTGATTTGTACACTACTGCAGTTTTGGGATATGCGGTTGACCTTTTTGGCATTTCCCCATCCGCCTGTGGTCTCAAGATTGGACTACGGACTTGCCATTTTATAAATTTGTGAATACATAAATACAACTTAGGAATAGGAATGCCGACGAATGTATTTTTCTGCCATTCATTTGTTATTGCAATTTCATTAACATTAATTCGTTTATCAGGAAGAATTGACGCTGGCACTTTTAAGGAAGTTATGAAACTAAAATCTCCCTTTGCTTGCAAATGACACAAAGCGCCCATTAAAGCCTTTGTAAAACTGGTGAATGGACTTTAATTTAGATGTCCAAATGTAGTGGGCTACGCTACATTTTTTTTAGAAAAGTAGTTGAATAATTTAGAAAAGCCTGGAAAACACTAATAATTGCAGCAGCTTAAGGGGCGGGGTCGATGGTTCATGCGGTGGTGCCAAGAGCAATTTAATAATTTATTTCGGGTGATTTAAATTTGTGGTTGTGGTGTGTGAAAAGGTCGTTGATTTATTGCATTTGGAGGGTTGTTTTGTTATATACTTCAATTTGCTACCTTTCCAAATATTAACGAAGTCTTTTACAGCGTATATTTAACATTGAATAATTTTGGATAGAGTCAACCGTGTAATTATTTGTTGCAATTAGTAAACAAACATCCCACTACTATTTTGTTTTGTTTGTTTTTCCCAATTGCAGCTGTACTGGGACTGGTTTTTTCCACATTGGACAGTGTCCATCTATAGACAAATGTTCTGAATGTTGCAACTATGATTACTGCAATGCTCAATTGAAACCAACCTGCCAAAATGATCCTGCCAAGAAAAATGAACGTGCTGGAAATGACCCGCCCTTGCCACCGGAGCCAACCCGAGGTGAGCGTCGTGAATTGTCCGGACTCAACAATCCAAACTCGTCTGCATCCTGCTCTATGAGAAAATCTTTAGCATATTTCTGTCGCAATTCCGAATTATTCTCTGGTTCTCAGCTTTTTGGAAAGTTATGCATCGCTCGTTCGGGATTTCGGGATTGCTAAGTCCGCTACTCTCTGGGTCTTCTTCCTTTCTGCTTTTATGGGTTATTTCGGTGTTATAATACTAATTAAATGCAAGAATCATGTACCGTACATACGGGAGCGTCTCGTTCTATTTTGGTTTACACACAGGGACTACTTTGCATGGACAGTTCTGTTTCTATTGTGTTATGATTATGCTCATTATTGCCGTTATGGGAATTTGTGTCGTACTTCTTAGTTCTTATGCCGTGCTTAGATGGTTCATTATTTTTATTATCATTGTCATTACGTTCGATGTCTGGATGAGTATAAAATGGATGGGGTTCCGCCTGTTCACAGAAACATAAACAGAATCTTCCCAAAGGAGGATTCGTGAGATACCCGTAGGGTCGCGTGTCAGGCGATGGTGCGAAGCAGCGTTCTATTAGTTCTCGAATGTTCCTTTTCCCTAGACTCGATTTCAGTTTCATCTGTAGTAAGCCTGATGATGATAGCCGAGATCTGCTAATTGATGAGTCGGCGGACTGATCATCATCATGAGATTTCGCAGTTTATAAGTTTTTGATGGGTTTCAGATGAATCACGAAAGTTATGTCAAAATGTCCTAAGGCGATCGGAAGGTTGATTTCTCCAGATGCATGGGTTGGTGATCTGTTCTTCAATCTTATTTTAATTTTATTAATACTAGTTGTATCTGATCTGGACATTTTCCGACTATAAAGTACGCCGCAATGAAGACGACAATTGAGGATCATCAATTTTATTTTTGGCACTTCCGTTTTCTGAGGAATCGATGCGAAATCGGTCCAGGTGTCCTGGCGTACGGAAAGGTGAAGTGAAGGGGTTGCACTTGCACAGCTTCTTGAACGGCAATAACAAGGGTCCCTGCCTGCTGCAATCGTTTGCCAAACCTTAAACTCGCAAACCCTCTTACCAAACTCAACTTTTTCGATTTTGCACGGCGCAGATGGATTCAAATCCAGCAGCTGCTCACAATGAGGACCTTTTCGCAGTCAGGCGTTCGCAATATGCTCATGCTGACACGACGATTCTACTTGGTTGAAGTCGGAGAAGATAAATAACAAGACCAAAAGTTTTATTGTTTGCCATGTTGAACTTTGACCAGTTGAGTTTTTAACGAGTGTTGGGGGTGTGTGCAAGGGGTGGAAAGCCGAAGAAGGGTTTTTCTTCATCATGCACCATAAGGAGATCAGTTTTATTGAATAAGAAGCCCTTGGAATAAAATGCTGAATCTTAAATTTAGAAGATTTAGAAGAGGAGTAGAAGCTCGACATTTGCGACTGGAAGTTTAGTTCGAAAATCGGGTGTCTGTCCTCAGGTTAAGCTTACATCCTTGGAAAGTCAGGGAAAGTCGGATTCATTTCATGGAGTCCTACTCGATATTTTCCGGTTTAGCGTGGGCACGGTTTCCGGGAAACCAAGACGAATGAACTTTCAGTCCTAAACTTCCCAGAAGTCTTATAATATTTGAATCCTCTTGATTGCTTTCAGAAACAAAACCACGTCTTTTTGGAGTTTGATTGAAAGATCAAAGCGACTTCCTTCATTGTTCCATGAAGCTGTAATAACGATCAATATCACTTCATTATTTTCACTTTCAATTTCAGCCCTTTGATAAGGCTAGTTCTCTCCAGAAATTTCATTCATGATTTGATTTTGTTCCTTCTGATATTATTATTCACAAAATTTCCAGGAAATTACAACGTCTGATGATGGTAGACGGACGTGCGCCAAGCAGATCTTTTGAAATCATTGGGAGTGAACTATGGAATTATGGAAATCATGTTTTTTCTCTTGAAAATTTGATTGGTTGCAAACATTATTATGGAGAAACAATTTATTACCTCCAGTCGGGTTGAACTCTATCATCGAAGATTCTTTCACCGGCTCATGCTTTTCAATTTATGGAAAGGAAAACATTAGGCAAACTTAAAAGGAAAAGAGGCAGTTATTCATCTGTTTTGCTTTGCCTTCTTTGAATTTTAAAAAGTAAAATTTTGAAATATTATCATCCCTTGGTTGGCATTTATGAGGCCTCGTCTTCGCTTTTTTCAGTTTATTTTCCATTGCAAAATCCTTCTTAGCCCATGCGAATATCGGAGGCTTTGTTATTCTTTTGAACATAAAAAGTTTTCGATTTCTGTTAAGTTATAAAAATTTAAATGTTTGTCATAAACGTCAAGAGAAGATGCTGTCTGAAGAGATGTGAAGTTAAAGACTTTATTTTCGCTTACCGAGTGTTTCTATGCTCAATTTCACAATTTAAATGTGAAATACGAATTTGACCTTGGCGAATGATACTTTCGGTATTTCTGCCCAAAAGAGAACAAGCCATCATGGCTTTTAAAGGATCAAAATTGATTCTGGACATTTTGTTTCACAACTCACTGACCAAGAAAACTAAATTGTTAAATTGCTCTTGAGAATTTGCAGATGGTGAACCAAATAATCGCAGTATACCTCTGCTGAACCTATACCTAACCGCAAAGAATCGTCTTGGCTTGTATAGTATTTAAGTGCTTGCAAATTTGGCTTGCTCGCTTTTGACATTATTAAACACATTATAGTCAGCGTCACTTCATGCGAAGTCGCTTTAATACTCACCAGCACCATTAATCATACTAATGTTAATCGGATTAACAAATCCACATTTAGCAAACGCAGTAAGTTTGTGTTTTCTAAAACCTACTACAACTACTAAAAGTGATGCTTTCTCCTTGTCCTCCCTAAATAGGAAATAAATTTTAATAAATGTAAAGTTGAGCACAATATTCTATTGTATTGGATTGAGAGGCCGGCCGCCAACTTTTTCATTTTTATCAGGGTGCTCTTGTTTTGTTTTACATTTTCCAAAAAATATTTAAACTAATCTAAGTGTTCTTTTGTTTTTGCACAAATTTTTATTTCCAGAGAAACATGGGACTGGTTATAGGTTGGGGGTCTGGGAAATGACCTTAGTCATCGCTGGACCAATCTTTGTCCTTTGTGTCTGCGTCATCATGATCTTCTTTTACCTGTGGCAGAAGAAGCAGATTCGAAGTAAATTCATTGATGAGCAGGACCCATTTATTAAACCAATTGGGAATGGAACGGACTTGGAAGCCTCTGGCGGGGCTCGTCTCAAGGATATAATCTTTGAAATGACGACCAGTGGATCCGGATCCGGTAAGTCGAGCGGATTGACTTTGTCTTTCATCCTTTGTTCCTAGAAATCCCTGGAAAGTGATTTCCCTTTTCTAAAAATAAAGTTTAAGCACGCGTGGGTTGGTTACCACTCTTACCGGATTAACCGGAGAGCCAAATGTAATTTACTTGTCCACAAAGACGTAATTTCCTCTCTTTGAACTAATAGTGTGGTGAGATCAAAAGATTACTCGTCAAATGCTCCAGTTTGTAGAAGCCTCGAAGGGATAAGCCGAGTCCACTTATTATAAACACGTTGACTGACATTTAATTCATGATATAAATCCTACAGCAGTGCAATAGGCACATCGGAATTTTCCAGATGAAAGGAAGTCTTATGTCAATCAGGATGTTAGCGGGTTTCAGTTTCAGCTCATTAAAATTTGGAGAGGACTGACAGGCTCTTTGACAACTTTATTAGATTACTTTGTGTAGTTAATCAATCCCACAGGAGTACGGAGCCCCCAAGGTCCACTTGACCAGGGTGTGACCGCGTACTCCTGATAATCTCTTGCCTGCTTCTACTGAAAATGAAAGTGAATTTATTCTATCCATGAAAAGCTCGCGAATTTATGGTACTCTCGCTCTTCGCAGAGAGTGGGAAAAGTAATAGTTTAATTACAGTAATTTAATTTATGATTTTTTGTGTCTTTGCAGGCCTCCCTCTCTTGGTTCAGCGAAGTATTGCT
>Ga0194135_10003135_pt1 | contig 10071 bp, 7 predicted proteins | sample LitLau_LLRF_2013_FD_134024 | JGI IMG/M metagenome (GOLD analysis project Ga0194135, IMG submission 134024) | Freshwater sediment microbial communities in response to fracking from North America - Little Laurel Run_MetaG_LLRF_2013 (version 2) | ecosystem: Environmental > Aquatic > Freshwater >... | reverse complement strand
GGGTATTTATGGGATTATAACAATAATAATACCAAATGAAATGGATCTCATTTCATCATTGTTTACCCAATAGTGTGGGTGAGTGTGATTGTGTGTATTCTCTTCACAACTTTTAATTGCATCCTCACGAAATTTAGCTGTTTGGTTGCGTATAAATTCCCTGTTCTATTATTTAATGGATGAGTGAACGTCTAACATAAACTTTTTGGAGAATAGTTTGAAAGATGCATTCATATGACTTTCGACTGTCAGTATTGCGCTAACACGGTGAAGTGTATCAGAGTTAATTCCACAATTTGATACTGAAATTGCTATCATTCCGACCACCTTCCGACTTTACTTACATGCAGAGGCAATGTATTTTTCTCGTAGAGTCAAATTAGATTGGTTTGATTTACAAAATGGTCAAACAAAATGTCCATTTGGTATAAATTGTTGACGGAGTGACGGCAGTACCTTTACTATAGTGGGGGGCTCGGTACCAAAAACCCTTCTCAGGCCTCACATGCTGCACGCGAGGTAATGAAAAAAAACTTTTGGAGGGGAACTCCCCTTTGAACCTCCCATGAAAGCAGTGTCAATGGTGCGGTCCTTCTTCTTGACCTGGAAGGGCCCTGGAAGACAACTCCGATTGTGTGTATGATTCAGTATCTGTGGACTTAATGATCAGTGGATGGAGATACTTAATGAAGTGTTCAATTCATCATGTCACACTTGGCATAATCACCTCAAGTTTTATAGCATTATTGTCCTCTTTGCACTCAATTTTAATCCGATGTATTTATAAGTACAATTAAAGTGTCACGCTAATTGGCACGCCGTACTTCCTCTTGATGGTCGTATGTTAATGATGCAAAACATCTATTCTTGCAATGGACTTCAAAATTTTATATACCGACGGTTGTAGATAGATATAACCCTTAGCAGTAACAACATACAGCGATCATGTTCAATTTGTACGCGCATATACGTTCAAGTCGAATTAGACCTCAGTAAAATCGTAACTTTCAAAATTTCAATAGTGAGTGGGGGTGCCATATATATTTTCGTATGAGTAATAACAATAATAATAATAATAGTAAGAGGCCACAGCAACCAAACCACCATTACGAAGCTCACGAAACAAGCGAACTCTACAAAGAAAAATGCTCTCAACAACCATTTAGAACAGTCATAATATAACAAGCAGTGACGCTTAGAGTTGTTTTCTTTACTTAATTACTACACACTAACTATAGGTGAGTGTATTTATGAGTTCTACCTTGAACAACGTGTAAAATCTTTAACGGTTACACAATCAATCATGATAAATATGATGTGACGAATAATTCCAAGGCACTTTTGGTAAGATTAACTTGTAATGTACACCAAATGGTGATAGGGACTTAAGGACTTTCGTTAGGATTTGGTAATTTTCTTTTCAGAAGTTACCGAGAAAATGCTACTGTGGAATTTATAAATACTCGAGTAACATATATCAGAGTATATATCAGAGTATATTTTAATAAGAGAGTTTGACTGATTCTTTATTTAATATAAATGGCTATCATGATGTTACTTGTTAGTTCCTTATAAAGGTAAACCAAAATCTGTAATCCGTTTAACGATCCAACGTGACATATCTTTAGGCTTTACGTGTGTAATATAGGTTTCTGTGAAATACTCTTACACGCATTTTCTCTGGAAGAAGCGAATAACGGAGAGACTGATCAGCCAAGATTCACTGCAATATTTGTTCTGGGTAATTGCAGGCTCGACTCGTCTTTGGATGATGCCAAATCAATTCATAAATATGCAATTGGAAGTGGAACCATTTTTTGTAACAGGAGAAACTACACGAGAATGAAGATTAACTGTTAATGAGCATGTGTCACGGGTCCGATTCCGATTCGGCTCAATTGAAATTACTATTCGTTGTTGTGCAGTAGTATACTCCTTATAGTTTCGTCTCACCTGGCTCGTGATTGTAACGACGTTTAAATGGCTGGCAAGATCCCAAAGACGTTCTAAATTTTTCTTTAAAATTGTTTACTTGTATTCAGGTGTCTGGAACAAAGTATTCTTCATCAATCCAGTCTTAGCTAAGTACAAGGCTAACACACATACGAGCAGGATTATGATGCTATAACCAAAGTGAGATGAGATGGACTGAGAATTTTGATATCTTGGGAATTTATTAGTATTTGATCAGTAGAATGTTTAACTTCAGATGTTTAAGTCCATTGTCAAGATATCACCCGAAGGGAATTTTTATTATGTCCTGGTCTTAAGAGATCGTACTGTTTAGTGTGGCGTGTATGTAGCTGTCAATAAGCCAGTTATATTAAGTTACATTGACTTTGATGCAACAATGATGGGAACTATGGTAATGTATGCATCACAAACACAGGTAGAGAAAAATCTCACAGTGTACTTATGTGTGTAAGAGACCTACCCGGCGGAGATCGAGACTTCCTTTTGACACAAAAATAATTGCAGTAGAATATGAAAAGATTTAGCTTTAAATTTGATCCCAAAGGAATCTTAATTTCTTCGCTTTATGGAATAAAAATTGCGCTCCTTTAATTAGACGAAGAAAATATCATCTGCTTCTGCTGTTAATGCTTCAGAATAAAACACTCTGTAAGCTAAGCAGTGTATCGTGTCAAGAATTTAATCCGATGTCTCTTATCTTGGTTTTTTCAACCCTTAATTATTTCATGACATAATTTTGACTTCAAAATAGCCATTTTATCACCGTATATCAGGCATATATCTATCTACAGGCAGTTTTTTGCTCTAACTTGAAGCGTAAACGATTTTTAGAATCACTAAATAATTGGTCATGCGAGTTTAGTTTTAGAACCACTACATAACGCACAAGTCAACGAAAGAATGCTCTTGACGATCTGCAAACACGTTCATATTGAAACAAATTCACGACAATAATTCCACTTAACGTCTATGATTACATTCATTTAAAGTGCACGAAGGAGTTCAGGTGTCACAGGAATAAATGTGGACTTGAGTCAAGTTGTGATTTCATTAATCAGACGTACTATGAGGTTGACAGTGATGAGTTTCGTTCTCAGGCGTTGAGTTACTCGTTAGAAGAAGAAGAAGGCTTTTATTCTTGATTCACTCCAAATACTCTTCTTTATATGCCCCTGTAAGATAAATGGCACATGCCATTAGACACTGCTGCACCTGTCTCACTTATCCAGATGGAAATTAAGGTGAAGACAACTCTAACAGCAGCAGTGGCAAGGAATCACTTTACTTTATGACATTCTGCAAATTAATCTTCATCATCCTTCTTCTTTACAGCTAATAGGTGAATAGTCACTGCGATCCGATTACTCCATCATTCTCTCCCTTCATAAGAGATACTTCTTGTCCAGCCGCAACGTAAAACATTGTACTGATTGTTGACATTTTTGTGGAAATACGTGAGTAGATACCAAAATGTATTTTGTATTGTAGGAAAATGTTTTTTTGATGATCAGAAATCATATAGCAATACAAGAAAACACATGAACAGCCGTACTGTGCCATTTTCGTAGGCTGAGAGAGATATATAATCTCAAGAATGATTTATACAGATGAAATTGACTAATGTAATTCTATTAGATTAAGGCCCACGCATTAATTCGCCAACATATTGTCCATATCTTCCTCACAATATTAATTGTTGTATATATATTTAAGAATTGTATTCTTCATCGTCTCTTATTAATATTATGTGTTTCAACAAGAGCAAGTCGAGAAAGTTCTAAGTGGATATGGACATTATCTTCCTATTCTGCGTAGAAGGATGTATTACACACATGTACTCACTCAAACAATAACGTAACAGTATAGAACATGGGGTAAGGTTATCGTGGGAAAAAGTTTCACTGTCTCTCGCCTGACTGTTTGTCAGCTTTTCTATCTCGGTAATTGTGATTGCTGAAAAAAGTGATACGAGCTTTCTTCATATGTGAAATGGTCTTCTGAATTTCATTGTAGCAAGTATTTTACTGATTTTGTTGAGGCTCAAACACTAACTTCAACAAACACTATGATGGTTGTGGTTTTAGAATTTGGTATTTATTAGCTAGTGGAGTGTATGTTTGCTTGTAATAATGATACCAAGAAGAATCAGACTATACACCGTATATTTCGTCACTAGAATTGATTGCTTTGAACGAAATGAACCAAAATGAAGATTGCTTCCTCGTAGCGAGAGTCTTTATTATAGACGGAGTTGTTCAAATCAATTAATCTGTAGTGGTTTCATAATGAAGAAAACAACTAACCAGGTAAGCCCCTGAGGTGCCAGACGAGTTAGGGGTCGTGGTATATACTATCAACCCAGACTCTGGAGGTGATTTTTTTTGGTGGTGGAGGGGTGTAAAAATAGATTTTTAACATTGGTGCTTATGGACAAAATCTATTTTTACACCCCTCCACCACCAAAAAAAATCACCTCCAGAGTCTGGGTTGATAGTATCAAAATCTTCAAGACAACGTGTAGAACAAGGATCTGAAGTCGGTTTCATGTTAATGTGAAATGGGGACCTGCAGGGTCGTGAAGAAGGCGCGCGCCATAAGCATTACTATAGTGGGGGGCGCAGACAGAGAAACCCTTCTCAGGCCTCACATAGCGTTCGCGCGGTAAGGAAAAAGTCCTTGAAGGGATATTCCCTTTGAGCCCCCTACTATAGTAATGCTTATGGTGCGCGCCTTCTTCACGACCCTGCAGGGTCCCATTTCACATTAACATGAAACCGACTTCAGATCCTTGTTCTACACGTTGTCCTGAAGATTTTGATATATACCACGACCCCTAAATCGTCTGGCACCTCAGGGGCTTACCTGGTAAGAAGGAGAGAAGGTAGCTGGAATAATTCTGGTTGCCCTGTCGTCGATGGGGAGAATCATTTTTCTGGTTGCCCCGTATTTGAACGGAATCATATTTTACAAGGTTCTCATTAGGTGATGAAAAGGAGTTTGTGTGAAGACGCTGCAGGAGTTTTGGACTCATTGCAATGTATTAAAATATTTTCTGCAAGAACATAAATGCAGGTGATCTCTTGGTGATGGTGGTGTTCTCTTAATAGAATGCGAATTGAAACAAAGGATGTGATGTAAGTTGTCCGAAATTCATGGTCAAGAAGAATTATCAATGCAAACAAACAACAACCAGCATCCACCAATGAAATGTGACATGAAATAACTCTGTTTAATATGTTTAATATACTTAACATGGCTATATGTGGGAAGGGGAGTATGGAAGAACTTATTTTTGATATGCTCTTATCGAGGAGGGGGTGGGGTCGAGATTGAATTTATACTGGGAAAGGGTCACTTATTGAGGATCGTGTACTGATGCAGTAGTACTGAATAACATAATTCATATAGAATTGTCTCACGGTGCCCTGGTAATTTCCAATAGCCAAATATGGGGCACTGTAAGAAATCCTCTCGTCTCGATTCCAACCAATCATTTATTATAAAGACCATCCAACGCTTATTATTCCTCGGATGACATCCAGTTCCACAGTCTCTTGAATAAAATACAAATAAGAAACATTCAACTAACTGCACATGAACAACATTTACTCACTTTTACACAGGAATATAATTAGAAAACATTCGGAATTGGATTGAGGAAATGAAAATAAATGTACACATGCACATTAAATGAATAATATTGATTGTACAACTCTCTTGGATCATCATATGCGATTATCATAAAACTTCCTCTTATCAATCTTCAGCAGGACAATGATCATGAAGATGAGGCACTGTATTAGGTAGATTTAGATCAAATGTTAACAACCTTTGTTGTAGAGGATGGGCTAAAGTACAAAACACACCACACAACTCATTAGAAAACATGTCAAAGGGTGAAAACTTAGTGTCCAGCAAACAACAGAAACTTACTTGGAAACTGATCGTCTAACTGATAGACTTTCGGTGGAAAGAGTTCTTTCTAAAACAGAAAAGCAATTAAATTACAAATCCGTATCTATTTTCAAACCAATTAAAATCAAACTACTAATTAGTAATTACGTTGCCCAGTTTGCCAAACAGTTTGCTGGAATGACGATTGAGCATTTGGCGACGAAACCGGAAACGGCTCCTTGTGTACTTGAAACTACTAAGGTGTGTGTGTTGGAATTTCTGGAGATAACTGTGGCCCTCCCACCTCCGATTCCAGTCATAAAGAGCATCCACAAGCCTCAGTACTTCGTCTTGCAATACAACAGGTTTTAGATTTCCAGTCTCGCCATCTTGAATACTACAACGGATTCTATCCAGCTCGGATTGCATTTTCAGATTATCCAGTTCCAGTTGACGTGTCCAGGATTCAAGCATGAGACTCTCTTCAAAAGCTTTCATTTCCGAGACTTCTATTTCGGGTATCTTTTCTTTGAGAAGCTCGATCTTCAAGCCTAGGATGGATTTTTCTTGTTCTGAAGCTAATTGTTGGTGATGGAATTTAGTCACGATCCTATTTGTTGGGGAGTTAATTCATGGAGATGAATTATTGTCTGTTCTGTAACACGAAATAATTGAGCAGTACTTTGGGATTGAGTTCCAGAAATAATGCAGTCAAATTGCTGGATAAATTGGGGCGCTGAGTTATGGGCGATGGCCGAGTTTTGCTGACGGAGAAAATTGTATTCCAGTATCGCTTGGTCTGTTGTTTCAAGTCAAAGAATCCTCCAGTGGAGTTTTGAGGACCTGAAGGAGATTGATTGGCGCCATTGGCAGAATCGACAGCGTCTCCATGCATCACATTATTATAGGGAACCATTGCTGGAGAATTCTCATTATTGCCAGCCAAAGAAATATTTTCCAATTCTTTTAACTTCCACTTCAACAGGTAGACTTCCTGTGATCACTTTTGACTCACCAGTTCCTGGACAGTTCGAAGACAGTCTTGATCTTCCTTCACTTCCGTAAGTCGATCGGTTCCACGTTCAAGCAGATCGTAGTTTTTACTCAGCCTCGAGTTTTCAGCCTGAAATTACTGGAGCTGCTTTCCCATTTCTTCCAGCAATTTATCTTTCTTTTTAATTTTAGACAGAACTTCATCTTACAGAGTGCCGTCCAAACTAGACTCCTGTTTTGATTTGAGGGGTTTGTATTCTTTAGCTGAGGCTTCGTAAGGCTATGTACTTCAATTACTTGTAACGTTGGATCATCTTTACGTTCTTTACTTTCAGGTTTTTTGATTTCTTTGAGGCAGGACTCGTGCGAATCATTTCTTTTTTGAGTCGATTCTGTTGCTGTTGCTGTCGGTGCTGCAGTACCCGTTGTAGTGAAAGCTGTAGCACGTAACACTTGTTCTTCATACACATGCAATTTTGGAAGTGTGGAAACTGCTGGAACTGGATGTCCAGAATTCGCCTCAAGATCCAAAAGGTCTCGAATTTCTTATTCTCTTCCTGAGCTTCTTTGAGTTCATAGAAATGACTGGACAAGCTTTTTAGCTGAGAAGACAAGCTTTGAATTTTCTCTCCTTCTCTTCCCCAATCGCGATTTGCTGACTTAGAAATTTAATTTGGTTTCTCGAGTCTTCTAATTCTCTTTGAAGATGATTATCGTGGAGAGTTTTGTTTTCCTTCGTAGCACTCACGTATTTTTCAAACGACTTCAATTTACACTTCTTTGGCTTTGGTTTTTTGTGGATTTCTTTTGCCTCACTTCCAGTTTGAGTGTTTCTTCAGTTTTTTCAAAGAAAGAGTTTTCTGCAGTCCATTCCAGCGCATGATTCTTCTCTTCCAATTGCTGCAGACTTTCTTCCAGAGATTTTGAAAGGTTGGCTATTTGGGATTTAGACTCATCTGCATTCGTGTCCATTTCCTTAAGTCGATAAGGCAGGCAGACTCGTCTAATTGAGCTACTTCCAAATACTCGCTTAATTTTGCAAAGGATGCAGTAAGGCCGCTTTTTCGGGATTGGCTTGATTCCTTTTCTGAGGTAACTTCATTGAGGTTCGTTAAGCGTTGGGCCTTCTCTGACTCCAGTGCAGTGACGTGGAGTTGCAGATCTTCCAGTTGGGTGGTCTTTTGGGCAATTCCGTTCTGGTGTTCTGTCTTCAGTTCATCGTTTTCGGCTAAGGTTTCGAGTAAAGTTGTATTGGCTGAATCGAACACGCTCTTGAAATTTTCCAGTTAGGTGTTAACTTGAAAAACTGCTGAGATTTTCAGGGAATCGATTTCAAGTTCTTTTGAAGCCATTCGGGTTGACGAGTCTTCTTGGTGTAATGTCAGAGACTCGGACTGCTGGACTGTTAGTTTTGATTCATCCAATCGAGCTTTTAGGGCTTCGATTTCTTCAGAGAGACTTGGTTGGGATGAAATCTCATCTTGTAATTGATTGACTTTGTCTTGGAGGTCCATTAAATGGTTCGTGAGTTCATCGACAGCTTGGTCTTTCATTGTCAACTCCAAAGAACACTAATTAAGTTCTTCTCGCAGTTCGTTATTGATTAATTTCAATTTCAATTCTTCTTCAGATATTTCAGACTTGAGTTTTTCGAATTTACTTTGTAGCTCAATCGTAATTTGGGTGAATTCATTCCTAGCTTGATCTTTAAATGTTAATTCCAACGTACGTTGATTAAATTCCTTTTGTAAATCGCCAATTGTTTTCATTTGGAGTTTACTCTCTTCTTCGAAATTGGATTTTATCGATTCAAAACTGAGTATTGTAATAAGTACTTCTGAATACCTACCTGTAATGAGACGGATGGAAAGGGAGTAAAAAAACATTTTGTTGCATCGTCATCCTTTGAGGATTTTACTTATTAGAATGCTAACTACTCTTCTGTTGTCCCTAGACATAATAGAGTTCATTATTGTTTTCAAAGGCTTCACTTGTTCATCGAAAATTCCTATCGCAAATGATCCTATCTCTTCTGAGGAGTGAGTGTTTAATGGAGATTAAAGGTTATATCTACTCGTGTAATGGGGTTTCTTTCTTACACATAATTCATCCGTTTATACAAGAAATAGAATTCCATAAATGTGGACCAGATACACAGACCAGAAATACCAAGCGCGTTATTAGTACTCACCCAAAAAACTAATTATTTAAATGGACTTGGATAGGACGTGTGTAGTAATTTCTATCAGAGAAATCTTTGAATTTTGTTCCCTGCTGATAATGACACCACAAGTCGATATTGTGTCGCCAAACTCTGAATTTTGACGGAGACCAAATTTACAAAAATGTACTGTACGAAGCCGCATTTCTGATTAGCACAAAGGTGGTGGTAAACTTCATGAAGAACCACGAAAGTATCTTACACTTTCTCAGTTTTTTTATAGCAAAGGAGTGTCCTACCAAGCCTTTCGTATTCAAGGGGTTAGCAGAACGACGAAGTGAGTCCATTAATCAAGTACGTAGCTGGAAACTCATGAACAGAATTGATACATCAAGTTCAACCGAAAACTTAATAAAAATGGAACTGGCTGCAAAGTAAGGAGAATGTTAAGGTTAAATGTTGGCTGTATTACTTGCTATTTTGACCTTACAAGCAACTATCAAACAAGTGTGAATCAATTGTAATGCAGACATTACATTCATCTTTCGCCCACATATTTATTACAATGTAAGCATTTTGCACATAATGAAATGTCCCATTCAAAATAATCCAAGTATTTCAAACTAACTCAAACCGGTATTTAATATACATGAATGAATTGGACAAGAGTTCTCTGCATTATTTTTGAACTTTCTTGGAGACACTTGCAGAAGTGTATAGACATGAAGGCGGTTGTAATAAATCAGCAAAATTAATTATTCTGCTAGTCAGAAGTAACTGGGAGTAAAAGAAACTTGCAAATTTCTACACTAACATATTGTGAGATTGCTTTTAGCAACGCTTTGCTAACTCTCCAATTCATATTAAGCTGTTTTCTTTCAGAGTTAGGAATCCATTGTTAAGGAATAAAAAGGTTGTTAATATCGCTATACAAAAATATGAATGTGTGTGTCTAAAGCAAAGATACAGAATGATTTGAAGCTCAGCTGCAAATAATCTTCGCTTTTTTAGCAGAAGAATATTCTTCACTTAGTATATCAAGTTGGATT
>Ga0194135_10003134_pt1 | contig 10074 bp, 10 predicted proteins | sample LitLau_LLRF_2013_FD_134024 | JGI IMG/M metagenome (GOLD analysis project Ga0194135, IMG submission 134024) | Freshwater sediment microbial communities in response to fracking from North America - Little Laurel Run_MetaG_LLRF_2013 (version 2) | ecosystem: Environmental > Aquatic > Freshwater >... | reverse complement strand
TATAAGTACTGTCTATACCCTTGAAATTAATACCTTCTACTTCATCATGCGCAGAAATAATGGCTGGTTTTGTCGCATAGGACTGAAAATAGTCTACGTCCTTGTTTTTTTGAAGATCAGTTATAGTTTTGGGAGCAGGAACAAATGGTGTTTGTTCAAATGAGTTATTTAAATCCAGCTTAAAAACCCGCACATCACCTACAAAACCCCTTACCTTTTCCTGGATCTCTGTTTTAAAACCTTTGATAATAGCAACGGACAGCATCATTACCGCAAGACTAAGCATTACACCCGCAATAGCTATACGGACGATTAACTTAGAAAATGTACGTTCTGATTTTATGGCAATGCGCGAGGCTATAAAATATTCTGTATTCAAATTTTTTTAATAAACTGTAACTTAGCAAAAATGGTTATTTGATTTTTAAATCAATCATAATTAGAAAAAAAAGCTCAATATGAAGATCGCAACTACAATAATGATACCTGTCTGCCTGGTTGTATTGACTATACAGGCTTGTGCTAACCCCAAACCTGCAGATAAAAAAACTCCTCCGGCCGAAATACTGACCGGAGCTGCCCAGACAGAAAAGTATCTGCCTTTACTCAAAGGAAAACGTATTGGTATGGTCGTAAACCCGACTTCTGTGATCGGGCAGACTACTTCGGTAGACAGTCTTCTGAAACGGGGGGTAAATATTGTGAAAATATTCGGGCCTGAGCATGGGTTCAGGGGGAATGCCAGTGCCGGGGTAAAAGTAGATGATGCGATTGATCAGCAAACGGGTATTAAAGCCATATCCCTGTATGGCAAACACCAGACTCCAACACAGGCAGACCTGAAAGATGTAGACATTATGGTTTTTGACATTCAGGATGTCGGTGTCCGTTTTTACACCTATATCAATACCCTGCAATTTGTCATGCAGGCCTGTGCAGAAAATAACAAAGAACTGATCATCCTGGACAGACCAAATCCAAATGGTTTTTATATAGATGGCCCTATTCTCGATTTCAGACTGGTTTCGGGTATAGGTATACAGCCAATCCCGATTGTACATGGACTGACTGTTGCCGAATATGCACAGATGCTGAATGGTGAAGGCTGGCTGAAAGACAGAAAACAATGTAAACTGACCATTATCAAAGTAGCCAATTATAACCATGATATGGTTTACGAATTACCCGTTAAACCATCCCCGAACCTGAATACACAGCAATCTATCCTGCTTTATCCTACGCTATGCCTGTTTGAGGGTACTTATATCAGCCAGGGACGGGGTACGTTATATCCCTTCACACTTTTAGGTGCACCGGCACTGAAAGGAAAATATAAATTCTCGTTTATACCAAAAAGTATTAAAGGAATGGCAGAGACCCCCTTACACCAGGATCAGGAATGTTATGGACTGGATTTAAGGAATTATAATGCAGCTGCAATCAGAAAGGAAAAAACGCTCCAGCTTCAATGGCTGATTGAACTTTACCGGGCTTATCCCGACAAAGCAGATTTCTTCAATTACAAACTGAGTAAACAGATGAACAATTTTGATAAACTTGCAGGAGTTTACAGCTTAAAGGAGCAGATTATTGCAGGTAAATCAGAAAAAGAGATCAGGGCCAGCTGGTAACCTGGTCTGAGTCAGTATAAGTTAATGAGAAAAAAATATTTGCTGTATCCTTAATCTCAAAGGGCCACAGCAAATATAAATCTAAGCTTTTGCTGTATTTTCTTTTTCAAACAAGTCCAACACCTCATTCCAGCTCTTTACCCTGATATGATGATGTTGATTTACATTGTGTGAAGCATGGAACAGAATGGGTTTTCCCATACAGAAATCCAGGTTTTTACAATGGTCGTCAATCATGTAATCTGTGGCTATCATACGCTTATCCCCGCAAAAAATAATATTCTTCCAGCTGATAAAAGGAAAGTATTCCTGTAACCATTCCATTTTTTCGGACAGACACTGCGGAAACTCCATGGCTGCAGATACGATGAAAACCTCATAATCTTCCATTAAAGTCCTGACAGCCTCAACTGCTCCCTCCATCAAAGGTATAGTCCTGAAAAATCCAGGGGTATACACATATCTTTTGATCGCATTCTGATCAGGGAAACCGTCAGGCTCTGGTACACCTAATCTTTCTTCAACAGGTACCCGGATTCCATATTCACTTTCATACCAGTCCATAAACTGGATTTCTATATCAGCAAGTACACCATCCATATCGATGGCTATTGTTTTTTTATTCTTATTCATATCAGCATGTTATTGCAACAAATATAGCAATATTATGCAAAATTATGCAATATTTATCTTCTCAATATTGCTTATATTTGCATCAATATGATTAAGGCTGAAAGATTACAACTGATTATTGAACATATCCGCAGAGAGCGGAAGGTTTTATTGGGAGACCTGAGTACTTTATTAGAAGTCTCCGAAGACACTGTAAGACGTGATATCAAAGAACTATCAGATCAGGGATTGCTGAAAGCTGTCCGGGGTGGTGCAATTTCCCACTCTCCCATTCCGCTTCATTTCAGGGAAAGAGAACACTATGATGTAAGACATAAAGAAATTATTGCCTTAAAAGCGGTCAGCTTCTTAAAAAACGGACAAGTAGTTTTATTTGATTCCGGAACCTCAGTCCTGGCCATTGCAACTCATCTGCCACGGGATTTGCAGATTACCGTGATCACCAACAGCTTTCCTGTTGCCAGTGTACTGGAAGATCACCCGCTGGTTGAGGTGATCTTTCTTGGCGGACGGCTAAATAAATCATCCTTTTCCACTTCGGGTTTTGAGGTTATACAGGTGATCAGAGAATTCAGACCGGATGTTTGTTTCCTGGGTATCTGCAGTATAGACCTGACATCGGGGGTGACCGGAATCAGTTATGAAGACTGCCAGGTAAAAAAAGCCATGGTCGAAACTTCAAAACAAATCATTGCCCTGGCTACCTTAGAAAAACTGAATACAACAGAACCTTATTATATTACCAGTATCAGCGATATTGATATTATTATTACCGATACTGATCCAGATCATGAAACACTTAAAAATTACAAGGATATTGGGATCAGACTAGAGTAGAAGTTAAATTTTTAGTTATTTTGCTGACTGAACCTACAGATGGATAAACCGTCCTTAAATTCAGCTTAAAAAAAATACAGATGAGAATAGTTTTCATGGGAACACCCGATTTTGCCGTTGCTTCTTTAAATGCACTGGTAGAAGCTGGGTTTGAGATAGTGGGTGTAGTTACCGCAGCGGATAAACCAGCGGGAAGAGGACAAAAATTACAGGAAAGTGCTGTCAAAAAATATGCAGCAGAGAAAGGCTTAAACGTGTTACAGCCACTCAAATTAAAAGACCCGGACTTCATCGCAGAACTGAAAGCATTAAATGCGGATTTACAGGTTGTCGTAGCCTTTCGTATGCTTCCTGAGATCGTTTGGAATATGCCTGCCAAAGGGACCATCAATTTACATGCTTCGCTCTTACCACAATACCGTGGTGCAGCACCAATTAACCATGCCATTATCAATGGCGAAGCCGAAAGCGGTGTAACAACCTTCTTTTTGAAACATGAAATCGATACCGGAGATGTTATTTTCTCGGAAAAAGTAGCTATTGCTGCAGATGATTCTGCAGGTGACCTTCATGATCATCTGATGGAGACTGGCGCCGGACTACTGGTCAGAACAGTAAAAGCTATCCAGGCCAATGATTACAGCGAACAGCCTCAGGTGTTTTCGGATGAGCTGAAACATGCACCCAAAATATTTAAGGATTTCTGTAAGATAGACTGGAACAATTCAGTAAAAACTATTTACAATCTGATCAGAGGTCTTAGTCCCTATCCGACAGCATTTGCAGAACTGAATGAAAAGACGATCAAGATATTTAAAGCGGGATATGAAGATACTATACCTGAGATCAAACCTGGCTCCTTTCTGACGGACGGAAAAACATTTTTAAAGTTCGCAGCCAATGATGGCTTTATTACTTTACTGGATGTACAGTATGAAGGCAAAAAAAGGATGATGATCGACGAATTTTTAAGAGGAATGCGTTTATAGCTTAAAAGCTATAACGCATTGAGTAAAGAACTTAAAGTTTTTGTGACTTCGTTAAAATAACGTTTACGGCCATATCCCATCACCCAGCGGATACCAGATGTAGCATTTGTAATGAATACTTCATCAGCTTCATTGAGAACTTCTGGATTAATCTGTGCTTCGGTAATAGGGATCTGATTAGTTTTGGCTACCTGCATCACCACATTTCTCATCACCCCGGCAATACAACCTTCTGACAGCGCCGGGGTATAAATATGTTTATCGTAGATAACAAATACATTGGAACTGATGCTCTCGCACAGGAAACCATGCTGATTTAAGATCAGCGCTTCATCCAGCCTGTTTTGCTGTTTAAACAAACCAGCCATTACATATAACAGTGAGTTACTGGTTTTATAACTCGACAACTTATTGACTGGTTTGGTTATCTCATCGTAAACATTAATGATCAGCCCTTTTTTATTCAGTTCATAACCACCTGGTGCCAGTGTTCCGGCCTCCAGTACATAACCTGATTTATTGCTGTCCGGGGTATATAATCCGTCTCCTTCACGATACACAGAAAGCCGGAACCTGATATTATCCTTTAATTTATTCTTTTTGCATAGTTCTGCAGTCTTCTGTCTCAGGAAATAATCGTCAAACAATATTCCCCCATCCATCTTCAATGCATTCATGCCCGCCTGCAAACGTTCGGCATGCAAATCAGCAAACTTTAATTTACCGCCTGACATCCTCATAGATTCAAATAGTCCGTCACCATACCTGAAACCTCTGTTTCTGGATGTCAGAATATGCTGATCTGCTGCAATGAACTGGTCGTTATGTAAAATATATTCCTGTTGCATTAAATTATTGTGGCTGTACGATGTAATTTCTCCATTTGTTAAGTACAGAATCAAAATCCGGAGGAAGCGGCGCTTCAAACTCCATATATTCTTTTGTTGTCGGGTGTATAAAACCTAAAGTCTGTGCATGCAAAGCCTGTCTTGGTAATAAGGTAAAACAGTTTGCTACATATTGTTTATATTTTGTAAACGTCGTTCCCTTAAGGATCTTATCTCCGCCATAATTGGCATCATTAAATAATGGGTGGCCAATATGCTGCATATGTGCCCTGATCTGATGGGTACGTCCTGTTTCAAGCTGGCAGCTAATCAGGGTTACATAACCTAAACGCTCCAGAACTGTATAATGTGTCACTGACCATTTTCCTTTTTCCTCATCGTCATAGACATCCATGACAATTCTGTTTTTCGCACTCCGCCCGATAAAACCGGTAACAGTCCCACTTTCTTTAATATCTCCCCAGGCCAGTGCAATATATTTCCTGGTAATCGTATGATCAAAGAACTGCTTGGCCAGCTTAGTCATGGTAATCTCGTTCTTACTGATGATCAGCAGGCCAGAGGTATCTTTATCGATCCTGTGAACCAATCCGGGCCTGCCTTCATTACCGGGTAACTGAGGCAACTGTTCGAAGTGAAAAGCCAGTGCATTAACCAGCGTTCCTGTGTAATTGTTAAATCCGGGGTGAACAACCATCCCGGCTGCCTTATTGACAATCAGTAAATCATCATCTTCATATATAATATCCAGAGGAAGATCTTCCGGATAAACTTCGGTATCTCTTGGCGGATGAGGAAATACAATCGAAATCTCATCAGCTGGTTTAACTTTATAGCTTGCCTTTACCGTAGCTTTATTGACTAATACGTTACCGGCCTCGATTGCATTCTGGATACGGTTTCGCGATGCATTCTCTAAACGATGCATCAAAAATTTATCTATACGTAATAAGGACTGCCCTTTATCTACGACAATATTAAAATGTTCGTATAAATCCTGCTCTTCTAACTCCAGTCCGCTGTTATTGTTCTCCATTTAGGGTGTATTTTTTTGTTAACAGTAATGCACAAACCGGCAATTTCTGTTAATTATGATCTTAGTTGCTTGAGGAAACAGGGGCTATATTGCTATTTAACGGCAAGCCCATAATAATTCCATTTTACAAAACTAATCTTTAACAATTACATTTTTGAAAGAAATTAGGTCTGAACGGCTTATTATGCAGATATATTTAAAAATGACATTGAAAAGAGCAATTTTATTCTGCCCGTAAATTGCACTGAACCCCGCTGACAGCACAAAAGGGTTTATATTTGCATGATGTTTACAGATCTGTACAGCCCTTTGCAACAGTTAAGACACGCCCGTTTATCACAATTGTGGATAAAAAGGGATGATTTAATAGATCCTTATATTTCCGGAAATAAATGGCGTAAACTGAAGTATATTCTGGAAGATGCCAGCACAAAGGGGAAAAATCACCTGGTTACTTTTGGTGGTGCTTATTCGAATCACCTGGTGGCTACCGCAGCAGCAGCTTCGAGATCGGGACTGAAAGCGACCGCCTTTGTGAGGGGGGAACAGGTAAATAATGAGATGCTGGTACTTTGTTCACTGTATGGCATGGAACTGATCTTTACTGACCGCGAAACGTACAAGGATAAAACAGCCTGTTACCTGGCTTATGCAGAAAATCACTCCGGTACTTATTTTATTGATGAAGGAGGAGCTTCGGCCGAAGCAGTCAGGGGTTGCGCTGAAATCATTACAGAATTACCGGAGAATACTACTCATATTTTTTGTGCAGCGGGTACCGGCACTACTGCCGCTGGTTTATTTCAGGGTATTCAAAAGACAGGGCTGAAGAGTAAACTTCATGTCATCCCCGTGTTAAAAGGAGGCGAATTTATACGGGATGAGATTGCGCGGTATGTTCCGGTAACTGACGAGCTGATCTTACATACAGATTATCATTTTGGTGGTTATGCTAAAACAAAACCAGATTTACTGAAATTTATCAGACATTTCACGGCCACGCATGGCGTATTGATTGATCCCGTTTATACAGCTAAATTATTTTTCGCTATCTATGATTTAGCAGAGAAAGATTACTTTAGAGAAGGAGAAAAGATAATCGCCATCCATTCCGGGGGATTACTGGGAATAATGGGAATGAAAGACAAATTGATATAAAAAACGACCTGAACCAGATGAAACAACTGCATAACTTATTTATATTTTCATTCCTTCTGCTTTTTCAGTTGAGCCCAACACTGGTTTCGGCACAGGATTCACTGTTTATCATTCCCAAACCTGAGGTACAAAAAGAGAGACCCGGATTTTATCTTTATCCAAACCAGGAACAAGTATATGCCAGTAAGGCATTTCTGGCCACGGCCGATTTACTCCACGAACATCCGTATATCCATTTCCAGAAAGCCAAGGTACTTGTGCCAGGGAGTGTAATTCCTAAACAAGGGATCATACTGGTTATGGCAGACCGGAAAGATCCGCTAGCACCTAATGCCTATCGCCTGCAGATAGATGCCAAAAGAATTATAATTACAGCACACCAGCCAGCTGCAATGTTCAATGGAATAGCTACCTTAAGACAAGTAGCCTATACCCGGAAAAACGGACATACAATCCCTGCTGTATATATTGAAGATCAGCCTCAGTTTGGTTATCGCGGACTGATGCTCGATGTTTCCCGTCATTTTTATCCGATCAGCTTTCTCAAAAAATATATTGATATCATGTCTTTATATAAGCTCAATACCTTCCACTGGCATTTAACAGATGGTGCTGGCTGGAGACTGGAAATTAAAAAATATCCTGAACTCACCAATAAGGCAGCCTGGAGAACTGATGATAACTGGAAAAAATGGTGGGACGGTGGACGACAATATGTTGAGATGGGATCTCCTGAAGCTCATGGTGGATTTTACACGCAGGAAGAGGCAAAAGATTTAGTCAGGTACGCGGCAAAAAGAGGAATCACAATTATTCCGGAGATAGAGATGCCCGGACACAGTGAGGAAGTCCTGGCTGTTTATCCTAATCTGTCCTGTTCTGGAAAACCTTACAAGAACTCTGAGTTCTGCATAGGAAATGAAGATACATTTACCTTTTTACAAAATGTCATCAACGAAGTGATCACTATTTTTCCCTCGGAATATATCCATATTGGCGGGGACGAGGCTGATAAGACAGCCTGGAAAGAATGCCCCAAATGCCAGAAAAGGATTAAGGATCTTCATCTGAAAGACGAAAATGAATTGCAGAGTTATGCGGTCAAAAGGATGGAGACTTATTTAACCAGCAAGGGTAAAAAACTGATTGGATGGGATGAGATACTGGAAGGAGGATTGAGCCCCTTGGCAACAGTAATGAGCTGGCGCGGAGAAAAGGGGGGCATCGAGGCAGCAAATACCGGACACGATGTAATTATGACTCCGGGTGCTTATCTTTATTTTGATGCTTATCAGACTAATCCAATCGGACAACCTGAAGCGATTGGTGGCTATTTACCCTTAAGCAAGGTGTATTCATATTTCCCTGTCCCTTCCGAAATAAGTGTAGCCAACAGAAAACATGTACTGGGAGTCCAGGCCAATGTATGGACAGAATATATGCCCACGCAGAACCAGACTGACTATATGATTTTCCCGAGGGCACTTGCCCTGGCCGAAATCGGGTGGACTGCTGAAAAGAACAGGAACTGGGATGATTTTCAGTTGCGTCTGCAAAAACACTATTTACTTTTACAACGGTTTGGCATCCATTATTACGTTCCTTCAAACGAATTGAGCATCCTGTCCAAATTCGATATGGTTAGCCGGAAAGCCACTGTACGTATCAGCTCTGAACAATTCCATCCTGAAATAAGATATACGATTGACGGGAGTTCCCCTACCGCCAGTTCGGCCGTGTATAAAGATCCTGTTTCATTAAATGCTACGGCTGTGGTTAAAGCCGGGATATTCAAGAATAAGATACAACAGGGGAAAACACAGGAATTAGTGGTGGATATCCATCAAGCTATCGGTAAAAAAGTGATTTACAATAATCTATGGAACAGTGGTTACCCTGCACAAAGGGAACTGACGCTGGTGAATGGTGAAACGGGAGACCTGACTTATGGGGATGGTCAATGGCAGGGCTTTCTGGGGAATTTTGATGTCACCATAGATATGGATACCAGAACCGCACTGAATGAATTAAAAATCCGCTTCATGCAGCTTACCGGCCCCGGAGTTTATATTCCTGCCGAGGTTTCGATCTCGGTCTCTGAAGACGGAAAAGATTTCAGGCCTGTCAGAAAACTGGAAAATGATGTTCCGGTCTCTGATTCATCACTGAGGTTTAAAACTTTCGTTTTTGATTTAAAAGGAATATCCGCAAGATTTATCAGGGTCACCGGCAAAAACGAACAGAAGGGTTTTGTATTCACTGACGAAGTAGTCATTTACTAAAAAATCAACCGTTTATTCTGTTTTTACGTCTGTAACTTTCATAGCGACAGGGAAAGGATAACCAATCTTATCCATCAGTTCCTTCATTTCGTTTGCAGTGGCACCATTGGCGATCATCATATTCCCCTGACTAATCTCCCCATAAATAATAGCGGCCAGAACGAGTTCTTTGTTAACCACTATAACCATCATTTCGCCCGTATGCGCTTGAGTATAATCCGCCAGTTTAACTTTTCCTGATTCATTAAGGACAAGGGATGCAACTGATCTGTTGAAGGACCTTTCTCACTTCTGTTGTATCCTTACTATTCATACTTCCCAGATAGGTAAAATGTGCTATTTCTTCTGATGGAAACGTAAGCCACTTTCCAGCTCCCTTAGCTTTCAGGTTAGCTATCATTCCCGGAGCGTCAGGATAACCGGAAAGGAAACGAATATTTGTTTTGAAGTTAAGCAGTGTCCTTACCATTTCGATATTGACATCTCCATACAAATGCAGCAGAATCCTCCCATTTTCCAGCGCCAGATCTTCGGGTACTATTTTACGGCTATACACTCCGTTTAAACGATTGATAAGTATCTCTATCATGACTGATTAATTCTTTTGCTGCCTTTCCCTGTCCTTTTTCTACAGCGCGCTTGGCCCCCATGGCCTGCGAC
>Ga0194135_10003133_pt1 | contig 10076 bp, 13 predicted proteins | sample LitLau_LLRF_2013_FD_134024 | JGI IMG/M metagenome (GOLD analysis project Ga0194135, IMG submission 134024) | Freshwater sediment microbial communities in response to fracking from North America - Little Laurel Run_MetaG_LLRF_2013 (version 2) | ecosystem: Environmental > Aquatic > Freshwater >... | reverse complement strand
GAAGATCTCTACGGAAATGCCGGTCTTTGTATATGTCACAAACAAGTAATGAATGTAGTAAAACTCTCCTGTTTTAAAGGCTTTCGCATTATCATTGCTGAAAGTTAGAATATTGTGATTATTTAGTCCACATTCATATAAACTCACACGCTTGCTGCTACGTATTACAAAATGGAACCAGCAGAATCGGAAGCGAATTTCTCAGGGTCTCGTAAAGGCGGTCAAAACTTAAATAACATGGTTGCAAAAGTAACAATTGAAACGCCTGGGGGAACCTCATCAAAGTATTACCTTCTGTATAGAGATCCATGTTTCTCTTTAGGATCATTAGTTGTTGGTGCTTTAGGTAAACGGCTGAAATATATGATTATTTATGGCTTTTCTTTAGCTCCTCGTGACTTTCTCAAAACATTAATATTTTATACAGGAGGATTGGGTGTTGGATTTCACTCTAAAGTATTCTTCGAACAGACTCGTCAAAAGATAAACTTCCCATTTAAAGTACGCCTTCCTGAGATATCTCTCGCTATGAAGTTGAATAATAGACCAGTAAATATTCCTTTACTCTTCGGAAAAACGGTTTGGTGGCGATTTGGAAGCCGTGCCCTTTTAAGCAGTCTTTTATACTGCTGTCTAGAGTGTCGACTGCAAGGGGTAAATATTTGTTATTCCATCATTATTATCTTATACAAATGACTGAGTTTTTCGGGTTTTAATAATTCTAATCTTCACTAGACCTGGTACCGTAGAAGTTACTTAGACTGTGGCCTCGCAGGTGCGATTTCAGGAGCAGTTTTTGGATTACGAGGAATCCCTGGTTGCTTTTACATTTCATACAGTCTGCTTATCTTAATTAATACCTGTTGTGTTCACGTTTCCTATAACCCATTGTCTGTTCTTCTATAATAGGAGGGGCAGTTGGAGCAGGAATGGGCTCTTTAGGATTCGGTGGCTTCGCCGCAGTATGCAGATTTCTTTTCTTATAATTTGATATAGTACGATAATTAATGCGATTATGATTTTATATAAGAAAGTAAATCCTAATCCTGAGACATGAACATTACATTATAGCTTTTTTGTTACATGATTTATAATGAATCATCCCTAAAGAAAATAATTTCATAATCAACAAAAGACAACTCGTATAGAAACTATTGTACAAATGCATAAAGTAATGTGGAAAGGAGAAAGGTTCGCTTTCTCTTGTGTTGAATTCCACAGACAAGTGAAAGTAATAGGAATTTTATGGGGCAAAGAGATACTGGCAAAAAAAGTCCGCGAAGCCAGCTCAGTCCATGCTCAAGCAATGATAAGGCACCGAGTGCAAGTTCCAAGATAATCCTTTCCTGCATTTTGTGCGATTAGGCAAATTGATAATCGGTTAAAGTTTCGAAAACGAGCTCCGGCGCTGAAAGAGACTTCAAACTCACAAGATTAAGATGGGTGTCCTTGGATTGACAACATTCATCGCAAAGTACTACGATAAGTACAAGGAAACAGTGTACCTTCAAAATTGTCCTGTTGTCATTGATGGGCCGAATCTAATGTACTTTTTGTACTTCGAAGCACGTCACAGTGTTTTGCAGGCTTCGCAGACTCAGAAGAAAGGATATAGAAGTGCTGGAAGTTCAGGGAAATCTCCCGTTGCGAAAACGAATGGGCTGAAAGAGGCGTACTTATTCGGAGGGGATTATATGACTTATGTTCAAAACATCAGGGAGTTTTTTCAACAACTCAAGCATTGCAATATTACTCCGATTGTCTTGTTTGATGGGGCTTATGATGACTTCAAAATTGCCACAGCTTATAAACGATTTGCAGATAATGTCAAAGAGAATGTGTGGAATGCGGATTGTCGAGTTAGAGGAGTTACTCCAGGAAGGTCATATGCTCCTGTCTTCATTAAGGTATTCGGTGTTTTTCTGATACATATTTATTCTTTCATTGAAATTGTATCTCAAGCTTATGTCGATTTTATGCGGTATATTTTGCAGACAGCATTCGTCGAGATCTTGCAAGAACAAAAAATTCTACGTTTACAAACTGAAGGCGAGGCTGATTCCACGATTGCATTTGTTGCGAGAAAACTTGGAAACTGCCCGATTCTGAGCTCGGATTCAGACTTCCATATGTATGTAAATGCCGTAGTATTACCATTACATACACTTCGGTTCAAGAAAGTCACTCCCAAGAAGGCTGCTTCTACAAAAGGAGCGAATAAATTCGTTGATGGGAAAATAGAAAAAGTTTGGACTCTGCATTCCCAGTTTGTATCCTTGAAAAAGCTCTGTGATAAACAATTTAAAATGCGAGATCAAAGATTAATCCTTCTTGCAGCAGTAATACTTGGAAATGATTACATACCTCCTGATGTATTTGGCAAGCTTCGCAATGTCTACAGTCATCATCGTAAAATTGTGAATGTAGTGAAAATTGCTTCTTTACTCAAATGGTTGGGACAACAATCATGTTTTGATTTGGTGCTTGACGAAATGTTGGGATCAGTCAAAGAAGATCAACGTACAAAGGTGGAAAAGTTAGTAAAGAAAATAATCAGTATCTATGAAGGGAAGGAGGGGGAAGAATACGTTTGGAAGAGTGTTATGACCAATGGAAAAATTGATCAGTTTCTTCAGGAAGACGGTGCTGATGATAAATATAATGTAGAAGATTTGGTGAGCAGACTTGATCTGTTAGACGTCAGCTCGCAATCGCCAGAAGCACCGGATGATGAACTAACAAGTGATCTGGAAAACAGTGATAGTGAGATAGATGCCGACGAAGACGATGAAATAAGCATAAGTAATACTTTACATGGTCAAATCGAGCACAATGAACTAATCTCAAAAATGGTCGCAGTGGAAAATATGAACAAAACTAGTTTACCAGAGTGGTACTTGGAGTGTCATGTCAGTTGTTCCTTAGACACTTATCTCCTGAAACTCATTCGAAATAAAACCGTATTTCTTACGCCCCAAGTGGAAACAAAAAGTTTACCTAGCAGTCACGCAATGTCCTTGCCAATAATAAGAGTGTTGGGAGGCATACTTCTTCACCCAGATGACAGTTTGACACTCGTAACTCGATCTAAAAATCAGATAACCGAGGAAGTAGTGAAGCCAATAGTAAAGTTGCCAAATTACGGAGCTCTACCAAATCTGTATAAAACAGAGGAAAGTTTACGGAAAGCATTATCACTGGACCAGCGTCGGTTGCTTGTACTCGACACACTTGGTCTAGGAAGTCCAGAATATATTCAGTTTATTGAAGAATGGCCAGTATCTCTACGCGTATGGATTATGGGAGTAATTTATTTTATTCGCAAATCCAAAGAGGAATCTGAGGAAAAATCTGAATTTCAAGATGCAAGAAAAGCCGCAGTCTCGGTAGCAATCGCAATATTGATTTCAGTGCTGAAAAATTCTGTGGTTAATCCTCCAACGCTTGTGAGTACAAGTACACTTAACGCTAACGAAAAACGAACTATTTCCCAACTTCTCGTCGAAAATGACTCGGTGCTGTTATCGAAGCTACGCAAATTTTACGCAACGTATGAATCATTTGATGACACCTCGTCTAGGGACTTTAAGCGTTCCTATGATATTCATAGGCCCTATAACTTTAGCCAGTTCTGTTGTATTCTCTACCATTTATCACACTTAAATAGATTACTTGGAGATCCATTTAAAGCTCCTAAAGTTTCTTACAGTGTAAACAGTTGGTTCATTTACAAATTTTCGGGTACCATGAACCATGATAGTGAACTTTTTGATCAGAATGACTTCGACTATGGCAAATTCTTACAAGAAGTTACAACAGAAAGGGTATGGAGTTTGGTAGATAGAGTTTTAAGGCTGTGTTAAAACGTGATGTAAGCATAATCTTAAGAATATTAAGGAAGGAATATATGATCAATATTGAAAACCTTTTAAAAATACTTATTATGTAAAGCAGACTTGAGACTTTAAGCATACTTTTTGAGCAGCCCGTAGCATAGTTTTGTGTAAGGTAGATCGTTGCGGGAAGAAGGGTTGGGAATTGGGATTGTGAGTACGGCAAGGAAAGGGTTTGTGTAGTACAGGTTTTGAAGGATTTGATGTTGTCAAAGTTGTTATTACGATTTCGAATACATACTCTATGTATTCGAACATATAGTATTTGGTTAACCTGAACTTGACTAGCTAATAATTGTTTAACAGTTCCGTGTATGATATAGGGGAGTAATGGATTAGATATGGTTAAATAAGTCTAGTTCCAATCTTTGCGTCTGGGGAGCAATTTTCAATTCAGTTTGTCTAAATGTTTGAAAACTATACTTTAAAAATGTTTGAGGGAATGTCAGATTTGGATTCTATTGCCAATGTATTTTGGCTCAACCCTTCGGATCCCCTCAATACATTTTCTGGTGAGTTATTTTTATAACCATAATTGTAAATATTGTGCGTCTGAAGCCTTTGGAGTTCCGTAATATTAGTACATTACAAACATTAGTTTTTTTTGTAAATTGCTAGTTCTGTCTTGTTATGAATTATGAAGTGTCTAACAAAATTTTTGAAGTATTTAATGAATTTGGTTTTAAGAAATGTGGTATCATATGCTCCTTTGGGCGTTCTTTTCGTCTGTCTTGATCCACACCGTTGCTGGTCTTATAGCATTTGCTACATTGAGGAAACATCGTGTTGGAAGGTAAAATTACATGAAAATTAACTGAAAGCATTTTAACAGTAATAAGTACTGATTGGGAATTCTTTTATATTGTGTGTAGATTTTTCCCTCTTCTTGTATTATTGATGGGAGTTTTGACACCTGCAACTTCCGGTCTTATAACCAGTGCAGTGATAGCTTTTGTGTACAACTCCAGTTCTTTTCAAATGGAACCTTTTTACGCTTTTCTATATGGAATTGGTCAAACAGCAATGGCTGCTGCTTTGTCTTTTGCAAGAATTTTGGCCACTTTGTGAAATAAGGCACCTGTTTAGATTGAGATTTGCTTTGAACTATTTTTGTATTGATGTTAATTTTATAGTCATGTAGTTATACCAGACCAGTCATGTAGTAATACGGTTAGAGTATATGTGACGAGTTATAAGTTACGCAACTTGATTTGATGTAAACATGTAATGAAAAGCAATATTACCATACCATATTAAATAGATGAGACATGTTATAATGATTAATAAATACTCGCGATTTTATAGTCACAGTTTACTTTGGATTTATTCACACAGTACGCATAGATAGAATACACATTTCAGTCACTTAATTAGTATAAAACAAGATGAATATCATAATATGGAGCTGCTTGAGAAACTATACACACACTATACACGGATTCCAAGTTTGATGGTCCGGACTCCGGAGTAGAGTAGATTTCTAAATTTTCATTTGGACCCATCACCAATAATAACCCTGGAGTCATGTATTACACATAATATGTCACTAGACTATTCATCCAGAACATGCTAACTCCACAGGCCAAAAACGTATCTTTAAGGCTCAGATTCGGCATTTACACATCACAGACAAGCTTTGACTGTTGATTATCTTAATTGTAAGTTAATAATAGCCTAAAATGGCACAGACATAGACACAGAGTTACTTAAGTTTACGGTGACACAGTATAATGCAAAATTTTAAATGTTTTACTACCCTATAACGTCAACGTGATAAATATATTTAATCTTAGTAGGATACTAATTTCTAGTTTCATATAGAAAGCTCTCTGATTCAGCATATATTAACAAACATGAACTAAACATCTGAAACCCTCGATGATAAAGAAGATGATCGTGACATGATAGTTTTTGAAACATCAATATTTTGGAAATCTTCAGCTGCATCAATAATAATAGAAGTTGATGGTCTTTGTTGATCAGAAACTTCACCGTTATTGGCTATAGTTCGTTCAACGAGTTCTGCATCTGCGGCCAATTTCAGTCGAGCAGCTACTTTATCTTTGGCGAACTGTTTCCAGTATGCCTGAATCGATCTTGCACAAAATTCCTCGCGCTGTCTCCACAGCGTTGATGAAATCGGTTCATAGCCAGGTCGGTCTTGACGAAGTTGAACATCTGAAAGTTCTACTGTCTCATTTTCGATAGTATTTCCCTTTCTCGCGAAGAAGTCTCGGGTTAAAGCATCCAAAATATCCACGCAGCACATCATCTCGTCTGTTACAGAAAAAAGCCATTTTGTATTGTATTTTTTACGCGACCAAATACAATTTGTTCGAATTACCTTTGCAGATTGGAATATCCATCGCGATGATTTTGAATTTGTTAGGTTTGTGAATCTGCAGGGGTGGTTCAAGTACATTGAGAAAGTCTGAGAGTTGGTCATACTTGATGTACTGAGTTCCTTCGGGGTCAAACTGTGCCCAGATTTCATAGTACATATCGTAATCATCATCTGTTAAACCTTCTTGGACTTCTTCAGTTGCTTGTGAATAGTTCTCCAAAATAACCGCAATGTACATGTTTATAATTATGAGGAAACTAATAATCAAGTAGGACAGGAGAAACGCAACTCCAACCGGATTCGATCCGCAGTCCCTTTAAGTAAAAATTCATTTTCATAGTCACTTATGGTTGGTGAACAAGAATTATTCTCGCTATATAGTTTACCCATTTGTTCCCAGTTCTGGATTAGGCTTATCACAGTTGTCCTCATCTGTGATTCCCTTTAACACACTGTCCCAGCCTGAAATATTTATTCCATAATTTATTTGTTGAATTACTCTTTGTTGCTTTATGCATATAACGTCACCTGCAGACGTGGACATTTGAAATAGTAATATCATAGATTGGGCGAAGGTCCGGAAATTGTATACATCATCTAATCCTCCCGGAGTAGGTCGGACGTTCATGAAAAATGACATTCCAAAAATAGCAAAAATGAACATAACGAGGAAGAGCAAAAGACAAATGTTGAATAAGGCTGGAAGTGACATCGCTAGTGCAAACAGCAACGTTCTAATCCCCTTTGCTCCCTTCACGAGCCTCAGAACTCTGCCAACTTTCGCCACTCTCACAACTCTCAGAAGGGTTGGGGATACAAAATATTTCTCTATTAAGTCACTCAACAATAAACCTGAAACAACGTAACAATTAATTACCGAAAAATCTACGTAATATTGTTTACAATATATTTGACAGTATTACCTAAAATAGATAGAATAACTACGATAAAGTCAAAAAGATTCCACGGTTCTTTGAAATAATGATACCGCAGTGCAAAGATTTTCATGAGACATTCTGCTGAAAATATGGCTATGAAAATTCCATTCAAGTAGTTTAAAGTAGTTTCCCATGTCTGCAAATGGTTTTTTAGCATTTTAGAAAACTAATTATGAAGAATTTGTTGAGATATAGTAAAAAATAAAACTTCTAAAGTTTACATCCGGTTGGTTGTAGTGATCCATTGTCATCACCAGCATGTTTAATCCTATAAACAGCATAATCAACATGTCGAACTTCTGATTTGTTACGATTCCGAACACAATGGACTGAGGTTTCCACTATAAATATTTCCAACATAAAATAGTACAAAATATGACCTGATCAGGTTCTCAATACTCGTGAGTCACACACCTTAGGGCGAGGAATCGCTTTCAAGGGCTTCTTATTTCCCATTTTCTTCATTGCATTGTAATACTTCTTTTGATCTTCAGTCATGAACATCTCTAGCGATCCTCCAGCTTTCTTTTTTTGCTCGTTGAAGTTATCAATGATCACTCCAATGAACAGGTTCAGTGTAAAGAAGGATCCGAAGATTATGAATATAACAAAATATGTGTACATCACGAAGTTGGTCTCCCGATGTGGTTGTTCATCTTCCTGTAAGTGAACAAGATAACAGCACGTGATAATTGAAAAGCTAACTGAGATTTAACAATTAAATCATACCCCTCTAGAGTCTACAGCATCATTCATGATCTACAGAATTTAAAGATATTCAATGTTAGTTTTCATCGATGATTATAATATTCATGTCTTAATTTGAAGCAATAATTACATCTATCCATCCTTTGAAAGTAGCTATTTGAAACAGGCTCAGGTAAGCTTTCCCAACGTGATCGAAATTCATCTTGCTATTTTCCCAAGTCATGTTATTCCCCAAGCATTCACTTTTGTTTTTAATAATGCGGAAATCGGGTTTGGTCCGGTCTACTGGATCGATGCACTAATTATACGTACAGAACAATCGATTCTCATTGAGCAAATCTTTATTTAATGATTACATCAATGTTTCACAACCAACTTACCTTTTGAAACTTTCCATTGAAGAACTGAACTCCCATGATAGCAAATATAAGCCAAAATATGAGACACACCAGAAGTACATTGAAAATACTGGGAATCGCTTGAACAAGAGCGTTTACTACAACTCGCATTCCTTGCATTCTGGACATGGCTCGTAAGGGCCTCAATGCTCGCAATGTTCTCATCGTTTTAAAAGCTTGAACACTTCCAAGACCAACCAAACTAGCAATAAAATTAACTATTGACACCTGCAATTACACACATGGAACTCAATACTTGTATTCCTGATCAAATATACAATCCAGCCATTCATTAAATAGTATTCATTATCTTACCATCACAATAATGAAGTCCAGCCAACACCAAGCGTTAGTGAAATAGGTACGAAATCCTAAAGCCAACCATTTGACTAACATTTCGAGAAGAAAGATAACAGTAAAAATCCTATCCATATAGTACAAGACGTCTATCAAGACCGGGTTATTCGGCAAGTGAACGTCTTCTAGTGCAAGAGCTAACGAGGATAACAATATCATGATAATTACAGCAGTCTCAAAGTACTTATTCTCAATTAGACGAAAAGTCTTAAGTCTCAAATTAGCCCATCCCATCCCGAATGGAGTTCCATCGACATTAAAGATTGGGAATTTCTCGTAGAAAGGAGGAGGAAAGCAATCTGCAGGGTATTCTTCTTCCTCGTTAATTTTACTTCTTTGATCGTCCGCAATCATGACATCGGCATCATCTCCATCATCATGATAATCCTCTTGGTCCATTGTCTCAATATCGTGACCCTCGGTATCTGCATTGTAAATGGAGTCGAGATCTGCTTTCGACTCACTTTTCTTCAGAGTCGTCGATTCCTCATCACTTTGATGTCCATTTGTTTTGACACTCTTCACTGACACATTCCCTTGGGACTTGTATGATTTCATACTGTACGAGTCAGGGTCTCCTTCAGTTTTGCTTTTACTTCGAACAATTTTCTGCTTCCCATTTGCAGCCCCATCTTCTCCTAAGAGCTCTTTCGCATGTGCGTTGGTAAACTTTTGAGCATTTATAATCATTCGAGTCTTCTGACTTAGTTTTCCAGCAGCTTTCTTTCTCGCATGGACCCCTGGAAAGTTAAACAAAGCATAGAAGTCACTATTACTAATTCGAGGAAATAAATGACAGCTGTGTATTAATCCCATTGTTCCGTACCATGATTGCTCACTTTCTTCCCATTGACTCTGCTTCCGACAGTTCCAGCTGAGACCGTGTCCGACTTGTCTTCGGAGCGCTTTACTTCTTGCTTCTTTGAGCATCGAATCAAATTGATCAAAAATGAAATAGCTCTTCTAACACTAGACTTAATCCACCGAGTAAACCTTCCTATTCGATGAAAAGCCTCGGCTAGCTTATTTGTTTCAGCATCAGCTTGAGGAGCAGACAAATTCGAAGCTCCAAAACTGCTGAGTAACAAGGCGAGGAAAAGGTTCAACACGACGAGATTGCCGATAATGACAGAGGCAAGGAAAAACGGAACACACGATTTGTCTCCAACTAACATGCTGCGTTTATGGAGAAAGCAATTTTCTCATCAAGTCATGACACTTGCATTCAATAATCGAAAAGAACCGTGTGAAACATTCACTCACCAGTCCCACATACTCTCGATCCACTCGCCACACAAAACTCGAAATATTATCATGAAGGAATGCCAAAAGTCTGTGAAGTTCCATCGAGGGAGTTCACCATCAGGAAACAAATACATTTTATCTGCAAACACAAAGCATAATTATTGCCGTTTCTTTCACTTCAAAACGAAGTGTT
>Ga0194135_10003132_pt1 | contig 10083 bp, 4 predicted proteins | sample LitLau_LLRF_2013_FD_134024 | JGI IMG/M metagenome (GOLD analysis project Ga0194135, IMG submission 134024) | Freshwater sediment microbial communities in response to fracking from North America - Little Laurel Run_MetaG_LLRF_2013 (version 2) | ecosystem: Environmental > Aquatic > Freshwater >... | reverse complement strand
TGTAACTCAGTTAATTAATTGTTGTGGCATTCATTGATTTCAGGTGACGAGTGCCGAGCTCTGGGTTTACACGTTCGAGGGCGAACCGAATACGAATAGAGTCATGACAATTGCAGAGATTTCTACAAGCAAATTAACCAAGAAACCCATAGCGGCCAGCTTAGATCCCAGACACACACTTAACAGCACAGGTAAAAGGCGTTTGGCGTTTACTATTGCCGAAATATATTAATGGACTTCTGACTTTTCGTGATTGTAGATGGTTGGGAAGCAATGAACGTGTCGATCACGGTGGGGGCATGGCTGAATAAAAACTTCGAAAAACTCAGCCTGAGTTCACCCATTCACTTCGTCGGGATGGAACTCGACAATCCGCCATTGACACTCCAAATTGGTTGCAAAAATTGTACCAAGTTTTCGCCCGGCTCCACTTCGCCAATCGACAATCTCAATCCCCAAAATAAACCTTTCCTAGTCATTAACATGGCCGAAAAGATTCAGGTACATATTGAATTATACGTCAATGTGAATAGAGTCCTATGCCCCTCAAAACCAATGGCATCTATTAAAAGTACGGCTGTATTTTTTTTTTAGAAAAGTAGACGACGCCGAAATACAAATTGTCACAATAGTGGACCCAGTGAATGTTGTCGAGAATCCTTCAAAGTGTCCTTTACTGAAATTGGTTGGAATTTCATAATACAGCCTAAAGAATTCGATGCCTACTATTGTAGAGGCCACTGTGGAGGGATGAGAGCAAGGCACCATCACACAACAGCCCTACAGGTGAGAAGAGGTCAATCACTCCGGGTACGAATGTCCTCGCTTCCTACAGTTCCTTAGGGTTTTATTAACGTGGCCCTATTTCTAAACAATTTACAGGCTCAAATCAACGTGTCTAATAGAACAGCATCAGTAACGGAAGCTCTCATCCCATGTTGTACTCCCAGGAAATATTCAGCAAGTAAGCTTCAATTCTGCGACTGAGCATTGTTTGACCTACTGGATTATGATTTGATAAATTATCTATTTTGGTTCCAGTTACAATAATTGTTCAATACACTAACAACACCAGCGAGACAAAGACCTTACCGAACATGGTCGTGGACTCTTGTGGATGTGCTGGGGACGAAGAAGTTTCGTAATGAAGATGGAACTAATCAATGCAATAACTATTCCATGAAAAAACTAATTGTGATAATCTCTTCTCATTCCATATCAACTGGAGAGCATTTTCTTGAGGCACGCTTCGTCAATTCTTATTGTTGTTAAGCAAAACTTGTCATAATGGCAAGTAATGACCAATGCGCCCTCCATAAACGTATAAGAGTTACAGTGGTAAATAAGCTGTAGGCTTTAAGGTCGGGTTAACAAATTAGCCAAGCTAATTTTATTGTATTTTCTTTATCCATGCATGCCTCACGCATGCCTTGGACTGTTCCTGCCATCAATAGAAGATTTTCCATACTATTTTTAATTTAATACTTTTCTTAAAAAAAGGTTTCTAATATTAATCGACTCTTCCGGCAATATTAAAAACGGCAGCCGGCATCCGTATTTAATAGCGAAAATGTTATTGTCAAAATTCCATAGAAGATTCCTTCCTCTCAAATTATACTGGAGAGAATAAAGAATTATTTATTTAAAAGGGAATTCATGTGTTCATTAATTGGAAATTTACAATTTTTCAAGGTCTAAAATTGCCAACACAAAGTCGGTAATGTTCACAAATTCTGACGGACTTTCGTCAATCTCGTGAGACATTAGAAAGGCAAGGAAAATGATAAATGAACATGAATAGTTTTGAATGAAAGACGACATTCTTTCATTTTACATCGCACGCACCTTCGTATCCGGTCGTCATCCCGTCGTCCTCGTCACCAGCAGCACCCACCCACCATCGTTTGCAATAATTACTTGACAATTTTTCTTGGACGGACGGATGGACTTAATATTTTCTTTGTTTAATTAAATCATTCCGTTTTAACATAATTCGAATCTCATTTCTCCTACTGCCAACTGCGAGATGGACGATGAAGCGTCGAGCTCAACAACTGATTGGAAACAATTAAAGGAATTTGAGAAAATGCGTAAGTTAGCTTTACTTGGTTTATTTTTTTTTTTAAATGTATTTGCACGATTTCATACTCATAACTCACGCCCACGCCCAATGTAATTGAATGTTTATTAGAGGATGTCCTCATGTCCCGTCTTGAGATTTACGTAAGTGTCTTTTTGTTATTATGTTAATTGACTAATCAAACAATTTTAACTTCGACGGGATATTCGACAATATTGAATCATTAAAGATGCATAGTGCATTCCATTTCCATCTTTTCCACCACAATAATTCACAGGCATTTTCTTCGTAACTAAATTAAATCCTTACTTTATAATTATTTATCATCAGGAAGGAGAGGATTTCGCCTTATCCAGATTGAAGCATTTTCAGAAAAGCATCATGCACTTCATCAGCTCAGATAATATTCCGAAAGAAGAACTGTAAGTTTCGACTGTTCATCAATCATCATTGTTCAGTGTTTAGAGTATATTGTTAAAAAAAAAACTCGAATTCTGGTTTCCGAATCTAGTGAAGGCCGATTCATGGACCTCATGCTGACTTTGACAGAAATGCGGACGGCAAATATAGTTGACATATTACGAATCCAGCGGTTTGAAGCTGAGGCGGGTACATTGAAAGCACAAGACGCATTGTATCAGCAGGAAAGACAAAAGCAGGAGATACAAGTGACACGGGAACGCCGTCAATTTGGGATTGACATTCTTGAAACGGCAGTTATGGCCCAACCAACGCGGGAAGCAATGAGTGCGAAGATCTCCAGTCTTCAGAGCGAGATTACTCGTCTCGAGGTGATTAACTATATTTTCATTCGTTCGTCCTACCTGTGCCTCATCTCTCAAAGCTTGACTCATTTTCTATTTCCTTTACAGCGCCAGAAGCAGGTGTTGAAGAAGTATGAAACAAAGTTAGTACCCTCTGAACGGGTCATTAGTTTGCGGAAAGGGATCGAAGACACATTCGCTCAGTTGTCCAATCTTGAAAGTAACGACTTCCTGGTTGATTTATCGTCTTCAGATGAGGAAGGAGAGACATCACAAAGTCACACTGCAAACTGTACCGGCGTCATGTCAGAAGCGTTCGAAATTGAGAAAGTGCCTCCAGTGGATAAAATGCCCAGGAGGAAGACAGGGCGGGCTCTCCTCCTGACAGAGTCTGAGGGATCCGAAGCGGTTGATGAGACCGAAACTCAGAATGTGGGAATGCTTTCAAGAAGCCCACCTTCGGGTTCGGAAAATTCAGATTCTGAAATCAGCGACTTTGAGAATTCATTGCAAGAACTGATGAGCAAGGGTGTGGATCCTTCTGAAGCTGAAGCCACAAGAAGCTCAAGAGCCATAGCCGAAACTGTTAAAGGAGGGGAAGGACCAACTCCTGGGCCGATACCAAGTCCCGCAAAGTCGTCAACAAGTGGACATTGTGGAGGGACTCCAACCAAGGGAGAAGAACAAGAAGCTAGAGAGAGCGTCGCAGGAGCAATGGCACAAAGAGCATCTGATTCTGATCCTGATCCGGAGTATTTGGATGACATCTGGTTTGTCGTCCTTGGAATTAAGAATCCGAAGGAGGAGGAGGGCAGTGATGAATTCGAAATTTGATGTGACCAATGATTTCAGAAATAAATAAGATTCTACGCTTTGGAATGGAATTTGTTGAAACCTTCAGTGTAATTTCCTCGCTCCAGTACTTTTAGTACAATCTCTCAGGACTTCCAATTTTGGGTCCCCCCAGTTTACCAAAGCAAATGATTAATAGGCTAGATTAGACAATTTAGGACTAATGTTTAGATTTTGAGTCTTCTCACTGGGGAAGTTCTGGGAAGAGATGTGAATAGTCCGTCCGCATGCGTTTCAACTCTTCAATGACGAGTGTGTGCTCGAAGAACGAAGGGTTCTCATTGAATGCTTTCAGGATGTCGAGTCGTTGCTCATCCCCTTCACCATAGTACAAATTGAGCTGAACAGTGAGGAACTGGGCTTCCATCAAAGACTAAACAAAGGAAAGACGTAAGCATTTAAGTCCGACGAGAACGACTTAGAAGACGAGTAGGAACGACTGAAGGAATTAGCTGCTGGCACTTACGATACTGTCTTTGTCCCATTCTCCGCGCATTAGGATGAGATCTTTGTTCTCTCGTAATTCAGTGTAATGAATTAGTGACAAGCAGACGGGAGCATTCTCCTTGTGCATTTGGTACTTGATCAATGGAGTAAAGTAGAAAGACCCACTAGAGTACTGAACAAGAAACATCTCAAACCCGTCTTTCTTTGGAAGTGGGAGGACGAACTGCGGAAATTAAAAGAAAGTAATCATTTTCCATTTTAAGATTACCCAAGGAATTAATTACTTGGCTCTTGAAGCGTTTAGTTTACACTTACCGTGTTGTACGATTTCCCGCGTGTACAAATCCGGTCGTACATCTGACTATTCATTGTTGCCGCCAGCAGGTTCAGTCCATGGTGATACTCTTGCCAAATCTGAAACAATGGAGAATTCGTGGTATTTATCAAACTGCACTCAACTCCGGGGCATTTGAATGATTGCCTTACGAAGACGATATCCTCTCGATCCACTTTCAGTAGCATCTCTAGTTTCATTACTTCATTCAGACACTGGGGAACACATAATTTATGTAATGATCAAGACAAACAGAGATGAACTTTAATTAAAAATAAAACTTACATTTTTGGAAGGTACGTGCATTTTCTTTGGCTCATAACCGGCAGCTTTCTTCCCAGCAGAAACGAGCTGTTCAATGATTCCCAAGAAAGACTTTGGAGAGGCCCTGAGTTAAGAAGAATAGAATAAATAGAAGAAGTAATTAACATGAACTTTTATGCCGGTGTTTGCCAGCTTCTTCATTTCTTACTTCTGTCTTCAACTTACTTTTGAGTCTCGACAATTTTGGTCTTGTACTTATCGTAGTATGTATTCTTCTCAATGACCTTCTTGAACTTCTCCAATTTCTGTTGACCTTTTTCATCCAAATCTAGACTGTACCCATCGGAGTCGACGATACCATTTCCTCCTGACCCATTTCCAGGAAATTTAGTCTTGTCACACAGTTTGCTAGAACTTGTCACTAGGTTCCGGCTCATTTGCAGACCCAAAGTGGCCTTTCCAAATAGTGAAGTGCAGAGATTCGGGCCAACATTAACGTTCGTCAAGGCAAGGAGCTTTCGCGAAATTCCAGAAGTATTCATAGTTACCTACCAGAAGAAGTAAGATACGCCGAGTTAGGCTTGGACTGCATAAGATGAATGGTATAATCACGAATTCGGATGCCGGAGGGAAGGGATTAATTTTAGGGATCGGGAACAGGAATCTCTTAAATACTTTGCGATTACTTGACTTACGATTGAAACAACTTCAACGTGAGAGTATCCTCTGAGAGTATTCCTGTGGGTTCAATCTCTCATTCGGATAACAAGTTGGAAGTAAAGGTCATGAGGACCAGAACCAGATGACCAGGAAGAAATACTCCGTAATAACCGACTGAAGAAGAGAGTGAGAGGGAGAAAGAGGAAAGAAAGTAAAAGTAATTTATTGAGCAAGAAAGGATTCCCGGGCAAATTACATGTGGAGGAGTGTGGATGATTTCGTTTGGACTGAGCTGGGCATCTTGACCCGGAGCTACTGCCTATATCACAAGCATACACGATTACAATGATTCTACTTTTCCATTAAAGTTCATTAAGCTCTCAATTTATAACTTTTTTAATTTTGTACAAAGACTTTTAGCAAAGAGACTAGAAAAGAAAAAGCTGTTCTATAGCTTCTTACCCTCCGGATTATACCTGAAGGAAGAAGTAGTTTGAAATTACTCCAGTTAAGTTTTTAAAACGTCAAGAGTTTTAAACTACCAGGTGTTAAACTTAATTTATTTTTTTAATCGATTTTGATATGACTAATTAGTGGCAGTTCGAATTTTAATTTCTATGCAACATTTCTATTGTAAAGTTGGAGCGGATTGTGCACCTTTCTGCCATGAAGAACGTCGGACTCCATGGAGGCCGTTAGTAGAACTTTCCTAAATCTACGCATGCAACAGCAACTTGAGAGTTGAGTTTTCGTAAATGAAATATGTAAACAAGTGATTTGTGAGGGCTTTTGTTCATTCATTTATCACAATTAATCACAAGAATAAATTCACCACACATTCATTTTAGTTCATTTTACAAGGTCCGATTACAGATATTCGATAGGAATATGTTCTACGCTCCATCACGTCTCATAGCTTTGTTCTCAATGGATTCTAGCTCCAGGGCCATTTATTGCTAAACGCCCGACTGTAAGAGGTAAGGCGCTAATTAATGTCTTCATTGGTATTTCCTATTACTGGATTAATTTCTTACATTCTGTGTCTATGTTGTTGTCTGACTAGATCAATGCCCTAGTCGGTAGGCAGTTCGCCTTTACATTATGGAGACGGTGGAAGGGATCGGGGAGGCTGAAGGAGCAGTTTACAAAGCCTCCCATGTCTATCTATTGATGAGCAAGGAGTATAGGATTTCACGGAACCGACGAGCGGAATGGTTTTTCTCACATCTCAATGCAACTGTAAAAATTAAACAGAAGTACAAATTGGTAAGAATTGGCGATGAGATAGTACAAATATCATGGTGTTCTTCCAGGGAGAGAGAAAGATTTGAACTTTTTTTTGATTTGTGAACATTTTAGGACGAATACTCGGAAGAGCTTGAAATTGTCTCGATTATTCCCAAAGATCCTCCTCATACTTGGAGCATAGAGGCTAGTCATTTGTTTCGGTGAGGATAGCTTGATCGATGATCCTAGTTCGTCTCTAAGATTTACAAAATAAGTTTTATTATTGTAATTCGCAGTTATCGAGTGTGCTCTGATACTATCGTTGAGATACTGTCCAGGAAGTACCGTTTCGTTTACTGCTTGGATGTTAGCCCGTCGGCTGGTGCTGTTGTAAGTTAACGCCAACTCCACAAGTAGAATTGTCAAGGGTCAGTGATTTCAATTGGCTGAGCGTGTTATACAGGACGTTCAGACTGGGATGGTTACACTTGATGCCATGTTCGGTGTATTACAGAATAGCATGGAGGGTCTTGTGAAACCAGTGAGTAAACTGATTTGATCGTTTAAACGTGTTGTATTATTCAACCAAACTGATACTTCATTCTCTTTTTTCGCAGTTCTATGTCCCTGGAAGCTACTTTATTTTTAAACCAAAGATTTATGTGACTGTCATCGCACATGCTCCATTTCTTTCTGCTTTCGTTGATGAGGTACTCGTTGATAATCTTAGTTCGTATTTGTATAGTAATTAGTCAAGTTGCGTCTTATTTTTAGGCAATAATCCAAGGAGTCCTCCTGGACTCATCCACTTGCAAGCACGTCCTTCAAACCATATTCGGAAGACTTGGACAGCTTGAAAATAAAATAGCGAAACTGTCCGCCATTGTTCATGAATCTCGTGACAAGGCCACAACATCGGTTAGTTAGTTGTAGCAAGAAAATGATTTTGTTAAAATAATAATAATTTTTCTAATAATAATTAATATATAAAATATAATAATAATTCTTTTTGTGTTTTTAACATGTGTAGGGTTCTTCTGCTCTTCCTATTCCAAAAGGAGTAGGGAAGTCCGATGAATCCGTTCCTTCGACGTCACTAGCCATGAGTCCTGACTTTGGTTTTGTGGATTTGCTCAGACACGCCCTCATTGCCCTACATTTGCTTCCAGATAACTCTGCATCAGGTAAAATTCAATGTAACTCAACAGTATAGTATCAAGTAATCGTCAATGTATGCTGTATGCATATTTTTGGGTTGTGTGTGTGTAGGTTTGATTGTGCTGACCGATGGAGTGATTAGTGTTCCGGATGGTGGCTACCTGGACATGATTTTGTCACAAGTAAGTGGATTAAATTTCAAATGCAAGGTATCCAATCCAGTTTCGAGTCGTAAGTTTAGGAGTTTTTTTTTTAACTCTGTTCGTGCAACGATTCCGACTGTATGTTTTTGTTTCAGCTCCGCTACAACACAGTTTCGTGTTCATTTATTCAACTCTCTAGTCCATTTCATCCTCATGCATCTCACGGGATTTTACCCTACTTGGACTTGATGCGATTCGTTTCAACTGCCACGTTCGGTGCCTTCCTCACATCTGTGCCAAGAATTGTAAGGTCCTTTAATCCTATCCTATTTACGATACAGTACGGTTCTCTCTCTCACTCAATTTAAACATGTACAATTCTTAGTAGTCTTGTTTTTGTACTCAGGAACCAGATTCGCAGGCGATGAATGTTTATCACAAGTCTTTCCTCACATGGAGCTTCCAAGATTCCGTGGAGAGCTTTAAATATAATTTAGTTGCGCCTTTAGGAAATAAGCCTGGTGAATGGTCTGTCCAGTAAGGCCACCTTATACTTCATGTGGAGTTAGGGATGCTGTGTTTAGCGCTTTTAAAATTTCACTTGATTTATTGTTTCGTTTAGGAACAAATGTTTTTCAACAATTCGAGATATGCCAATTGTCAAGAAGCAACAGTATGAGACGACAATGAATGTGGATTACATCAAAGTCCTCTCCTGCCGACTCCGCGAAGGGTTCACAGTTAAGGTATTAACACGAGCACTTTGATTTTTAAGTCGAAATTTGTGAAATCACAAAGTCTATACTTTTTCATGACGTCGTTTAGGAAGCTCAAGTAGGGAAAGACAGTTTGCTTCACATCAAATTAGTTTTGCCTTGGAAGTTTCTAATCCTCATAGAATACATTCTGATCACCCCTTGGCCAGCACCAACGTCACAACCTAAAATTACCTGTGTAGTCTCGCTGGAAGCTCCATACGACTTCCTCCATGATGTTACCTGCTTGGCGAAGAAACCTTTTCAGTCCTACTACAGACAATTACTCGTGAACAAGTTTTGGGCTTCACAGAAACACTTGTCGGAGTCGGATAAACTGCTTGCTCACTTTAACTCATTTTATTCGAATTCCGCTTATTACAATATTCCGGAGAGACTCAGGAATGGACTTCCTCTTTTCTACATTTCATCAAACTCAGCTGCCCCATCTTTCCAGTCAAGGTAAGGCTGCACTGACCAATCCATTTATAATTGGAGGAAAGGTAGTATATAGTTGATTTTTGTTAGATAAAAATGAAATTTCGTTGATTTTCCTGACTTTCGCTTGAATTTCTTTTGTTTTGTAGTGAATTGGCATTTCCTAATTTTTCTCAATTCTGGAAACCGGTTTGTTTGTTGGATACTGAGATATGGCAAAAGTGGATGCACACCCACCGAATAGGAGTTATTCTGGAGCATGATCATCCCATTCCAAAGTAATTTAGTTTTGTCATTTCATTAATAGAATACTATTGCTATGCAGATGAGTGCAACGGATTCCTGTTGGTATAATCTGCTGCGCTTTTTTTTTTAATTAGACACATTCATCAACCAAATTCTAGCGGTAGGTTCCATGTGATTCAATGTCGTCAAACCATGATGGCTCTAAACACACTCCTCAAGGACTGGAGCTCCTTCGTTTTAGTCGAAAATCATTCATACATCAAACTCATGTTCAAGTAAGTTGACAAAATGCAATGAGCTCATTTCTGTAAGCAATGGATGAGCTATAAGTAAGCCTATGCACGAAACCTGAAACCTTGTTCTTTTTAGAGAAAAGGATAAACCTCCTTATTCCTTTTGCATCATTCGAGTAGCTACCAAGCCACCATGTGTTATCCTCCGTCTTGCGTTTTTGGTTGGAACTCCTGGGAATTTGCGGCACCAGGACATTTCCGAGTTGCGTCAAAGAATTGCTGCGTTGACTTTTCCGCCTCGACTCAATGAGCCTCCAAAATGGCGTGTTCCGAGTGGGAGCTCAATCCTAGCCAATGCTTCCCGTACTTATAAACGGACTTGGTCGGATATGCCATGTTGTGTTATTCTGTACAAACCAATTGAGAAAATTCTGATTAGGTAACTCTTATTAAACTAAAATACGCTTTCTCTTTAAGCTTCT
>Ga0194135_10003131_pt1 | contig 10084 bp, 5 predicted proteins | sample LitLau_LLRF_2013_FD_134024 | JGI IMG/M metagenome (GOLD analysis project Ga0194135, IMG submission 134024) | Freshwater sediment microbial communities in response to fracking from North America - Little Laurel Run_MetaG_LLRF_2013 (version 2) | ecosystem: Environmental > Aquatic > Freshwater >... | reverse complement strand
TTCGCACGCTTCATGCTTCTTAATCACGCGCAACCAAGCTTAACTTTATAATGATAATTACATTAAGGTACTCTATAGGTACATAGGTGTATATAAGACAACTCCAAAAGAGAAGAGACATTGAGTGAGTAAGTTAGGTATATACACTTTAGGTTAGATAGGTTAGATAGGATTAGGTAATATTAGTTCGGTTAGACTAAAATGTACATTATAATCCTATAAGATTACTCCTCTTACTAGTGTACTTAGTTAAGGATAACTAAAGATAGTTCACCCACTAATACCTTGACTTAATAAAAATTGTATTATTGGAATCCCACGCTTGGCAGCACTCAAAAAAATGAATAAAATCAGAACTATTTCGCTCCCAAATAAAGAGAGATTTAACATGGAGGTTCTACCGAGATCTGCGAAAAGCAGATTCCAGGTAAGTACAATAAGTTTACAAACATAATATACACTAGATAATGGTGAAGATGATATCCGGGGCAAAATATCCTAGGTTGCCCCGGATACTATCCGAAACACCACATAGGTTAACCTCAATCACCAGTGCCCCGAACACTGCATTGTATAACATTACTTGAATATAAAAGGACATAAAATATACCACAGTATCTACCAAATTAACCAGCCAACCGGAAATTTAAATTTTACAAAATTGCTCTGTCGGGTTAAGAGGTACTACGGGTCTCGGAATCCACTTCATCTGAATCGCAATAAAAGAAGATTTTAGAAAAATAGCAGTAGATAAAATTTGGGGTACATTGAAACCTAAATAGATAATCCTTACATGTTAAGTGTAATATAGTGAATAAAACAGATAGGTATATCTACCTTTTAACCAGATAAGAAAATCCAAAAGCCAATCTCAACAAGTTTTACGAGGTGGCTTTATGTTAGACAATCTTTAAGCATGACAAGGAGTATGGAAGTAACTCGTTAAGATTGAACTAATGTGGTAGTTCAGGTTCGGTAGGGAAAGACGGTGTATACCAGACAACCCTATTGAGGATAAATTTGGGATAGATAAAATCTACATCAAAATCTACTTAGAGCTTAAGGTTAAAGTGTAAATCCTAGTGGACCTTACAATGTCTACACCAGCTAAGAACGACTTTATGAATACTCTCGACCACTACATACAATCGATCCTGAAATTTGATAACTGCATTGGATAAAAGGATGCAGGCAAAGTGAGGTCTAACGGAAGTACCTTCACCCAAAATAGGAGAACACAATCTAAAACCTAATTAGGACTATATCAATAGTATACCAGATCTTCTTAACTGAATTGTTTTTATACCTGACTGAACAAACAACTTTTTTGATTCTATTCGCGTCTATGTATGACACATCAACCGTGACTTTAACAAGATCTCGAAAGTTTTTAATGAGCTGCCAACATTACTGCTAAAAACTTAGATAAGACAACCAGCCAACCGAAGAAAGATAAGAAGCTTAAGGAGAATATTATCATTTATTCTAAAATAAGTTTCGGCTATAGATTAAGTGTTCCATCATGCTCCACTACGGTTAGACCCCAAAAAGTTCTTCCATCCAAGCCGGAGATAGTCAGTACGAAAGAAAAATTCAATCATGAAACATCAATTCGAGTTCTGTTTAATTACATGTTGAGTTTCTATCACTCTTCATTATTACATGACTCTCCTCTCCCGTGTATTTTATTTTTATTTCTCCCGACTTATTTTATATTCAGCTAGGGGAACAAGTGATATGTTTTCTTATTTAGTTGAATTTCATTGAGAAGAGTATTCGTATTCTAAAGAATCTTTAACCTCGATTGGTACATCCATAGTGATACAACTAAAGAAATCATCGAGCACTGAGTAATAATGATGTTTGAACCCATTAAAAATCACAGCCAATTATCTCCCAGATACAATAATAATTCAATTAAGGTTAGACAAATACCTGCACGTCAAAATCCAAGGGCCTATCGTAACAAGACTCATACGATCATATAGAAAAGGGATACCGTTTTGAAGGATTAATAGTTATACGTATAATAGTGAGTGTTGCAAATAAACTAATGAATGTATGAGAATCTAATGGTAGAAAGGAGGGTGATATGATACGACAAATGGTATTAGGGATAAAACATAAGTAGAAAACTGTTGATTCTGGGTATAAATGTTAAATTTAAATGGCAAGACGCATATATTAATTTAAAGAATAATTAAACTAGCAGGTCAGGGAAAATTAACTGACAACATATCTATATAATTAAATTGTCTTTCAGCATGAGTTTTACCGGTGACTAAAACTGCATTACATCTTATCCTGCATTTATCCATAAATAACTAAAACCCTACATTAGAGTAGTAGCCACAAATAAATAATTACAGATATATCAAGTTGTGCACGTAGAGTATACTTCAAATAAGTGCCACTTTCACACTAATTTACTAAACATCAATGATTTATATGAAATACATGGTTGAACACTTTGTTCAATAGATGAGGCAAATTGAGACGGTAGCAGCAAAAAGCATAATCTACAAGTTAGTCAATTATAGACAAACAACATAGGAAATTAGATACAAGACAGAGAAGAAGGAAAGGAATTAGTTGCATCATGGTAAATACATTATCAAGATAATTATCGGACTCATAGGATACTCGGATAATACAATAAAGTCTCACTTAGGCAGACACAACTAAAGATAAACACACTAGACTCCTTAACATTCATAAAAACACTACGATTAGGTTTAAAAGTTTTAAAGGTCTCATTTGAACTAGAAACGATATCTAAAGAAACTATATAGCAAATAAAACCGTTGTTACTTATGGTATATATATATATCAAAAACCATGAATTTCGAAGTACTAGGAATAGCAAAATAGGTTGAAAAGAAAATCTGTCTATAGAGTAAAGCGATCGTTTCATTTACAGATACTGAAATTAGATAATGATATCTAATAAATATTACTAGTTAAAGTCCTACTACGTTGATAGTCGTAAATAGGATAATGGGTTCTACTATGACTATGATAATATGCACTAAATAGGTAGTATATGCGTGAAATTTACTTGGACACAGACGTCGAGTATAGACTACGATAATTTTCACTGAATGATTGAATGAAACGAACAAAGGAAATAACGTTCATACTTGGATAATCGAATTAAATATTCTTGCATCTTAAGATATGTTTTAGAATACACTGAACAAAATAGTTAACTGTCAACAAGAAGGATGACAGCATAAGGTAAAGGTTCACGCAAAGATGAAATAAAACGACAGTCTGCAGAAAAAGGTCAAGGTGCGACAGACTTTGGGTTCCGGCTGACGAGTGGAAGAATCAGCGACGGCTGATTGGTTAAGTCCGAGTGGATAAATCCTCGGCAGTGCGTTGTGGGAGGCTGTATACACCTCCACATTTTGAAGAAATCAAATTAGAAATAAAGAAATTAACCACAAAGGGTACCGAGCGATTTGTGAATGCGCACACGTGTTCTTAGATTATACTATCCCTTCTAATCAAATAAGCACAATAGTACCTTAGTAATAATACCTTAGTTAAAGTGAAATAACACCACTAACCAAAGTTTCTCACACTTAGTTGGCATGAGATAGTCTAAGACGAATACCTCAGAAATATCAATCGTGACAGTATCAGTCCTCATGTCTGAAATGTAATATATATATATATATACATATATCTATTGAACCTATGACCCGATTGCTTCAGTTTTATAGTGTATAACTTTAAAGTGTATAGAAAATTGTTGTATGGGTTGGGCGTATGGAACCTACTGTTTGGGCAAGTTTTAAGGGATACATACTATAGTGGTATCCGCATATTCTTACATAGTAAATAGTAAATGAGATATTCCTACTTGTTATTATGGAAGAGGTGGAGAAAATCGGTAGTCTACAATATAGACTCCGATTCTAGTAGTAGTGTCTCGTCATATTCCACAGATAGTGATTACGACGGATGTGAAGCGCTTCTCTATACAACTGAGGTATCTTTAAATCCGTCCCCGCCTGAAGATGTCCTACAAAAGCGTCTCGACGCGAGACCGGTCCTCAAATTGGCAAATGATCACTTTTTCCCTGATCTTAATCTCACCGAACATGAAAAAATTTATATGTTCCCTTCGCGCCCCTTTTTAATGCAGAAACACAAAAGGGTGATTTCTTTATTTCCTACTAAAGTCTTCCTCTCGAACACCCCTAACAATGGCTTCGCCATTCTTGATTACCCTGTGAATACTCCTGGGATGGAAACAAAAATATATTACCTCAACGATAGATGCATAGGCGAAATCTTATACAAATACCGTGTGTCATTTGCCGCCAGAAAACCAGTTTATTTCTCCCTTTCTAACTAAAATTATTAAAGAAATTCCCTGTCAAAGTCTTGCACATAAATGGGCTAACATTCTATCTCGACCACCCTCTTGGTTCTCTGAAGTTGGGGACAATGACCAATTCTATGATGCATTCTTCATGTGGATACATGGGTTTACCACCCCTTTGTAGTTCACCATCTGTTTCACACTGTAAGTCTTACCATTTCCCATACCATTTCAATATGCAGGCTTAACCTCTGTAAAAATGGTGCTCTTAATGCTCTTAATACTTTCGGCATTCACGTATGCTACTTAACGCATTATACTCACTCTAATAAATTTCTATAATTGCCCTCTTTGAATTTTTCTTTGAAGCTACGAATCAGGCTCCCCTCTAAATCGTGTTAGGCTCTCTGCAACATTTTCTGCACCCGAGGCGCTTTCATGACACTCCTAAGTGGTTGTCTTATATAGCATAAGCTAGTTAAACAATTACAACTACTTTTGCTCAAGCTTTTCCTCCTTACTCAACCTTACTCAACCGTCGCCGGTGAAGTTCATGGTACTGAACGCACCACGATCATCGTTTAACTCATTCTCAACCTTTAAGGCCCTTCGGCCTATTCTACCGAGAATTATAAGCGGCCGGCCTTTTACTTTAAATGTTGCGTCCTCAATTTTCAACTCGTCTCCTACTTCCATCTCATTTTCAAATGGTTTCGTGGACAGGGTAATATGTCCTTCGAAATGAGGTCTTCGTTTCCATATACCTTAACAGGCCCCTGCGCCCTGTTACCATTGACGTTCACCCGGGCCACCAAGACGCATGCTTGTCACCTCTTTGAAAAAAAGGGCTAAAAACCAGCCAACCCTACGCAACAACCACTGGTACTCCTTCTAGGATGGGATGGTTGATCTTGCAGACCCATGCGTTCTACTCCGGGTCACTACAGGGCACCCATCCCTATAATCACATGAGGCCCCGTCCCACACCATTTTTTGAACACCTCTTCAACATGAACATGTTCCCCTCTTCAACAACTCTTCACCGGCTCACCGGCTTTATCGCCTGGTAAGCCGATCGCAGGCCACTAAAACACTCTTTCCCTCATTTTTTTCTGTGTTACTCCCATTCATTCTCTTTTCCCATATTGCTGAGGATACGCTCGCGTTAAGAATACTTAAAATATGTCTATTTCACACATTCCACTTACTTAAGCCAGCCTATTTAACGCAAAGGCCCTCTCAGGCCATTCATCACATTTGGAGTTTTCTTGGCATCTACGTAAACTCTACACTACTTAGTCCACTGTGTCCCTGATGCGATTGGGCAGGTCGCTTTTGGGCCGTCAGATAAAGTTTGTTCATCCTACTGTTCGGTTTTATCCTTCGCCTGGAGGCTCGAATTTGAGTTTGGGGGAGGACGGTCTCACTGAGAAGACGTCTGAGACAAGAGTCCGAAGCCAAAGCTCAGACCCGATCAGAATGCAGAATTGGGCCCGACCAGATATCCTTCGAGTTTAATATGCGAACCGAAGAATATCTTTGTTTACTTGTTCGACTAAGTTCGCCCTCTTGGTATTGAGGTCACTTCTTCCGATATTACGTTCCGATATACATAGACTGGGGACGAGCCTTGATTCGGTAAAATTCATTGTGTGGTCAGTGACCCACGGACAGGGCCTCTCGTAATTGTTCAGTTCTTCACTTAGGCAAGCGTCTCTGAGCATTCGGCAATGGTACGGTACGTGGTAATATAACATATATAGGATAAATGAGCCGACAACTTTTGACTCCTTCTGTCTCCAACTTCTCTGCTTCCCATTGATATTTCACTTGGATGTCTTCTTAGACTCCTCGCAGACCCTTTGGAACTCATACTCAAAAAAAGAGAAATCCCTCGTGGATGTAACTGTCTCTCTATTTTTTTTCATTTGACCATTCAGAGGGCCACAGTTCCAAACCGACTGCAAATGGTGGAGTAAGAAAGCCCATTGAAAGAGCAGTCGCCCTGCAGCCTTCGAAACAATATAAACTGAAATCCTTTTAACTTCTCGTAAATCTTTAGACTTGGAAGTTAAGTCCCATTCAAAGTTTTAAACACAAGGCTCAGACTGGCATAGACTCAGTACATAATATGTTCCTAAAAACACTTTCCACCAACCATACGGTCCTCTTGGATATCATGGTATAGAATCCATCAGAAGGTATAAATACTCTCATATGTCTAGATGTGGTACTTTATCTAGCAATCGTAACAACCAAGTCAATCAACCAAGAACTAAGACTGACCCCGACAACAAGTTGCGACACTTTCACCGGTCCCAAACAGCCCAAGACACATCAAACCAGATAGTTTTGGATATTGCGCGACCTACTTCGCAAGCTGCGTAGCCGCTTACGTCCTTTGACAAAACTGAGAGGCGGAATGCCGCCTATATCTAACATGTCGAATCTTTTATCCTGGCAACGCGATCTAATAAGGTCACTTATAACCCACAAACTACCTCTGAGAGGTGGAAGGACATTCACAATTATACATCATCAAAGTGGCCCCAAACACACATAATTACGACCAAGAAACCAGAGAAAAACAATTTGAAAATCAAAATTGCACTATCATAGGTGAAGACTTACGATGCGCCTTCGAAAGACATTACAAGATCAATTGTCTCTGACCATCCGTATAGAAGAAACCTTGAACATTTCAAGAGACTCATCCTACAGAGACGTACCAAGGCTTAAGCTGAGGAGGTGCTTCTACAAGAAATATCCACATCTCTTGACACTGGGCACCAAACTTCTACCCAAACTACCAACAGACATAGCAAGACAACGAATGGTGAGAAAATTCTTTCCGTACCCATTTCACATCCCTAGTAACGTCACAAATCTCACTTTGAGAAAAGTGACAAAGGGGGTATCATTTGTATACGTCCCCGAAAATCTAAATGAATATCAGCTACAAGAATATGCATTTATCTCAATAGAGTTGGAGTTAGAATCGGGTAGTATAAAAAATCCCAAACATTTCCAATCAATACATATATTTAACACGTTAGTCTCTCATATTAATGCAAGGGTTTTGATAACAAATTCACACAAGTTGGCAAAAGTAATTAGACAATATTCTCCAATATCCCCAATTGGGATAATAAATAATACTTCTGGCCTTAATAACATATTATTTAGTAGAAGGGTCTTTCAGCAAACACCTGGAGATATTTTGGACGAAGTCATTGATATTGCAGGAATGGATAATAAACCGCGAGGTTTTGAGAATTTTGACATTGCTTTGGCATTATACATACAAGGTTACACCGCATTCAATGAACAACACGAATGTAGGGGACATTATTACTTAGATAGGATATTTTGTTTTTAAATACACCAAACATTATATATCAAGTAAGAGCCACAAAAAGTTATAAAAGAGAAGCAAAATAAGGTGAAGATTAGGATTAAGATAAGGTTTATGATTTAAAGAAATAAACAAAGAAAGGAGTTTAAAAAAGAAGTTAAGAAATAAGAAGTTAGAATTCGATCAATAGCTCCACCCCACATAGTGTTGTATCGTATATAAATACTTTAAATCACACTTATAAATATCATATTTTTCAAACAAACCCACAGAGTTTGTTACATACAAAAAACCCAAACATAGCAAAATTAATTGTTGTCATGGTAATATGATAATAATAACCTAGTTAACCAACTTACAGATACCTCGAAGGGATTATCAACAACAACCTCTCACCAGACACATAAAAAAATACCTAAGTAGATATTCAGATCTTATACTAGTTTACACAACAATCCTAAATTGAAATACTAAGCTCAATATGAATTAATGCAGAAATCTTATTATGAAACTCTCATAAATAATTGTACAAAATCGCAACTTATTCTCATAATCGTTGATATAAACAGACATTATACAGAAAAATGAATCAGGCATAACGTCTACATACTTATTACCGGTAATACTTAATGGGTATCAATTTAAAAACTCATAGCCAATATTCATATGCTGGATTAATATGATGATAAAGAAAATTTTTAGTACAAGTTTAGAGATCGAGGAAATGGAATAACATCCAACACGTATCAGTACCGAAAGGTCTAAACCAAAGTATACCGAAGACTCCAGTTGACCAATTCAGAGAAGTAACTTGACTTTTTCAACATAAAATTATTTAAATCACAAAAATGTGTAATGTTCACAATACAGGGCTTGGATTCATACTATTGCACCACGCTTACTCTTCCCATCACACTACTACACGTATCATCTTTATCAACACTGCATGAACTTATCAACCATAACTTTGAATCTACATAACTCCTATAAATACGTACCTATATATAATAATAATGTCTCTATTCTCTTTCAATATTAAGAAATAATCCTAGTCAATAGTTACACATTAGATATACATAGATGAATTATAATGATTTGTAGAATGTAAGTAATACTCTTTAAGTTACTTCCTATAGTTACAATAGTAGTAGATTTACACTGATCAAAATAAGTTCACGTTCGAAATAATAATGTAACACAATAGTGTGAGATGCCTTTCTTTCCACAGTACTTTCTCCCTGTGTAAAATGATAATTCGACTAATACATTATGATAACAATCTTAAAATGATCCTAATTATACACTGTAGCCAAGTAGAATACATTGTCACATATAAACATACCAGTTACTTTTCTTATGATACATAAAAATTTTTTCTTGCGGAATGAAAACGTCTATAGGGTTAAGATATACATTCACGACTCTGAATTACATCCTTGCAATTTTTATACGATGTGCTGCTGCAAACAGGAACAACACGCTCCCCCATCTTCAACGACCAACCATTCTTCCAGTCAGACACCTTCCACTATCTACATTCAAGTAATCTGAATGATTCACCATACATGATAACCACAGCGACAACATCGTCCTTACCGTATCTTATTTGAAGACCATTCGGATAAAATTTCAAATCCCTGCACACTTGGACACGAAAATACTGGGGTTAGTCTGAGAACGAAACTGACGATGATGAGGAGAAAATCAATACAGCCTCAGCTGAACTAATTAAGCTCCTAACAACAGCCTCCGGACGCCAACCTTGTCTGAACCGACCTCATACCAAACCAGAAGGTTTTTCTTTCTTCTTCTTCCTCGAGGCACCCACTAACAGCTCGACATTGCAATTCCTACAAGAAACCCCTTATCATAGGCCTCAAGAGGTATTCTCACCACCCACACTAATCCTCTGGCTCTCCGTCAACATAAGGGGACATCATCATCGAGAATCAACATCGCATATTACAAATGTACCACTACGAATTCAGACTGTACAATAGAGTATCTTATCTCTTCATATTAATTCACTTCAAAAAGTCTCATTAACTTTAAATCATTCTGCTAAACATTAATCTAGCAATTTAGCGGTCGAAATTGTTACATTCTGTTTCATTCACACTACTAAATGTAAACATAGATCTACTATTGGATACCAACTAGTTACTAATGTTATCACCATTATGATAACATTCCGCCTATGTATTGCCGAGGACGACAATATGGAAGAGAGGTGGAATGTAAGATCAGTAGTTAAATTCAATTACTAATAATAATTAAGAATTATTTCATATTTGTATCAGTACTTTTATTGCCCTTTTGCTTAACACCTTCGCACGCTTCATGCTTCTTAATCACGCGCAACCAAGCTTAACTTTATAATGATAATTACATTAAGG
>Ga0194135_10003130_pt1 | contig 10085 bp, 8 predicted proteins | sample LitLau_LLRF_2013_FD_134024 | JGI IMG/M metagenome (GOLD analysis project Ga0194135, IMG submission 134024) | Freshwater sediment microbial communities in response to fracking from North America - Little Laurel Run_MetaG_LLRF_2013 (version 2) | ecosystem: Environmental > Aquatic > Freshwater >... | reverse complement strand
GTTTGAGAGGATCGATTAGTGTCTGGGATCCGGAAAATGGGGTTAATGGAAAGGCAGAGGGCACAACGCAAGCCTTTCCGCTGACTAGTGGAGTATGGTGTATGCGGTTTCCGGTGTCACTGCCGTTACTCTCCCACTTGACCTCCGCCTGACCCTGCTCTGACTCTCACTTTTCGGTGGGCATCCCCTCTGCTGCTGGTCCTCCTCACCATCTCTTCCTGTTTACCAGAGATTAGTTAATGTTAACCAGAAGACTTGGAATTTGCAAAAGGAAAGGAGAGGGAAGTCAGAAGTCGAGTGCAGTCAGCCAGCCGCCACAAGACAAGAGACAAGGAGGGAAGAGTGCATGGGATTCTGGGGAGGCAGAACTGGTCTAGGATCTCTTGATTCGATGACAATGGATTGGGATTCATCAACTCCTCCGTCCGTCTAAATCTGCTGCGTCTGGGTGGTTGATGGTTCATGTGCGGCGGTGCTCCCTGTTGTGTCTCCTCCTGCAGCTGCACTTTGGTGGAGAGGCTGGACAGACTGGAATTGGCCTTTGCCCAGAACCCACCTCCGCGTCTTCCCTGTCGTGCGTGTCCTCATGGGGTGCCTTGGTAGGTAGCATGGAGTCTTCCCACCCCGTGTCAACATAATGGACCCATCCTCGCCGTCCCTCCTCTTCCGCACGCTGTCCGCTCTCCTGGTTATTAGCATAGTTTTCTGCCGTGCCTCCTCGTCTGCACTGGGGGTTGTTCCTTCCACCACCACCACCACGTCCAAGCCACCCGCACCCTTCATCCAGGATTCCCTCCGGAAGGAGTACATCAAGGCTCAGATCCTTCAGCGGCTTGGCCTCAGTGCGAAACCAGTCGTGGACTTGAGTCACAAAATCAGTCGGGACTTGGTCCTGGAAACTTTACGGAGGGCCGAGGGCCTGGAGTGGGACAGCATTGTTGGCGGAGGGAGCCCTGCCGGGAACAATACTGGAAGTGAGGAAGCTGGGTCCAATTATGCCAAAACTTCGGAAATCATTTCATTTCCGGATAAAGGTAAGGAAAGTAGTTCCATCCCTCCCTTCTGTAGCCCAAATAGATGCAGTACGCGACCCAACCAATCAGAAATCCGAATCCCACTTTTCCGCCGTACTTGCTCTTCCTTAAGTTAACCTTGACACAGAGCACGTTGCAGTTTTTAGGGGTGTGGTGGTGGCCCGGTGGCCGTGGCAGTTCTCAGCATGCGCTCGCCACGCTGGAGCCAATTTAACTTGTTTTGAGCTTTTCCATTTTCCCTTTATGCCTTACCAGCAGCCGACCAGCCTGTCAAACTTACAACAATCAATCAAAATTACACGTCCTGAAATTAATTGTTAATTGTCAATAACCATCCACGAGCACTCAATCATTACGCATGGCGCCGGCGAATAGATCCTTTGTCTCCCTATTGTCTAAATTTCAGTAATGATTGCAAAAAAAAACTCAATCCAAAATTGGTTTATGGCTTTGTTTATCCGTTGCGCTTAATTAAAATAATTATTGCTCATCCCCCTCCTCATCATCATTCTTTTCGCAACCTATGGAATCCTTTGGCAAAGGAGTCTAGACGTGAGACGTCTAAAGAAAGATGGGTTGTCGACTCTAAAAACAATTTGCAACAAAAGAACAACAGGACAATGGATTTGCTAATTTGAGCTTCCCTGAAGCTTAGGCTTAGGGGATATTAAAAAAAAGTTAAGTTGTGCGAAACAGGTTTTTTGGGCTTGACGCTTGACTATTAAAATCTTTGAAATTTTGTTTACGACTCAATCTAACCAGGTTGACCTGTGCGGCTGCGGCAAGACTTTAATTTTAATTAAATTAACATCTTTTTTCCTAAAATAAGACCAAATCGAGAAACGCAGAACATTAGTAACAAAACAACTGACTGTACTGTGTGAGTTGATGAAAAAAGTGAGTAGGAACCTTTTATTGAATTTACATAACGAGTTTTTGATCAAAGTGGGGGTTGTAAAATCCAAGTGAAGACGCCACCATGTCCCACCAGCCACCAATGCTTTAAAAGACGTGCTTTACACCCGATCCAAATATTGACTCGCTTTTAATGCATTTTATAATTATTGAGGTGATAAAATTTAGTGGTTTAATTGACAATTCTTGTTTTTTGGGGGTGTGTGTGCCTGCGTAGGACCCGTTTTGAATGAGCAGACCCTCTTGTCTTTCTCGTTTGCTGGGAACAATGCCTTCGGGGTCGGAGTTCGTATAAAGAAGGCTCAACTATGGGTCAAACTGAACTATGAATCAATTCTTGCGTCCCAATTCGGTCATGTTCTCTACCCCAAAGGTGAGGAGGGGGATCGGGATAGTGGAATTTACCAACCATTAAAATCCATCCCTCCAATCTAACTTTTCTTTTCCAATTTCAAGGGGTCACGCTCTACGTCTTCCAAGTCCACGGCAACTTCTCACATTCGCCACAGTCACAACTACGAGCCGAGGTCAGAAATTGTTAATATGAAACATTCATTTTCCGACCCAGGCCCCTAATCCACCCGGTGGGGTGCGTTTCCTTAATTTTCTATTCGTTTTAAAATCATATTTATCGGTTTTTGGTGTGTTACAGGACGTCTCCCTTGACCTCGTCGTTTCCAAAACCATCGGGATTGATTCTCTTGGTTGGCAAAAGCTGGACGTGACCCTAATAGTCCAGAAATGGTACTCGAAACTCAGTCGTCACCGGCTGCGTCACCCCCACTCCAACTCCCACCGTGAGCACCGCGGTGGGCGCGGGCATGGGAAACTGACTTTACTCATCGATTGTTCCGGGTGCGGTGCTTCCGTGAAGCCGGTTCTCTTCTCCGGCAGTAGTGTCCCCATCCCCCCTCAACAACCCCTAAACTCCTTGGAGTCACCCCTGCCCCTCGAAAAGTCGTCAGCTGAAGAGTCCCCGCCACACCCGGCAGATAGCATGACTGAGCTCCCGTTTTTAGTGTTAGAGACTGAGACGGATCCGAATGTGAGGCGAAACCGGAGACGGACGCTCGAGTGTAGTCCGCGTGTAAAACAGTGTTGCAAGCACCGGTTCTTTATAAGTTTTCAGGATTTGGGTTGGGAGGATTGGATCATTGCTCCGAGGGGATACTATGCAAATTATTGTCGTGGTTCCTGTGGAGGGGCCCACCGGACACCGGACACTTTCCTCAACTACCATACCCATGTCATGGAGGAGTATCGGAGGACAGCGGCAGGGCAAATGGAACTCAGCGGCCTCACGCCTTGTTGTGCTCCTACAAAGTTCTCCTCCATGTCCCTCATCTACTTTGGCCCTGACCTCAACATCATCAAGAAAGACCTCCCGAAAATGATTGTGGAGGAATGCGGGTGTCCTTGAGTCCCTCAACGTTCTAATAAAGACTTTTTTCTTGCATACTCTGAACAAAATCCAAAAAGACCCACCGAAACGGACAGAATTCCCCAAAACACACAAAGGATCGCTGGAAATGAGACTGAAGGGGCTGCTGGACTTCACCAGAGGAGAGGGAGACTACGTTTTCTGTGATGACCAAATCCCAAAATGGATGTTTGATTGAATGTTGGACCTGGGAATGCTGCTTCGATTATTTGCACTACTTGAATTAATTGTGATACATCAGTAATCAGAAGGATCAGTCTTAAACGTCATTCATCTTACGAGATCTGCAATTTAAGCTGCCCTTGCTCTCCACACTTTAACAAAAGAATCTACAAATGACTTCACAATTATTAAAAATTATTACCTTATATTATTTTCTGTCATAAAAAATGGAAACCATGTCAAAATTTTAATTCAAAGATCTAATCATCAAATACTGCCAATGAATTTGAATGCGGACCAGGAAATTCCACTGCCAAAACCCTGACAGTCTACACTACTGGAACTACTGGAGTCTCAATGGAGATAAAGGAAGAAGGAAATGAGCTCATGCTGAACATTGAAAGACAACAAATCTCCTTGTTCTCTTGTTAAATTTAATTTGAGCCTCTTTTTACGACACAATTTAAATCCTATAAAAATCTAACGTCCAATTTGTGCACAGTGATGAATTGTGTGGGGGGCAGAGGGGGAATCCCTGGTCGCTATTACTAAAATCGTCTAACTAACTAAATAAGTAATATTCAAATAAAATCGTGACTTCATCTCTGGACAGAGGTCAAAGGTTATCGTCAAAAGTAACTAGAGCGCCTCTGCACATCGGTAACTCACGTAAAATTAAAGCAATTTCTGCACAGGTAACAGTAACAGACTCCATTCTGACCTCCTCCGCCGCCGCCGTTATTCCGTGGATGATGATGAAGTTCCGCCGGGAAGGAACGTGTAGAAAGCGGGCTGGTCATGAAAATGGTGCAAGTCCTTCACATGCCGCATGACGCGGCCATTGATTAGATGCCGTCCATACTTAACTCCTTCAGATCTATCCCTGGCAAGCCCTACGAGCATGAGCCAATCCACGAGTTCATGTCCACAGAATACCTTCACGTAGGATTCCATTCGCCATCTGTCAAAGGAACAAATGAAATCGAACATGATAACCACACCCCGAGAATCAGCAGGTATGATTTCAATACATCCCTAATTGATTTCCCACAATTGTTAATTTACCTCCGGTCCCGCACAATGTCCGCCTCACACTTGTCAAAGTGATATGTTAGAAACTGCTCACAGACATGTTTCGTTTCAGCCGGAAGTTCTTCCCATTTAGGGAGATGAAGGGAACCTTCTCCGTAAACCAAACGCCGCCACCTGTAAAAGTTCACAAAATGAAAAATTGGCTAAATTCCAAATTCCTGGATAACAAGGAAACTAGAATTGGGTCTAGAAAGTAGGGCAACTTTATCTGGCTTCTGGCAAAAATCCAGTTTGAATGGGGACTTAGTTTCTCTCCAGTGAAAGGTTGGTGCCTCTCACCATTTCTTTAATGGCATCACAACCCTCTTTGTATTGAGTCCAAACAGCATAAAACTTAAGATCCCTTGTCCAAAATTGAGTGCTGCATCCAAAAAGATGAGCTCCACATAAATTCCAGAGAGGTCTTCCATTATCAGAGTCCACAGGCAGAGAGCAATTCCCTACAAAATAACCACTAAAGCTTGATGAATGGTGACAGATTTGCCATCCCCTGTTCAGGATGTGATGAGAATAATGTTCAGTGAATTGGTGCTTGACTCACGACAAACATGGAAATGGACAAGAAGAGGAGGAGTATAATGTGTCGCAACATTTGGAACTCGTCATCCCGATCACGGAGGATTCCCATTTCTTCTGGCTCCGTTAACTGATTGTTGGCCCTGTAGCGCTCCAACAGACTTCGACAGTGCCTGCGCTGTGCTGCGTCGCAAGGATGTTTACTGGGGGAGCATAGCTCGGCGTTGTAACTGAACAACAGACTTTGGTCATCCTCTTCTGAATCTACCAAATCCTCAATTTCACAATTCTTGACTGTAGGACACGAGCCACAATTTATGGAACTGCATTGGGGTTGGTGGGTTGGAATAGGCAAGCTACAACTCCCGTTTGGCTCAGCTCCATTTCCTGGCACCGCCAAAACTTGTTCTGCATCCAATAGATTTTCTTCATCGTCCGGGGTCACTGGAGGAGGAGGCATCTGCGGAGCCGTTAGGAGAGCTCTATACTGAGAATACTTGCGCTCGTACCGCTGCTGCATCACCAGGCAGCCTACTGTCACTAAAATATCACAGAAAATCCATAGTTCAGTTCCCTGCCTCAAAATCCATTTATGCATTTCGGTATACACAACTCGTCAAAAAATTCGCATAGTACCTATGAAGCAAATGACGAGGACCAACGCCGAGACCATTGCTTGTGACTCTCCATACTGAAAAACTGGATTTTGCTTCACGTCCAAAGTTTCTCGTTTCACAGCGAGGAGAAGCATCGCTGTTAGTGCGGCTGGGATTCTAACAATTAAATTACAAAACACTTTTTTTTCAACACTTTCCTGAAATTTAAAAAATTTCCATAAATATCTTCTGCTTACCCCCAGCCAATGAGAGCCATCCAAGGTCTCAGCCTTAAAAGAAAGCAGAAGCTTCGACAGCGAAGGAAGACGAGACTTGTAGCTAGAGAATCGGGAATTTACATAATTAGTAACATTAAAAGACCCTTGAAAATTATACGAATTTTTTAATTTATTTTATTTAATCTGACCTACCCAGAACAGCCGTCCAAATCCTTGAACTTAAAACACCAAAAGAAAATACGGTAAATTGCCAGTAGAGAGCACTCGTTCCATTCAAATTGACTCCAAAAATACACCAAACCAAGGCCCCAATGCATCCAATGGCCTGCAAAAAGAATAAACGTTAAATTGAATTGAAATTCACCCAGTTTCACAGTAGTAGAAGTTTAGGAGACCTTACCTGGGAAAGGAAGAGGCAGAGAGTGATGCAGTGAGGAACTTTCTTCCATTTCTGACTCAAAACAAAAACGCCAATCACCCAAATCTAAGAACAAGCAAAATAATTTTTTAAAGTTGAGATTACAGTTCCCTCTTTGTTACTTTTGTTGAGGAATGAAATGTTTCACTTACTGCGCCAATTAGTCCGGCGATGCTGACGTTCAGTAAGAAATTGTCAAAGTGCTGAATGTAGTCCTCTGGATTCAAATCTCGTAAAGCGATCATTTTCGCAGCAAGAAACATTAGAGGGGCTGAGAGAAACGTACAAGCGACCATGGAGCCTGCGATCTGACAAGAAATGAAACCCGTTACAAAGGGTCCATGCAAAGTATCCCGAAAAGCAGCCGCTTCAGTTCCAACATACCATTTCCACGTAAATCTCATACTGGCAGGCAAAAACGAAAACGCCCGGAGCTGGAAACGGAAAACAAAATTGCTCTTGGTGAATTTTACAACTGGAGGAATACTTATAAAGATTTGCAAGTTATATTGAAAATGTTACCGGAAGGGAGAGAACCATACAAAAATGCATAATTGGCCATCTGCACCGTCTCATTCGGGAAGGTACCCGGATTGAGTATATTCACAAACTCCCGTGAAATAACGGGCAAGGCAATTCTGGATTCAAGATAAAAATACACAATTTGTTCAATTCTCCCGTTTACAAGGTTTCCAATTCCATACAAAATTTATTTCCTTACAGTTTGACCGCAATGAGAATCCCTGGAACGACGAATCCGGCGCCCTTCAGCGATGCCGCACTACCGACCATAGTTAAACCCAGTGAAAAGAGAGCAGATGCAGAGAAGGCGGAGCCTAGCATGTGTAAGATTCCTGCCAAGGTCTGCGGGATACAATGATGGAAGACAAAATTGGCGGCGATCCCAAGAATAGTCATCAACACGACGGGATTTAGAATCACGCCCACCAACACCTTCTTCATGACCCCAAAAGTAGTTGACCCAGCTCGTCTTTCCCCACCACCGGAATCTTGAATCTGGAGTTGATGTTCCAGGTTTCGTTGCTTTGAGATCTCCATGAAAATAAATCCAATGGGATTGAGAAAAACGAGAGAGAATGGGCCAAGGAGGTACAGGTAATCCGCATATTCCTTGCCATACAAAGCGTACACTGTTCAAATAAGATAATTGGTTGTCAAATCCCTTCCACAGAATTTCGAACAGTAGTGTCAGTCTGAGTTCATTCGAAACGAAAAATCCTTACTAATTGGATAACCCAAAGCAAAATCATTGCTCTGAGAACAGAAAATTGCAAAGAGTCCGGACTTGTCACAAGATTTGCTGACGAGGAGTGAAATTAGGAGCACAGCAACAAACACGGTCGTCTTCCCAAGTGCAATTCCCAAGATGAACGGCCAATTTACTGCACTGGAAGGAGAGAAATAAAATTATGGTGAATTTTGAACAATGGAAATGATCAATGGTAGGAAAATGCTACTGTAACGGATTTACCCCAAATCCAACTGGGCAATGGAAATGAAGACGAGAGCAGGGAGGGAGAAGCTGCCAATAAAAGTGTTCAGGCCTTTCGTTTCCGTTGGGCTAACAACCCCAGATTTCCCAGCGACATACCTTTATACAAGGTTAAAGAAAAAGAGGGAGGTCAATTGTGAACACCACGGGTGAGGTTTCTGCGGGTAGCTATCGGTTCGTACCCCAAGATAATGACCGTGAAGCACTCAATGACTGCAGGGTACAAGGCCTCAATTCCATCACGTGATCTATCAGTCTGTGAAATGTGAAACAAACCTACCCCTGAAACTGTCCTTGTCAAATTCCGGCTCAATTAATGCGATTCAATCTTCGTTAATTAAACTACCATTGCGCTGGGAGTTCCTCCAATAGCCTCTAGATTAGTGGATTCCAGGTTGGAACAGGGTGAAGTGGGGATCCCGATGGCATAATCCAATTCCTGTGAAGTAACATTGGGAATCACGACAATTAGTGACTGAGAATTTGTTAACAATTCAAATTAACATTCCCCAAATTAATTAAAAAAAAAGAGGTATCACAGATCCATGCTCGCCAATGGCATTCATTCAGTAGACGTGGTCTGTTATGAAATGATGCAAGTTCCGGCCTACAAGTCTAGAACAATGAGAACAGAAAAGCCACACGTCACTGACCTTGTCAATCTCACACATATTGTCCTTTAAAATTCAGGAAAATCTATGCACAGAACAATGCTGCTGGTGTACAACAAGCTCGAACAAATTTATTAATGTTGTAATAGGAATTTTTGTGGTTTTTTGGAACAGTTATGGAGCACTGCACTTTTTGACACCCCAGACCGCGTCCTCCCTCACCCAACCTCACAATTTAATTAATTTATGATCTACTGTACTCTAGTAAATGCTTAACCTTCACACTGATTGCGAAAACCACAACGTTGCAAGAATAATATTATTATGTTATGTCAACTGAATCACAAAACTCGTGATCATACTCATTTCAGCTCATAAAATTATTCTTGACATGAAATCTGTAGGTTACCTTACCTTTCATAAGTTTTCATATCTACAGTCTACAGTTGATTATGAATGATGATGATGAACGATTTACCAGGTTTGTAATATAATAAAAAAAAATCCAAACTTGGTTGCTCGATTGTTACGAGGTTTACATCCGGCAGGGTAGGATCTCGTTACATTTATTTCATTCATTTAGTTAATTCATACCTCTGCATTTATACCGATTTCTTCTCGCGCAAACCTTCACACAAATAGCTGAATCCTCATCATCAATTAATAAAAGTCCTCCATGCAAAACTTAATTAAACTTAAAGTAAATATTTTCCTTCTCAAGTTGATGCGGACCCAAACGTTTCTAGCTCTCTTTGAAAGGATTCAGCTACCCCTACCCCATGTCAAAATTGGTCAAAGAATTCCTATCTAATTCCTTACCTACTTTCTCACGTAAGATTTTTGAATGTTGATTGAATTGAATGGGAGTTCCGTATCCGTTTCCGTTGGCACGCTAAAAGCTGCTGCCGCTACTGACTTCTTCGAGCACAACTAAATTGAGCTGGAATGGAATCAGACAAAAAGATTGGTTTAGTTCCAGAAAATCCATACTCCTCCTTCTCTCTTGAGTGGAGTTGGGTTTCCTAACAACTCCTCCAGTAGAGCAAAAAGTGTAATAAAGCCAAAGCGTCGGAATTCTTAGAGAGGAATGTAATTACGCGATTACGCTTTTGATGGGCAGCTTACTTTCACTTTCTCCCTTTCACCAATGAGCATATCGGAGAATGTCGGGAATTTTTTAATCAAGTCTTCAATCCTCTTCTGTCATCTTCAGACTTCTGGATTCTGAACGAGTCTTCGCTGTCGCCGTCAGCTGTTCCTGCGTTGTCTGTGTTTGCGTGGGCGGCGGTTGGTTGACGCCAGGTTGCTTTCGTCCTTGGAGGACTAGAAAATCCGAGATCAGAATGGACTTTTTCTAAAAGCCAACTTTAATTCCAGACTCAACTCAAAGCGGCTACTGAGTACTGACAACTGATTATCGACGGGAATTGAATCACTGATGATCACTAGCGCTAGCGCTGAAACCAAACTGGATGCTGACTAATTAAAATTTACTACAAAATGACTAAAATTCAATTCAACTACTAGACTCACGACTCACTCAATGAC
>Ga0194135_10003128_pt1 | contig 10088 bp, 9 predicted proteins | sample LitLau_LLRF_2013_FD_134024 | JGI IMG/M metagenome (GOLD analysis project Ga0194135, IMG submission 134024) | Freshwater sediment microbial communities in response to fracking from North America - Little Laurel Run_MetaG_LLRF_2013 (version 2) | ecosystem: Environmental > Aquatic > Freshwater >... | reverse complement strand
TTCTTAATGAGCTCCACCCGCAGGGCAAATTAGATAAGCGGTTCTACTATAGTTTTATTTCATTTCCATTTTGAATGTTTAGTATTGAATTAAATGAAGCTATAATCTATTTATGGCTTGCTGCGCTTCGAGTCTAATTTGTATTTTGCAATTAAATATATATTTCACACAATAATAATTTCATAGCCGGATTTATATTTTTATCACGATGAATTTACTATTTTTATTAATGACTGTCACTCTAAAGTTAGTTTGTTGAAGCATTTTTTCGTATTTCACGGGGCCCGTTGAAACATCATCAGCACTCTTCTTCTGGCCCCAAATCGTTAGGAATCTCATTGATCGGTCAGTTTTCGCCAATTGACTCGTTCAGTAATTAGGAAGTCTAGAAGGAAACGTTCTAGAATAAAATTTATGATTAAAAAATTTTTGTTTTGATGGATTCAAGCGTTCAGTTGGAAGCGAGTTCATGATTTCACAGCTGACTTTCTAACTCCTCCCATTTGCGGACAGACGGACGGAGGAACGAATGGAGTTGAACTTTTATGTATATGGATCAGTGGGGAACATTTGTCCGTTCATTTCTTGGGATTCGTGATTTGGATTGCATTGCAGAAAGATTGCATTTTTTGCTTGCATTGTTGTTGAATTCTTGGTTGCGTGGTCTTCCTCATTGTTGCAAAAAGGGGTGAAAGTAACACAGAACACAAAGGGGAAGGGAAGTGGAAGTAACGACGTCAGAAGGTTCTTTACCTTCGTCCATCGAAGCCATCCGTAACAAGCCAGCCGTGCTGTTCCGTACGTTACATACCTATTAAAAACCACTTCCCATTTATCATTATTTGTGTGTGTAAAGCTGTGGGTAGAGTGGGCAGGGCAGCAGGGGAATTCAATAAGATTTACAGCTAATTACAGCTTTTTAAATCAAAAGTTATAATTGTTAATTTGTAGAGTTTGAACATCTTACAAACTGACGTAAAAACTAAAACAGGATTCATTAAAGTCATGGAATCTTTCAAGACGCAAACGGCGGAAGAATCTGCTCGCTTTTGGAAGGAACAGGCCACCAATTACAAATCGCAGTAAGTTTACAAACTATTTTACTCTGCAATTCTTCATTGTTTTCATTTTAGTTATCCCTCCACTAACTTCCACATGGTTGCTGTAACCTTGCCTATGACATGTAATAGGTTAACCTCGTCTAGGAGCTGAGGACTTTTAGAACATTTTCTAGATTCCCCCGGTAAAGGTTACAGCAACCGGATTGTGGATCTTGTTAAATAAACCTAATCAATCATTCTTGAAATTTCTCATTTTAGGTTGGATACACTGCGTAGGGAGTTTTCAGAATTTGAAGAGGATTCGAAATCCCTGGAAAATGAACTTGAGGTGGACTTACAACAAAATGTTGCCAAGGTCAGGGATCTAAATGCTTGTGTGATTAAGCTCAAGAATGAAAATGAAGGTCTAAAGGTATTCCATTCTAACTATTCCAAATTCTAATTCATATCTCATTGTTATTACAATTCTTAATTAGTGGACTGTTGCTATTTTATTGTTGCAGAAACGCCTTGATATTCAGAACCAAAATGAAACCCGACAACATGATGATACCATGAAAGAAATTGCGTCCTTCAAAAAGCAAGTGGATGAGCTGAAACGATACGTTCGTCAACTGGAGCAGGATAATGACAAGCTAGAGCGGTCTTATCGAGCGTCTCAAGCGAGTATTGACGATTTCGAGACAAAGCTAAACGGAGTAATCGAGCGGAATGTTATACTAGAGGGAGAATTAGATGAGAAGGATCAATACAAAGCAATTATCCAACGAATGCGGGATGAAACTAGAGGTAATTGATATTTATAGCAATCATTCACATTCAGACATTCACACTTTTGTGTGAGTCGAAAGGGAAGAATAATGCGTTGCACACTGCCGTGACTTGGACAAAAGGCATCGACTTGCCATTTGCTTAACCTTAACCCCCAAAAGTTGGGAGGGGTTAAAATCAGCTCGAAGTTAAAGCTGGAATGTGTGTTACCTCCCCTGTAGATTTACGCTCGGAATTGCATGTGAGATCCCATTCACAATCCCATGACTCAAATCGGACTGAAGTAGTACAAGTGCCTCTAACAGGTAAACATCTGGATTTTCCTGGTTTAACTTTGAATCAAAAGAACAAGGAGTTGATCCTGTAATCTTATTTCTTACAGCTCGTCCCCCTCGATCAACTCCTATTTCGATTGTAAACGATCTGCTCCGGAAAGTGGGTGTGATTGAAAGCAAGTTGACAGCCTATCATCGAAAGGATGATCAATCAAAGAGGTTTGTTTTCTCAAAGTAAAATACTAAAACAAGCTAAACGCTGCTTGTGCAAATAGTTTAGAAAACACCGACATTAATTTGCTACTGATGCGTCCTAGTTTTTTTAGTCGTAGAAATGAAATGCTTTTTATAAAGGATTCCTTTATTAATTACTAGTCTGGATTTCTTATCTCTAAATTTTGACTATAGACACAAACGAACGGGTGAATTAATCAAGACGTGACGATTTTTCTTTCCAATTTTTCTAAACTGTAGAAAAGTATTTCCTGCTTACACTGACTCTGAGCCCAAAATCTCCTACATCGCTGGCTCCAACAACACGATGATGACCGCTCTAACTCCTAACACGACTGCGGAAAGAAAAGATATTGAGAACCGTCGAGGACCTTTTTGTTGTTTCTCAGTTGTAAACTAAAACAATAACAACACTACGCATCACTCTCTCAATTAATTACAAACTAAATTAAAGTATGTAATCGTAATCTCTTTCGCATCTCCTCTGTTCCTGTAATCCAACCCTCGTGTGCAGCTGTCAGCCTGGAGCGTACTGCTTGTCTCAATAATGTATGGAATTGACCATCAGTGTCTAGTAATTTGTTAAGGGCTACAGACTAAAGGATTTGAGTTAAAGATGGTTTTTAAATAAAATATAAGTTTGCTGTTACTCTTCGCTAGTGAAAACTGAAATAAAATCACTCGTATTTTCATAACATTTCAAGTCAGGTCAATTTATTTTCAATTAAATTAGTATTAGAGACTTACGACAATTACAGGAAGAGACAAGTTAAGTGGGGGAAGGGGGTGAAAGTAGCGTTAAAGTTAGAAAGTAATTCGAGTTGGAGTGCGTGATTGATTTACTTGGCGAGTGCGAGGAGCGTTTGGAGTCCACTGTCCGGCCACTTTTGCTCCGGTTGCTTGGTTGTTAAGGATGGTACTTGTTCCGAATCCGGTTCGGGTACGTCAGTCGCAGGAAGATCCACCTACATTTCAATCGAAATCAAATCCAAATTAAGGAATCGTATTATAAATCAAGTTGCTCGGATGGGACGTCCGCTTCCACCCCGCAGCGCAGGCAGGGGGCAGGGCGACAAATAACTTTAACCCAATGGGGCCTAGCCTTTAGAGTGGTCTTAACTTGAGGTATACCAGTTATGATTGGTCACCGGCCAAGACGAGGTCGGGTAAAGCCGTTAAAGGGATGAAGCTCTAAACGCCCTAACGTTATTCCATTCCTTCCAATTAGTAATATTTATATTAATTTATTATTACCTCCCCCGGTGGTAGCATTTCACTTCGCCAACGATTGTCAATGATATTGGCTCGATACCAATCCAATCTAATTTGTGAGTCCATTCTCTCACCAACGAAACAATACTCCAAACGCCACAGACAGCCTACAGACCCTTAACTTTAAGAATTTAATTAAAAGAAGAGAAATGAGAGATCTTTTACTTTACTTTTATATGTCACGTCAGTCAGCTGTCTGAATTTTCGGTGGGTCAACCTTAAAAGAAACTTGGTATTTGGTAACTTTTAGAATTTTTGTGGGACATTCAAGCTCAGCTGAGCACGTGTGCCCAAAGACGCGAGCCGAGGACATGCCGCATTCTGCTTCGATTACCGTGGACACTACCCCACCGCGACGCCACTAATGAAATCTCCGACGTTTTAAAACTTCAGATTTGTGCTGACCTCAATTAATTGCCTCACAAGGCACAAAATCATCTTTTAACACAAAACACTTCCTGTTAACCCCGCACTCACTCAATCATATTATTTCATTAATCAGCGAAGAGCGGCAGCGCGGTGTAATGTAGGCTCGATTCGACTTATTTCTATCCCGCGCTCAACACTTCACTCACATCAATGTTCTGGATTTGTTGACATTTTATTCTTGATGTTGTTGGTGGACAGGTTAGGTTAATTAGAAATTAATTAACTTACAGTCAATCAATCACTTGTTTTAGTTCTGCAATGTTGGTAAAACTTGAAACTGAAGGTTCTCAGCCGCCAGCTCCAGAATACGGGACTTACAAAGAAGGATCCTTCAAAGCTTCGTAAGAGTTATATTCTATTCTGTATTTATTAAATCCATTGCATTTTACATTCCGTTTTAGGTTACTTATTTAGCTTTTCGATGCTGATAAGCTAATATTGATTCGGTTTCTATACGTTTGTTTCTGAAGGTTAAAGAAATTGAACCCAATCTTGGAGGTGGAGACGCTGTATAGGCTCAGCCCGGAATGTACCCAGATCCGAGATTTCATTGTTTCGGAACTTCAGTCCAATATGAAGATGGCGAGGTCTGCTATTCTGCAGGGTATCCACAATAGCCTCAGCTTGTTCAAAATAGCCTTCGAGTACCATGCTCCACCGTCCTCCACCTCTACGACTTCTGCTGGTCGAGAAGACCCCATATTCGACCTCATTCTGGAGCCTATCCTCCCAGAAATCCTTACTCACTGGAACCAGCGTATCCTATCCTACTGTCAACTGAGATCTGAAGAATTGATTCAAATTACTGATGATTGTCCTGCCATTTCGAGTCATCAGATGATTTCTCTCGTTCACAAAAGTCTAAGAATTATCCTGGCCCTGCTCAAGCGGATGTTAAATCAGATGGTGGATCAGCACCACTATTTTCCCCATATGACGAATCTCCATCTCCAAACAACGGAATTTCTATTTCTGGCATTGTTAAATGGGACCAAGTTGGAGCTTCCATTGGATGTCAAGTGCAATCTAGGACTTGGGATTTGTTATATATTAAAAATTAGGGAAAGCCCTTATCTCCGATATTCTTATCATCTGCGGGCTGCATTCACATCCTCATCATTCATCAGTGAAAACCCAGTCAATCAATTAGCCTTCGCCTTTGGCCTTCTTGTTGTGACCAATGCTGCTGTGGAGGAGGGACAAGCAGCCGATACTGATTTAGGAGTAAGAGGGGGTTCCCTCTTTGAAGCCACAATGCTGCAAATTGGTCAATTTATCTTTACACTTGATCATGGGTACGTTATAATTAAATGCGTCATCGTCAATCTCAATGTTGAAAAAGTGTCTACTTTTCTGTTGCAGATCAAAGGAGGCCTTGAATTTAGGAACTGCACGAGTTCTAGAACTGTGGATGGAAAAATTAGTGGAAAGCAAAAGGACTGTGAGCCCAGACCTTGGAACTCTCTTCCCCGACATTGAGTTTTTTGTATTTAGTTACATTCCGGGTCACATTGATGCCGTCAAGGTAAAAACGACTTCAACCTTGCTTATTTAGTGTAATGTAGTCCGCTTCTAAAAATGAAATGTTTACTTTTAATTTTCAAGGCTTGTTGCCGAAACATTCTGGCCAATTTGGCCAAGATTTACGATAAAATGGAACCCAGTTCCAACTTCACACAAGTCAAGGCTCTGATTGAACGGATTTTAGTGAAACCGGAACATATCAAGTGGATTGCTCTTTGCAGCGTCACAAGATCCACTTCCAAATCAACTGCCATCTTGGAAATTGATCCGCAAATCTCTCAAACTTTACTTTGCAGTGACAGGACCATGAAGTATCCGGTAAGTCTCTATACCGACTGTATTAACATGAACCAGGCTATTAGAAATGAAGTTTGGGTTTAGTCTCTGGAAGGTTTTTTTTATTATATTGTTTTTTCCTTCTACAGGCGAGTGAAGCGTATTTGGCCCTGATGGCTCATCATTTATCTCAATCGAGCTTGCTGGATTGGGAATTGACTTGGATAGAGCCCCTATTTGCTACACAAACTCAAATTAGTCCAAATGAGACGAATTGGCCACAGAAACGGAGTATAATTTGCTCGATTTTGAAGAGTGGAGATTCAAGGATTGTGGACGTGATGCTGAATTTTGTGTTGCGGAAAATGAATACTTCAGGGAGGTCAAACGGAGAAGTTTCTATTGAATCGTCTCTGCTAGCAGTGGAGGTGATTAAATTGGCAACTGAATTAAAAGTGGAGATGAAGGAAGTGAGCAGTGGAAGTGAAGCGCCACTGTCCGGGAATTACTTCAGGGGTCTCGTGCCAAGGGAAGTGCTTCATTCATGGGCGACAAGCAGTCGATCCCAGATTAGACTCGCCTCTTTCAGCCTACTGGTGGAAACTAAGAAGTCGTCCGAATTAATCTCTGCTACCGATTTGGAATCCATTAAATTCTTGTTCAAGTACAATATTGCAAGTCAAAATCCAGCATTCAGACAACAATTTCTCTCATATTACAAAAAGGTAGAATGCTGCAGTAGTGCAGTAAATAGTTTTGAACCGCTCTTGATTGTACCTTCTCAAGTGCTTGCCGTCATGTTTAAAAATCTAAAAATAACATAAAATCCTTTTGAATGTTTGCAGTTAATGAAGCGACTTCGAGACAGCAGGAATTTACTTGTACGGAATCGGGATGCAATCAATTTGGGAAATTATTGCAACTTCTTTGCCTGGCTCTGGAATTTCTTGACGGTTGAGGAGGGATTGTTTCCAGGGGCCAATTTCGGACGCCGGTGTCAATCGCTCGAATTCCTGTCAACCCTCTTGGACACATTTGACGTGGAGACACTTAAACTTCCTTTACAGTCGAACGAGGACGTCCGTTCCTTACGATGGATGTTTGACACATACGAACACAACAAGAAACTAGTCTTTCCCATCCTAATGAAACTGTACACTGCTCCTCTCCAGGTGCGTTAAGGTCTTTAAACATTTGCCTGGCAAGACTTAAAATGTGTAATCTGTGATTTTATTTGATCTGTTAGGATGCAAAGCTTGGGGATAAACTATTGGATGCTGCTTTCCGTCTCTGTGAAAGTGTTCATCCTCCTGATTCTGTGACTGGAAGATACCTGGGTCTCTTTTTAATTCAACATTGTCAGAATGGGATCCATTGGATTACCGTTGAGGAGCTACTTGGCAAGATCCTGGAGAAATTGACGAGGGTGCTGAATTCAGTCAAGGAAACTTCCCTGATTCAAGTTTCAAGTCAGACTCAAATGTATGGATACTTTCGATTCCTTCGAATGCTCTTCTCCGAGAGTATTGGACTCATCAACTCAAACAATCCCTCAGTCTATCGTCCTTTGGCTCTCAGTATTCTAAAGCTCTGTTACGAATTTAACGAAATTCTTCTTCCGGTTCTTGGGGATGCCGCGCCGGAGGGATTCCTCCCAGGTAAATCAAACTCATCTTAGAATTGTATTAGAATATTAAATTGAGAAATCCTCAATTCAAACTACAGGTTTGCCAGATTCGGAGCCGCAGAATTCCCAGGTTGTGAGATCAATCAATGCTCAGCGACTCTTAATTTGTTCCTGGCGCTCAATGCGTGACATCTGCATGCTCCTCTCTGAACTCTGCGGAGTACTTTCAATTGAAGGAGAAAGGACTCACTTTGTGTGGACATTTGAAGAAGTGAAAGGAATCGGAGATCATTTACTCTTTTTACTTAAAAATGTAATGCACCGTGGGGTTTTTGAACAAGTTTTCACAGGATTCAAACAATTGGCTTATCGACTCTTCAAATCGAACTCTGAAAAACTCAGCGAGCTCCCAGAGAAATGGCTAAGCGATGCAATGGACGAGGAATTAATTAGCACGAAATGTATCACACGCAGAAGTGCTGGACTTCCCTTTATTTTCCAAGCTTTGCTCTCTCCAATGTCGACGAATGAGCCATTTATCACCAAATACGTTGATCGCCTGTTCCAATTCTATGACGATGCGGATTCTGAATCCAATTTTGTACGAATCCACTCTACGAACGTGCTTAGAGGCTTATTCAAGGACACAAACTTTAGTAAAGTGATGATGCCTTATGTGCCGAAGGGACTCAAATTGGCATTTGACCAATTGAAATCCCCCAATTGGAATGTAAGAACTTTTCGGATTTTTCTTTTTCCAACCTTCAACAGTTCTCCGTACCTTTCATTGTTTTTTTTTTACTCTTTCTAGGAATGCAACGCAGGTCTAATGTTGTATGGAGCAATTATCCGAAGAACTTTTGGACCGAGCCTGAATCTAATGGCAGCCCCGACTTTTTTCCGAAGATTCCCCGACATGTATGACTTCTTGTTAGGACAAGTCAAGACGTGTGCTGCGGTAGTATCGGAGGAAGTGAAGAACCCCAATTACACAACCGCTGATGACTTTACATATCAGGTTCTACTCCTCTTGACATCATTTGCAGTCACAGGCGTCGTGGAGTATGGACCGTTGAAAGTTAGTTTTGTATAATTTCTGAACTAATATCTCCAAACGGTTTTATTGAACAGTCTAAAAGCCAAGGCTCCTGTTTGTCCTCTCCTCTAGATTTCTGAATTTATTCCGCCTATTCATGCCTGTGGGTTAAGTCCAGATTACCAAGTGCGAGAGATTGCATCCAAAGCACTCAATCCATTTCTAATCAAATCAAGTGCCAAAGTGGAATTCATCCAGTCCATCTTAGAGGAATATGCCGTTTCAAAGAGCCAGTTAAGAAAAAGAGCAAATGAGATCCATGGAGATTTTCTTCAGGTGAGGTCAGATAAAATAGGCAACATGCCATTGCATTTTAGTTACAGAGTATCTCATTTAATTCTGCTACAATTACTCGTAGATTCTCCATGTTCTCAAGAGTATCGGGGAGGAAGAGTTGAAAACTTCTTTAGTTGAAGCCTTCAACAATACTTTTACAGCTGAGAATACGGTTTGGACTTGTCCCTGTCCCACTATCTATGAAGCCTTGGCTGAAATTTGTATTCACTTGGGCCCATCTACCAAAATCCTCCAGGCTCGTCTCCAATCGTTCTATTCGTCAATATTTGATCCAATCCGAATCGGGAAGAATATGAGGGGATCATTCCCAGGACTCCAAAATTCGGACTCGGTGCTTGCCCACGCGGAAATCCAATTTAGTCTTTATGAGCCTAACCCTGAACACCACATTTACGATTGGCTAATCACGAAGCCGATGGACTTCTTAACTCAATTATTTACCATCTTGTCATCACGTGGATTTCTACAAACCAAAACAAGCGCAGAAATAAGTATGGAGGAACTTGTGATATTTGATGGAGCTTTGAGACGCTACTCTGAGGAATATTTTGAATACTCGGCCCAAATGACAGATGAAGAATCTTTCTTGGGTTTCCTGGCGTCGATTGACAGAAGTTCCTACGAACGTTGGACAGAGGATCCAGAAAGCCTTATTTTGTTTGAACGTGTGTTTGAGAAGGCCTTGGGAATTTGTCAATCCGACCTGGGAACTGTGGAATGTAAGGGAAGGGCACTCATTCTACTGGGGAAATTGACGTTCCAAACCAACATTGGACTTAGCGCTGTAAGTCTACTTTTGACAATCCCACTTGTTGTTGGTAAACCTTACATGACCTCTTCTGCGAAGCTTTCGTTAATTTTCTGATTTTATAGATTCAGCGGGAAGCCGTATGTGATGTTTTCTGTAGCTGGTGTGATCCCTATTGTGATTTGGAATTGAGATTAGCAGTTGCAAAATCCATCCCTTCAATCCCAGTTGATAATATTCAGACATTTACGAGTAAGTTGGGTTATTTTTTTTTTAAAGTTTAGTCTTACCAATTCTTGTGTTTGTCGTTGACTTCTTTGTTTTGGTCGGGTCGGGATGATGATGATGTGCCAGAGCCAGAGGTGTTCTTAATGAAAAACAGCGCTTCCTATTTCCTAACAGATTTCTTAATTTTTTTTCTTCTTTGTTCTGGCAGTTTTAGAAGAATGCAAATTGTGGTTTAGTGTCTTGAAACTGA
>Ga0194135_10003127_pt1 | contig 10088 bp, 9 predicted proteins | sample LitLau_LLRF_2013_FD_134024 | JGI IMG/M metagenome (GOLD analysis project Ga0194135, IMG submission 134024) | Freshwater sediment microbial communities in response to fracking from North America - Little Laurel Run_MetaG_LLRF_2013 (version 2) | ecosystem: Environmental > Aquatic > Freshwater >... | reverse complement strand
TAAATCTGCCCTGATCAGTTATAGCCGAATCAAGTACCGACTCTCCGTCTGACAGATAATTCAGATATACTTTTGAAGGCTTTTCAAGATGACTTATGCTACCATTTAAAGTGAATTCACCCTGTTGGGCAGAAACCAGTAGCGGCAGGGAGAGTAATACTAACAACAAAATTCTTTTCATTTAAAATCAGAATGGTTAAATCAAAAATAGCATTAGATAAATAAGATAATGCTAAACAAAAGCAGAAAACCCGGTTATTGCCCTGCCCACAATGAGTGAATTAATTTCTTTTGTTCCCTCATATGAATATATGGCTTCGGCATCGGCTACAAAACGGGCAACATCGTATTCCAGTAAAATCCCGTTTCCTCCCATGACCTCTCTTGCCCTGCTCACCACATCCCTGGTTCTTAAAGAACAAAAAACTTTGGCTAATGAAGCATGTTCATCTGTCAGCAATCCCTGATCCTGCAACTGAGAAAGGCGGAAACACATAGTCTGCATGGCTGTCAGGTTAGACAACATCTCTACCAGATGATTTTGTATCAGCTGAAAGGAAGCGATGGGTTTACCAAACTGTTTACGTGTTCTGGTATAGGCCAGTGCACTCTCATAAGCTCCCCTTGCACAGCCAACGGCTTGCCAGGCTACACCAGCTCTGGTCATTCTCAATACCTTCGCAGTATCTTTGAAAGAATTCGCATTTTGTAAACGATCTTCTTCATCCACCTCACAGTTTGTCAGTGTAATCAGTCCGTTCTGCACGATACGCAGTGCCATTTTATCCTGTATTTTTTCTACAGCGATACCTTTGGTACCTTTCCTTACCAAAAAGCCTTTTACCTGATTGTCTTCTAAGTCTCTGGCCCAGATAATGGTGACATCAGAAAATGTAGCGTTACCGATCCACTTCTTCTGACCATTTAAGATCCATTTATTTCCCTGCCTTTTGGCTGTGGTGGTCAGCCCCCCTGCCGCTGCCGACCCTACTTCCGGCTCTGTAAGACCAAATGCACCGATTATTTTCATCTGCTGCATAGCCGGCAACCATTCCTGTTTCTGGGCATCCGAGCCGAGTAAATAGATAGAACCCATTGCCAGTCCGCTCTGAACACCAAAAAAAGTGGATATTGAAGTATCAACCCTGGCCATTTCCATCGCCAGCATACCTTCCATCACATTTGATTTACCCGGACATCCATACCCCTGATAGGTCAGCCCGCAAATATTGAGTTCTGCTATCTTAGGGATCAGCTCAAAGGGAAACTCTGCCTTCAGCCAGTAATCATTGACTAAAGGCTTAACCTCTTTCTCTAAAAAGCTACGTACTTTCAACTGCAATGCACGGTCTCCGTCATTTAATGCAGCCTCACCCAAATGATAGAAATCTCCGTTAATAGGTGGAAGTTCCTTTTTCTGATGAGATGTTCCGAGCATTTTCATTAAACCACTGAGCTGAGCCTCCTCTAAACCCGAAACGGCGTCCATTATCTTTTTAATATCCACTTTTCTGGAGAGTGCATCCAGTTTTTCAAGGTCCACACTCTGAAAAAGTGTATAAGCGTTTTTTATCTTAGAAAATATATTGGCCATAATCAAAACTGTTTCTATGAAGAACAGCTAACCGGCACTTTTGTTCCCTAACGCAGATCGAAAAGATTGTCCACCCCTAATAATTTACGCGAAGTAAATCCTTCCCCATAGGTTGCCCCAATAGATTTTCCCATTTCCCTGGAGCGTCCGATCACACTCTCAAAAAATTCGGGTGAAGAAATATAAGTCGAAGGCCCATCCTGCTCAGGATGATAAAATTGGGTTTTAAAAGCCTGAATAGCAGCAATTTTGGTTTCTATATATGGCGTAATATCAATAATAATATCAGGTTGAATATAGGAATCCTGTATATATTGCAAAAATAAACGCGGTCTCCAGGCTTCCTGGTCCACACCGTCCTGGGTTGTCCTGACTTTAGGAAGACCCGACAAAAAACAGGAATCGCTGGCCAAATCTCCGGCTCTTTTATGATCCGGATGACGGTCGTGCATGGCATTGCCCAGGACGATTTCCGGCTGATATTTCCGGATCATTCTGACAACCTCCAATTGGTGAGCTTCATCATTTTTAAAGAAACCATCTTTAAACTTCAGATTCTCACGGGCATGTAAACCTAATATCTTTGCAGAGTCGGCCGCTTCTTCATCTCTGGTTTCGGCTGTACCCCTTGTTCCCAACTCTCCTCTGGTAAAGTCAACTATTCCTACTTTTTTACCCTGTGCTATATGTTTTAGAATTGTTCCTGAACATCCAAGTTCTGCATCATCCGGATGAACGGCTAATACTAATATGTCTAATTTCATTTAAGTTTATTTTTTTGTTTTGCCAGATGGCTTTTTCAGCTTGTCTGCTACTGGCGTTTAAAGTAAACGCTGAATCTTCTTTTTAACCTTTGAGGATAAGGGTTTGGTAAACGGATAAAAGTAATCGACTACTTCTCCATTTTTATCAATCAGATATTTATGGAAGTTCCACCTTGGTGTAGACTTGATATGCCCATTCAGCTCCTTACTTCCCAAAAATTTGTAAATCGGATTAGCATGTTCACCCCTGACCATGATTTTTTCAAACACCGGGAATTTAACGCCATAATTGACTTCACAGAAATCGTGGATAGCCTCTCCTTCCAGAGGCTCCTGGCCACCAAAATCATTGGAGGGAAAACCCAGGACTTCAAATTCCTCGTCCTTATATAAATCCTTAAGCTCCTGTAGTTCCTTCAGCTGGGGGGCAAACCCACATGCCGAAGCGATGTTAACTACGAGAAGGACCTTACCTTGATAATCAGCTAGATTTTTATCTTTTCCATTGATTAATTTTGCGTTGAACTGATAAATACGCTGAGAGTTTTCTGTCATGCTTATTGATGATAAAAACCTGAAGACTGAATAATAGATTCAATATCTCTTTCCTCTTCAGGATTATAAGTACTTTTTAAATTGTGTCCCACTACTCTGGCTACCGATTGATAAATAAAAGCTTTCACACCACCCTGGGTTTCTTTTACAATATCATAGGTGGTCCGGCCTACTTCGCGGTCAATTAGTTTAGTGAGTATCTGACCTTGTGTAATAGTCAGCTCCTTGATCTCGGTATTAAACATTTTTTTGATTTCAGCATCACATGCCTTAACCAGTTTCTTGTGTTCCTTACGATCGGGAGTTACTGCGAGGTCGCGTTCCAGCTGCTCATATCTTCTTTTCGCAAAAAGGGCATAAGGCATAACTTTCAGGACATTATAACGGAGTCTGTTATAGGCAGCACGGTCGGCGGGAGTTTTAAAAATGCGGTTCCCGTAGATAACGACCTCGTTAAGAGGTATCCACGGAATCATCTCTCCGTCATCATTTGTAGAAGCTACCCTGATGGTATCATTTTTGCCTAATACAGGAAACCTAACGGGCACAGGGTTTTGCTGCGCTTTTAGCTCATCTGCGGCAATAATGACAAATAACAGAATAAATAAACTGCAAAATTTCATAAATTTATACTCCCACGAAGTTAAAGCAAATTTAATACATTAGGTTTATAACTAAATCTAATATATTCTTAAACGATTAACAAGCAATAATTATTACGAAAATAATACAAATGAAGAACACCTTAGTGATTGATTTAGAAGCAGAAAAGCAAGAAATCCTGAAGAGATACCGTGCACTCTTGCGTGCCTGTAAGCCAACATTACAAAAAGGAGATAAAAAAGAAATCAGAAAAGCATTCGATATGGCCCTTGAAAGTCATAAAGATATGCGCAGAAAATCTGGAGAACCTTATATCTATCATCCTATTGCTGTGGCGCAAATCGCTGCTGAGGAAATCGGACTCGGAACGACATCCATCGTATGTGCCCTGCTGCATGATGTAGTAGAGGATACAGATATTACGCTCGAGGATATTGAAAGAGAATTTGGAAAAAAGACGGCAAAAATCATTGACGGCCTGACTAAAATTGCAGGTGTCTTTGACTACAACAGCTCTTTACAGGCCGAAAACTTCAGGAAAATGCTGCTTACCCTGGCTGATGATGTAAGGGTAATTTTAATTAAACTGGCAGACCGTCTTCACAATATGCGGACCATGGACTTTATGCCCAGACACAAGCAGCTGAAGATCGCCTCAGAGACTATCTACCTCTATGCCCCACTGGCACACAGGCTGGGTTTATACGCCATAAAATCTGAACTGGAAGACCTTTCCATGAAATATCTGGAGCATGATACTTATAAATTCATCGCTACCAAACTCAATGAAAAAAAGGCAGAACGGACTTTATTTGTTAAACACTTCGTCGAGCCAATCAACGAGATATTGGCTGAGCAGGGCTTTGTAGCGAGTATTTATGGCCGGCCAAAATCTATCCATTCAATATGGAACAAGATGAAAAAGAAAAATATTCCTTTTGAAGAAGTATATGATCTTTTCGCTATCCGTATTATACTGGACAGCTCACCTGAAAACGAGAAAGCCGACTGCTGGAAAGCATATTCTATAGTAACCGACCTTTACCGGCCCAACCCCGATCGTTTACGTGACTGGGTTTCCTCGCCAAAAGGAAATGGTTACGAATCTCTTCATACGACCGTAATGGGGCCCAAGGGGCAGTGGGTAGAAGTACAGATCCGCACCCAAAGGATGAATGAGATTGCTGAAAAAGGTTTTGCTGCACACTGGAAATATAAAGAATCAAGTAATGATAACGGGCTGGATCAGTGGATCATGAAAGTCAGGGAAATGCTGAATAACCCGGAAGCCAATGCCCTGGATTTCCTGGATGATTTCAAAATGAACCTGTTTTCGGATGAGATTTTCATCTTTACCCCTAAAGGTGCGCTGATACAACTTCCACTAGGTGCTACAGCACTGGATTTCGCTTTTGAAATCCACACCGATGTAGGTGCCAAATGTATAGGTGCCAAAGTCAATCATAAACTCGTACCACTTTCCTATAAATTACAAAATGGCGACCAGGTAGAAATCATTACTTCCGGTAAACAGGTTCCCAAAGAAGACTGGCTGAATATTGTCGTAACGGCAAAAGCCAAATCGAAAATAAAATCTTCGCTGAAAGAGGAAAAAAGAAAGATAGCCGAAGGAGGTAAAGAAACTCTGGAACGCAAACTCAAGTCTTTAAAGATTACCTACAACACTGATAATCTCAATAAACTAAGTTATTTCTTCAAGCTGGCATCAACGCAGGAACTCTTCATCGCTGTAGCAACGGGAAAAATAGAGCTCAAAGACCTGAAAGAATACCTCGCCAGTGAAAAAGAGATCGAGAACAGAGGCGCAGAAAGAAATGACGGACAACAGATCGAAGCACTGTTAAATAAAGTCAAAGGTCCGGAATCAGATATTTTACTGATTGGTGAAGACCTGCAGAAAATAGATTATACACTTGCCGCCTGCTGCAATCCTATTCCTGGTGATGATGTATTTGGCTTTGTAACAGTAAGCGAAGGCATCAAAATACACCGGACCAATTGCCCCAATGCCGCACAGCTCATGGCCAATTATGGATACCGTGTAGTCAAAGCAAAATGGAACAAACAGCAGGAGCTGACTTTCCTTACCGGATTACATATTATAGGTATCGATGATGTCGGTCTGATCAATAATATTACCAAAGTAATCTCAGGTGATTTTAAAGTGAATATGCGTTCTATAACCGTAGATACCGATAATGGTATTTTCGACGGATCAATTATGATCTTTGTAAATGATAAAGAGCACCTTGACAACCTGATCAAAAATCTTTTAGAGGTTAAAGGTGTAACAGGCGTCACACGTTTCGATGCCTAAAAAAATGAATAAATCGTAGGGTTCTATATAAAAATTGGTACCTTTGAAAGGAGTTTTAAAACTATGTCTGCAAACCATAACAGCGAGTTGGTTAGAAAAATATTTGAAGCCTATCTCGAAAACAAAAGCCTTAGAAAAACGCCTGAGCGTTTTGCTATCTTAGAAGAAATCTATTCCAGAGATGATCATTTCGATGTAGAGACCCTCTATATCCATATGAAAAATCAGAAATACAGAGTAAGCAGGGCTACCGTGTACAACACTTTGGAACTGCTCGTTTCCTGTGATCTGGTTACCAAACATCAGTTTGGAAAGAACATGGCGCAATTCGAAAAGTCTTATGGATACCACCAGCATGATCATGTAATTTGCATTGACTGTGGAAAAGTTGTTGAATTCTGTGATCCCCGGATCCATCAGATTCAGAGCATGGTAGGTGACCTGTTAAAATTCGAGATTAAACATCACTCTTTAAATTTATATGGCAGTTGTTTTGACTGTGCTGCAAAAGCATCCATAAAACAAAAAGAGGATATTAAAAATGCAAGTTAAACAACACAATTATAATCTTTTCTTAAATTAAAATAATGACGCAAGTAGACGTGCTTCTTGGCCTGCAATGGGGCGATGAAGGCAAAGGAAAAATTGTTGACGTATTATGTCCGCAATATGATTTGATAGCTCGTTTTCAAGGCGGACCGAATGCCGGCCACACCTTAGAGTTTGATGGCAAAAAGTTTGTGCTAAATACTATTCCATCTGGTATTTTCAACAAAGACACCATGAACCTGATCGGTAACGGCGTTGTAGTTGATCCCATCATTTTAAAAAGGGAATTAGACAATCTGAAAAAAGCAGGTCACGATCCGATTGCTAATGGAAAACTGGTAATTGCCCGTAAAGCACACCTGATCCTTCCAACTCACCAGCTTTTAGATGCTGCCAACGAGCAGAAAATGGGTAAAGATAAGATTGGTTCCACCCTTAAAGGTATAGGACCAACTTATATGGATAAAACCGGACGTAATGGTTTACGTGTAGGTGATACGACTTTACCTGATTTCAAGGAACGTTACAACAAACTGGTGGATAAGCACAAGGAGTTGCTTTCTCATTATAATTTTGAGTATGACCTGGCAGAAAAAGAAGCTGCTTTCTTTGAAGCTGTTGAATTTATTAAAACTATCCCTCATGTAGACAGCGAGCATTTTGTGAATGGCTATCTTAAAGAAGGCAAAAAAGTTCTTGCTGAAGGTGCACAAGGTACATTACTGGATATCGATTTTGGTTCTTATCCTTTCGTAACTTCTTCTAATACCACTACCGCAGGTGCCTGTACAGGATTAGGTATTGCGCCAAACAGAATCGGAAATGTAGTTGGAATTTTCAAAGCTTACTGCACACGCGTAGGAAGCGGACCATTCCCTACCGAACTGGAAGATGAAGTTGGTGAAAACCTGCGTCAGGTAGGTCATGAATTTGGCGCGACTACAGGCAGACCACGCCGTTGCGGATGGATAGATCTTCCTGCACTTAAATATGCAATTATGCTGAACGGAGTTACCGAAATGGTAATGACTAAAGCTGATGTATTAAGTGGTTTTGACACTATTTATGCTTGTACTCATTATGAGCACAATGGTGAAAAAATTGATTACATGCCTTATGATATTATCACGATCAAACCTACTCCGGTATTGAAAGCGATTGAAGGCTGGAAAACAGATATTACAGCAATTACTGAGATTGATCAGATCCCTGCTCAGCTTTCAGCTTATATAGCTTTCTTAGAGAAGGAACTGGGCGTACCGGTAAAATATCTTTCTGTTGGACCAGACAGGGTTCAAACATTAATTCTTAACTAAGAAAATACAATTACTATCAAAGGCGGCCTGGTGCCGCCTTTTTTTGTTCGATAATCTCTCTGCCTCAACATGAATTCACAGGAACTAATTTCATTTAAACAGAAAGCCCTGCAATGGGCCAATCAGTTTGAAATATGCTGTTGTTTCGATTCTAATGAATATACCGATCCCTATTCCAAATATGATTTTCTGCTCGCAGCAGGTGCAAGGCAGCAGTTAAATGTAAATACAGGCCGGGCATTTAAATCTCTTGAAGAATTCCAGCGGGTCAATGCTGAGTGGATGTTTGGTCTAATGAGTTACGACCTGAAAAATGAGATTGAAGCCCTTTCTTCTACCCATGTAGACCATCTTGATTTTCCTGATCTTTTTTTCTTTATCCCGGAAAACCTGATTGCCATCAGAAATGGAAATATTGAAGTATTAAGAGGAGAGGCAGGTCTTCTGGAGAGGATTCACGCTCTTTCCCTCCATCAGCCGGTTGTAAATCCCCCGTTGAATATAGAATGCAGAATAGATAAAACAACCTATCTGGATAAAGTAAATGAACTCAGGGAGCATATATCCAGGGGGGATATTTATGAAGTCAATTTTTGCCAGGAGTTTTTTGCTGAAAATGCTTCGATCGATCCTTTTGGAGTATATCTTAATTTAAATGAATTATCCCCTACTCCATTTGCAGGTTTTTTTAAAATAAAGGACAACTACATTCTTTCAGCAAGTCCGGAACGTTTCCTCTGTAAACGCGGAAACCAGCTGATTTCACAACCCATTAAAGGTACTGCCAAACGAAGCAATGATCAGCAGGAAGATGAATTTATCAAAAGAGCTCTAAAAAACAATCTCAAAGAACAGGCTGAAAATGTAATGATTGTAGATTTAGTCAGAAATGACTTAACTAAGAGTGCGGTCCCGGGAACTGTTAAAGTGGATGAACTATTTGGTATTTATAGCTTTCCTCAGGTCCATCAGATGATTTCGACCATAAGCTGCCAGGTTAATCCTGTTTTAAGTTCCGCAGAAATCATTAAAAACACTTTTCCAATGGGCTCTATGACTGGTGCCCCTAAGGTCAGGGCGATGGAACTCATCGAGGAGACTGAATGTAGCAGAAGGGGGATCTATTCCGGAACATTTGGTTATTTCGATGCTGACGGAGACTTTGATTTTAATGTCGTGATCCGAAGCATACTCTATAATAAACAGAAAAAGTATTTATCCTTCCAGGTAGGCGGTGCAATAACCTACGCTTCCTCTGCTGAGTCAGAATATGAAGAATGTATGCTGAAAGCATCAGCTATGATTAAAACACTGGCTAATTAATCATTATCCTAATATCAAAAAGACAGCCTCATTATGGGCTGTCTTTTTGATTTGAACTATCTTATGGGTTTTCCTGAGCCGGAATTAAAATATCTTTGTGCTTCAGGCAAATCTCTCTGGATCTGTGCAATTCTTGTTGCATCAGCCGGGTGAGTACTTAAAAACTCTGGTGGTTTTTGCGAACTCTGACTTACTGCAGCCATTCTCTGCCAGAAACTAACTGCATTTGAAGGGTTATAACCAGCCATCGACATAAAAATCAACCCCAGATGGTCAGCTTCCAGCTCCTGTGTTCTTGAATTAGGTAACAAATAGAATCCTTGCGCACCCACACCATAAACCTGACTAATCAGGTTCTGAGTAGCTTCAGACTGATTTCCTGTTGCAGCTCCGATTAAACCGCCTAAGCCCTGAGCTACAGCTGCTTTGGATGCTCTTTCTGAAGAGTGCTGAGCTACCGCGTGTGCAATCTCATGTCCCATTACAGTCGCCAGTCCTGCATCGTCCCTGGTTACAGGTAAAATACCTGAATAAACCGCTACTTTGCCCCCTGGCATACACCAGGCATTCACTTCCTTACTGTCAATCAGGTTAAATTCCCAGTTAAAACCCTGAATCTGTGCAGAATAACCATTCGCATTCATGTATTTCGTTACCGCAGCAGCGATCTTCTCTCCTACCCGCTTCACTCGAGCTGCATCCGCATTATTCAATATCTTAGTCTTCGGATCTTTCAGCAAAGTGGTATAACTTTGTGCAGCGGCAGTCTGCATTTGGCTTTCGTTCACAAAACTTATTCTGTTTCTCCCGGATAACGGCACAGTAGAACAAGCGTATACCATAGATATTACAACAGCAATACCCGGCCATGTTAATTTCTTCATCATTTTTTAGTTAGCAGGTGTTTTCTTTTTAAACAGATACACTTTTGACTCCTTGCCTTTGAGTAAGCGCTCCAGGTTTTTCTGATGCGTAACCAGGATCAGTATACATACGCACATTCCATATAAGACTTCTGACTTAATAGTCGAATGCAGTACAAAAAC
>Ga0194135_10003126_pt1 | contig 10092 bp, 11 predicted proteins | sample LitLau_LLRF_2013_FD_134024 | JGI IMG/M metagenome (GOLD analysis project Ga0194135, IMG submission 134024) | Freshwater sediment microbial communities in response to fracking from North America - Little Laurel Run_MetaG_LLRF_2013 (version 2) | ecosystem: Environmental > Aquatic > Freshwater >... | reverse complement strand
CTTTTGCTAAAGTTGGGATGGGAACATCTAATTAAACGGGACCAGAACGTGACACGCGACGCGTCGGTTTAGATTTTAAGATTGGTAGATTTTCGATTGAGAAGTGGACTGTACTGTGCGTGTTGTGTCTGTGTGTGAGAAGTCGACGGACGGACGGAAATTATTACGTTTCCCATTGGTCGGAGGTTCCTACTCCACCTACCCCAAAGATCCAAAGCTGCGGTGCGGTGGGCTGAGAGAAGATGGTAATGAAGATGAAGATGATAATAAAAGAAGCTTATAAAAATTAACGAAATTGCCATTAAATGCAATGCTCTTAGGTGGTACTGGGAGTTCAGCTGGTATTGACGATTGTCATAGTCTACATCATCTCCAAATTCGGTCATCGATACTCACTGGCAAGGTGGTTGCTTTGCAGCACAGGGTACACATCCGATTCTTCTTGTTCACAGTGATAGAACAAACTCATTTCCTGATGGTATGTCAATTCTTTTCCTTTTCTGTAGTCTCATCCGATTCTTGCATCCATCTGACGATGAACTCAGAGAGCTTGCCGGTGTTCCTAAGGATATCACTGGTAAAGGAAAACACAAAGGGAAGCCCAACAAAGATCTGAAGAATCCGGATGTATTTCATGTGCCGAAAACAATTGATTTACAGGTTCGACGACAGATAACGACTTGAGCATCTAACAATATTTTTCTCGACTTAAATATTGTCCCATTCTTCCATTTTAGTTGGAATCGGTAAAGGTAACCCCAATCGAAGTGATGAATCTGAAGTTTTACCAAGAGTATCATAGGGTCCTGGACTTTGCTGTTTATTCGACTACGGTTTATGTCCTTACGGAGGTAAATGAAAGGCGTCACCCGTTACCAACTCTTTCCATTCTCTTCCGAATTTAATTTTCTACCCTTCATTTTTCTCGCAGGTATACTATGCCTTATTCAATCCAGTAAACGAGATGAATCTTTCCGTATTTTGGTGTCTGATTTCCCTCGGAATGTGCTGGTAAGCGGATTTAAGAGTAGTCTGTAGAAGTCTGAAGCTTGAGAATTTTCATGGAGAATTTTATTCGTCTTTCTAGGAGCGTCATGTGCTCAATGACAGCAATCTACTTTACGGGGGATGAAGTCATGGGAGAGCGTGCATTGTGCCTGGTGATGGGCTTAGTATACCTTCTAATTGCCATGGTTGTCCTTATAATCGATGAAAGTAATCTCGAAGTGGGGGTGGATACTGCGTACAAAAGCTTCTATGGGAATGCATTGGAATTTATGGAGAAACAAGGGGTTGAGCATGTGTAAGTTTATAAGGCCAGACGAGAAGAAGATCGAATCTATAGGTTTGACAGGAACTATAATTGATTTCTGTTTATTTTTTCATAGTGGTCCCGCATCGAAGCTGGTCATCAAGTTTTGTATCGCAGTCCTATGTGGATTTCTTGGAGTATTGTTTACTTTTCCTGGGATTCGAGTGAGCAGAATGTTTTTCGACAGCCTCAAGTGAGTGAGAATTCATTTTCTGTATTTAACCTTTGCATTTTTAAAGAGGCTTTCTGCTTCTGCACCAATCATGAACGCGTGACTGAGAGACCTCTTTGTTTCTATAAATTATGGTTGACTTTTACTGACATTTATTCCTGACATGACCAACACGTCCTTTTCAGCATGGTGAGCAACAGTTGCATTTGTTTGCCGTTAATGCCTGACTTTGTTTTGGAGTAATTGTGAGGGAGAAACAATTAGAATTCTGACCAAAAAGTGTGAAAGCTGTTGGGGGATTCTAAATGAGTGACAAGTTGACAAGGGATGGTGGGAGATCCCGTAAACGTTACTTTTGTTTTGTTTTGTGTTGGTTTCCTTGCGGTAGCAGAAACAGAGCATTTCTTCAGGGTGAAATAAATTTTTTTTCTCCTTTTGTTGTTTGTAACAGGTACTACAATGAGAGACCCATTCTGCTGAGTCTTATTTACATTTCTTATGGATTGCCCCTCTTACTTACGATGCTTTGGATTAAACCGATGGGCAGATACTTTTTTACCGAAGCCCCCATTGGATCCTATGGGGAGCCTTTGTAAGGAAGACCGAAAACTGGCGATTACGATTCTGTTCATAAGTTTCTTCTCTCCATTTTTCTTGTTCCTAATTTTTTTTTTCAGGATGAGTGATGCTACGTTCGAGAGCTTCCGATTGGGTCTGGTGGTTTTCTTGGTAGCTACCAGGATTGGCCTAATGCCATGTTTTCTCCAGTCATTTCTTAACGTCGCTCAAACCAAGCTATATGAGCAACGGAAAGAAGCTGGACGTATTCTCAACACGGCTTTACAGAAACAGGTAGGCAATTATCAGAGCTGCAGCATGAACTTGAATTGGTATTTTGTCATCTGAGCGTAAACTGGATTTTTCCTTAGGTGGCGGGAATTTACTACTATTTATGCATTGTGGCCTTACAGTATGTCACTCCGTGTCTCATCTGTCTCCTCACCTGTTTTCTTTACAAAACACTCGGTGAGTGCAATCTCTAACATCTCTCTGACCTAAAGCATCTTAGATTATTACATTCACATTCGCACGTTGTCATTTCATTTCCCTCCCTCCTCATCAAGAAAGAGTTGATGAGGATTCTTCCCGCAATAGTGCATGAAGAACAGGTTGATTTCTAGTCATTCCTTGAGCCTGATCTTCACCTCGATCTTGGGGCTTCAGTGTCAATAGGCGTCTAAATCGCTCAGTTAATTGAAATTAAGAATGTTGAATCGGAAGGATTTGAAACATAGACTTAAATGGGGCAAATTGGCGACCTGCTTAATTAAAATGAGTTCTCAGATTTGGATTGTCTTCGCTTTTACTCAATCCCATACGGAATTTGCGTCAATTTACCGTAATTCTTTACGCAAGAGTTGAGACGGTGCATAATACAGAGCCAAGCCACAAACAATGAAACCATTGTTTTCTTTCGGACGCACACCAACTCCGATTCTATCATTGTCTTTCATTTTTTTTTCTTAAATATTTCTTCCCATTGTTGTGTGTGTCTCTGCGTCTGCCCCTGTAGAGAAGAGAAGAGAGACAGAGAGTAGTTTAGTAGAACTCTCCGGTTCCCACAGAGAAATCTGAAAAAGGATTCTACATTCTACGGAAATTGATCTTGAGATTTAGATTGGCTTCTATTGTTTGCCCTTTCAAAATGTTCCCATCTCCATTCATGTCAGCAAGTGGGCAACCCCTAAACCCCATTTTAGACGGAGTGTTCTGGGTTTGATTTGAGGTTTCCGATTCCATTTTTTTAGGTGATCATCAGTGGTCCGGAAGTTATAGTGATTCCTGGGCTTTGTTCCAACGGAATGACACAATGAGGGCTCCTGTGAGTACTCTCGAGACATTCTTCCCGGGGAATGAGGTAATCAAACCAGCGGCAGAACAATTCACGCTTGCCTTGGCATCCCTTAAAATGGTAAGCACTAAAACCACCTTTACAACTTCTTAAAGAATTTCTATCCCAGAGAGAGGATTATTATTATGAAGGATTTGGACTTTGTATTTTAATTTAACTAACATGATTTGGCAGACTGATGAGATGAGGTTGACATTTTCTGTTTTTTTTTCTATCCCCTGTCCTTTGTAGGTTTTCAATGAGACCGTGTTCAGGGGGATCTTTGGATTTGCAACATGGTGGAGTCTCTTCCTTCTCTTGGCTTCAAGTGCAGTTGGCAGTCTCTATCTGACATACCTAACTCGGGCATGACAGGGTCTCCTCTCATTTACCATTCAGACTTTTGTTTCGTCACGGGAACATATCAGTATACCAATGGCCACTACTAATCAGATCGTCATGAGATTTTCTGCTCAAGCGTAACGCCAACGCCAGTCCAGGCTTTTTACTTTACGTAGTGTTTGGTTGGAGGAATTTATAGATTTCCAAAGTTAAACTGTCTGTTTTCAGCAACTTCAGTTGCAGTAGGATTCGTGAATAAGTTGTGACTACCGCACTGGATCCGATACACCTTTGCCGTGAATTAGTCTTCATTCTATTAATATTATTAATTATAGTCAATTTTGTGTTCAAAACTAGTTTGTATATTCGTAGTCAATGGGAAGGTAGGCTCTGGAATTGGTTTTATTCTCATCTCAAGGAAGATGCGGTGGAATTGTCATGTAGCTTCGCAATTAACCAATTAATTACTCACTGCAAAATACTTTATATTTCCGTTTTAGTAGGATGGATATTCCTTTAATATCCCAATTTTTCCGTCCAGTAGTTTTACGACTGGGAATCTGTCAATGTTTAACCAAAGCTGTCAAAAAATTTCATCACAAGCACATATTGCAATACAATAATACCAAAAGACACTCAGATTTTGTTTTAAGATGTTACAGTTTTTCTGCTCTGATTTAGTTTATAAGTTTCCATTTAAAAAGTTGTTTTTAGAAAGCAGACTCACTAATCCTACTCCATTAGTTTTGTGTTAATAAAAACTGCAAGTACAAAATAAACGTGTTTTATTTTAGCGTGGACATAATAAATTTGATGAAGAAGTTGTGGATTTAGGAGACAGTTATAGGGCCAAACGGTAACCAGGATTTAGGGAGTTTAGTTTAACAAAACCAAGAAAGCTTAGCAAGTTTCCCTCGGAAATTAATTTTTTTTTCCCTCGGAAAGTGGACGATCGACCCTGGAAAAGTTGAAGTGAAGGTCAGAGTTGAATAATTTGATGATGGAATACACTCATTTTGTTGGCGGTTTCTGAATGGACTGCTTTAAGAATGAAGGGATTTCCCCGTGCTGCTGCCGCCACGCTGTCTGGTGTAAAAACGGGACATGCTTTTCCTTATCTCTGACGTCACTGGTTGTGGAGTGGACGAGTCCATTAAGACACAAACACCCCCCACAGGTGAATGACCTTCCAGTTTAATTGAAACTGCCAAAAAGTGCATAAACGGCAAAATCATTGTACAATACGCAAGGAAATGTGGTTTTCTTAAGAAAACAAAAATTTTAGGCTACTCCGATGGTGGGAATTTCATTGGCTACCGATTTGCTTGACCTAGTCAGAGTCAGAGTGTCATGTCCAGAAAAATTGTGTCATCGTTGAATCTGAACATGATTAGCACAACAGGTATGAAAGAGATTGTGAGTGTTGAATGAGTTCTGTTTACTTCTTCCGATGAATAATCTTTTTCCCCTATTCTTCATTTCATTTCACTCGAAGACATGATGAGGAGGACATCCTTCCTTCATCCCCACCTGAAATGTGTAACGGAACCTGCAGATTGGAAACTTCTCATCGTTGATTCGATCCCACTTGAATAAGACCGCATAAGGATTAGGTCTCGAATCCCTTGTGTTTGGAACAATGGGTGAGCATCATGGGAATCCTTACTCTCAGTCAGTGGGAGCAGTAGGAGATTTAGAAATTGGAGGAAGACGCTTCATACCCATTCACTACTCTACGATTAAAAAACCCTTCTGCCTTACTTCCTACGGGATTAACGGAGTTTATTGCATAGTTGAAGATGATTACTTGTCTTGTCAGTCTTGAGTCCTCCGCAGTGTGGCAAGGTTAGTCGGGGATTAGGACTTACACCCATGTTACTGACTCGCAACAGTAAACGCCTCTTCGGGATTTGGTCTCCGCATACTTCCATGTGCGGTGCGATGCGTTAAAGGAGAGGGAGAATAGCTTCCTTTTCTTTCATTTACTAACTCGTTCTAACTGGGAGACCAACAATCATCATTCCAACCTGTTTCCACAATTGTCGTGCTCCTATTGTTTCCTACCCGAGTACCGTCAGTTCTACTGGTCGAGGCAGCATTGTTCACGGCAATTAAAACAGACTCAGAATTTTAATTCACTTCACTACTTGTTAGCTTGCGAAGGAATCTGGATCAAGCAAGACTCTTGATTAGCAGTGACAGGGAAGCACATCTTTTATACTGGAGAGAAAGCAAGGTGAAAGTTGGAGGTCGGATGACACGCACGCACGCAACACGTAAGGAGAAAAACACTTAAAATGAACTAATTTGTTAATGCTACAGTAGTAGTATTAACAAGGAAACGTGCAAATGGCGTATATTAGTTCACATTGACGTCTTTATTCTGATTCTCGTTCATATCAGTTTTTTTTCTAATTCCAAATGTAATGTCCTTATTCCATAATAATGTGTAAAGTAGGCGGAGTTAATTTCAACAGTTTGTGCTTTCGTTTTAAACTGTGAATCCAGTTTGGAATGTTTGGAGTCTGTAATTCACTGTCGCTTTTGGCAATTTGGCAAACGGCATGATGGGATTCATTGTGTATTCAAAAGAGGGGATGAACCCTATTGTTATTTCCTCTTACTCGGGATTCAAGCTTCTTTTGATTGTGGGATTTGTGGGTGTAGGTGTAAAGGGTTACCTGAGTTTAATTTAATGCAAATCAAAGCATATGCCTATGTAAAGAAATTTACGGTACAATTATCCTGTCACCACCACCGCCGCCACAACTACGACACCGCAGTTTACAGTTTTAGCAGTTTTTGGGGATCCCACTTCCCACCAAACTTCCCATTTGTCACATTACTCACATTCCATTAATTTCATTGTAGGCAGAAGTAAGTAAATATTATTGACAAATTGCCAAAAGTGTGCAGATTTACACGTACTCGGTTCCGTATTTGAAGTTTTCGTTCCCAGACACTTACGGAATTAGAGTTTTTTTTGGCACTTATACAGTTGTCAGTTTTGTCAGTGCTGAAATTACTGGATTGTAGAAATAACTAAAACAAAAATTAAAGAATTTAGGTTTTTTCATTGACATGTATAATTCATAACTCCGGTCGTTTTTACAAAATTGCTTGGTAAGAAACGACAGAGTTATCCTTTGTAGTAGTTCGGTAAATACGAGTAGTTTAATAATAATTCACTTCTAAAAACTAGGTTGCTTTGATTTCTGTTGGCTTGATCCACTCATGTGACCTCTTGGACCCTTCACCAATTGTTCAACATTTCAAGCTGTAAACGAACAATAGGATGACGAGGATGAGGTTGAAGGTGAAATTACGGAAAGAACGTGACAAATTGGATGCCAGCAGTCACAACATACTTCAGCTGTCATTCACTCAGGTCAGAGGTTATTTTTTCTCCTGTCTAACTCTAAACTTCATTTTCACTTTATTTTGGGATGTATTGTTTGTAATGCGTATGTTATTTGTCTAAAAAGTACACTTAAGGTGAGTCTCGAATTGAAAGATGCTATGTGTACCTGTGTCTGTTGTGGACTTTTGTTATGAATGAGAAATGTGGCTCTGTACTAATTGCTGTGAGTTTATTGGAAGGAGAGGAAGTAGGAATTAGAGCAAGAGTTTTTTTATAATCGCATATTTAGTTCAAAATGAATTAATCAGGTAAATTAGGGAATTACAATACTGTATGGAACAACCCCAGCCTAAAGTTTCTCATTGAAAACAATTTAGCACACAACAATTTAACGGTTACTTGATTAAGTCAGTTTCATCTAAATTCATAATTTGTGTGTACAGATACTGTCGATCCACTTGATTCTGCTCATTCAGTGCACGGCGTCTTCCCATATCCCGCTGATCCTTGACCCCACAAATGCCAATCAACCTGTCAACCCTAATGCAACAGTCACAACTCGAACTGGAGCGGTGGATTCTGCTCTGGCGCGTCCCAACAGCATCAACCAATCATTCCACTTACCTATATCCAGGAAAGAGCCCTGCAAGTTTAACATTTGAGTTTATCTTGCCGTTTTTTAATGAATTAATTTATTTTATGTAATCAAATCATGCATGTTCTTTCAGCATTCCATAGCACGTGCAGTGACGACGTAATGACAATATTTGCAACATTTGATAACCTAAAGTTCAAAGGTCGAATATACGCGAGTGACTATTCGGATGAAAATGAATGCGGGGTGACAAGGACTACTACTGACCCGTCAGAGAATGTCGTCTTCCGACTCCCCTTGGGACAATGTGGGATTCAGATGACAGTCTTGGATAATGTGGGTCTTAGATATTACTTGTTCTTCCATATTCGTTTTGTGAAACCCTCCATTATTGTTGAGTGTATTATTCGAAAGTGAGTATCTTTGGTATGTATTCCAGAATATCGATTCGGAGTTACTTCACGAAGTGAACTTGTACATCCAATACTCTGCCTTCCTCCAACAACTGGCTGATGAAAGAGTCACGGTTTTCTGTTTAGAAAAAAAACGGACTGGAGCTGATGACGCTGAGCAGTTTGTTCAAATTTAAAAAAATCCAAATTAATAAATTAATGGAGTAATTTAGCTTGAGTGTAAATCATCCCATAGGAAAGCAGCGGCGGAAGGCAACTTGAGCGTAAATGCTCGCCAAGGTCGACGGATGAAGAATTCGGGCCGAAATCTTGGTTCGCCAGAAGCAAATTCAGGAGTTGGAGAAGCAATACTGGAAATTATTAGTGGGAAGGATCCATCCCCCAAATCAAAGAAGACGCTCCCCGTTGCTGTTGGAGAAGACGTAACCCTTGTCATTTCTACCAAAATTTTGCGTAAGCAACTTGCGTAAAAGCGGTGCAAATGAATTTGGCAGTTTAGAAACTGATGGTTGGTCACTTATAGGTGGATTTGACGCCCGAATTGTAAACTGCACAACCCACGACGGCTCACGTTCCTCATCCAAGGATGGAATCCGGAATCAACCAATCCTGGATTCTGCTGGATGCTCCGTGGACAAAGGGCTCGTTCCGAATTTCCGTCGGAGGAGACTTCCCGTTGAATCCCGCAACCGGCTCACTACCCTCCATTTTGCATCCTTTCCAGCCTTCAAGTTTCCAGACCGTGACCATCTTCATATTCAGTGCACCGTGGCATACTGCCAAGGACCGTGTCCCCAAGAGGTTTGTGACAGTTCTTCCAACCACTACGGCACATGGAGGGAGAAGTATGGGCGGATTGCAGATGTGCTCATGGAGACTTCCCAAGTTGTCAACTCCATTGAAGTCTTGTCGCCCGATTTGGATTCTCCTGGTAATTAACTTTAACCAACGTCCATATCTTTTTCACCTGCCGTAAAGTTCTCTGGTTTAAAAGGGTTTGGGAATTTGAGATAACGGTCGTCCAACTTATGCAATTGAGTTGAATCTTTGAATTGATCCGTTTTTGAAATGACAGGTGGTCATCACTACGAGAGACATAAATTAAGCTCATCCCTGGGAACTGCAACGGTTGGTAGTCCAGAGACCACGCACCTTCCGTCCCCATCCAATGATGTCCCACCACAACGACCACCAACGCATTACTCAAAGCCTCCATCCTCAACTTATCCCCACCACTTCAAAAACGACCAAGAGAAAATTCCTTATGGAATTAATAATCAGGCTCACGCTGGACAAATGAGATCACTGCCAGCGGCAGATCCAATCACTCCAAGCAGGATCGGCGAAGCAAATGTCTGCATATCTCCTGGGACCGTCATTGTAGCCCTGGTTGCCCTTGGCCTCATCTTGGTCATTTCAATCACTGCCACGCTCTGGTTTGCTCTCAAGCGATCCGAAGTCAAAAAGTACGCAGAAAGTCATCATAAATCAGCGTTCAGTGCTCCGACACCGGCACCTTACTATCGATTCAGTCATTGGTAAATTTAGGATATCTGAGTTCTATCGCCGGAATCGCCAAAGGTAGAGTTCGTATTTGCTCTAAAATGAATCGTTTTGCAGCGATACTTTAGGAGATAAGCGGATTGAGTTTGCGGACTCCAAACCCATTTCTATTAAGCTCGGTTCCTTCTTACCTTTAGTAATTTAATTAGTTTGTAATTAAGTTTAAATCTGTTTATATAGCACCGCCGCCACTCAATCAAACACTTCTGTAGAGGGATTTTCAGCCCAGCTTCAAGAGTTTCTTTTGTTAACTTGATCCCTGGGAAGTATTTTTTCTCAATTGTCAATTCATTGATTTGAAAAGATAATAATTAGTTTATATAATTGGGATTCACGATCTTTTTGATTTGATCCACTATATAGCTCAAGTAATCCAGGCATTATTACGTCGTTATCGTACAACTTTTAAATCCGTTAGTCTGCTAATTATCTCAGAGGTTCAT
>Ga0194135_10003125_pt1 | contig 10092 bp, 3 predicted proteins | sample LitLau_LLRF_2013_FD_134024 | JGI IMG/M metagenome (GOLD analysis project Ga0194135, IMG submission 134024) | Freshwater sediment microbial communities in response to fracking from North America - Little Laurel Run_MetaG_LLRF_2013 (version 2) | ecosystem: Environmental > Aquatic > Freshwater >... | reverse complement strand
TGCCTATATAAACCAGTGCCTGCTTTCAGGCTGATTTTACTCTTACTCATGGCAGCCTTTTTGCAGGTACCTGCCTTAGCTCAGGCACAAAATGTTACCTTAAAGGTTAAGAACGCTACTTTAAAAGAAGTCTTTGAAAAAATAAGAAGTCAGACCAGTTATGATTTCTTATATAATTCGGACGATATTAAATTAGCCAGACCGGTAACAGCCGAATTTAAAAATGTGACCATTACTCAGGCGATGACTGAGTGTATGGATAAACAGGTTTTGACCTATTCGATCGAAGGTAAAACCATACTCATCAAAAAAAAATCAATCCGTCCAAACACCGGAATTTTTCCTCCTGGAAAGGTTAATGGAAGAATAACCGATCCAAAGAGTTTACCGGTACCAGGAGCGACAATCAGAGAAAAGGAAGGCAAGGCTGTTGCGATAAGCAACCAGGATGGCCGTTATACCATTAATGTATCCAGTGGGAACGCTATACTTGTTTTTTCGACTGTGGGCTCCAGAACGAAAGAGGTCGCCCTGAATGGTGCACATGAGCTGAACGTCATACTCGAAGACAGTCAGCAGGATCTGAATGAAATTGTGGTAGTGGGATATGGTACGCAAAAGAAAGAGTCTGTTACGGGGGCTATTTCAACCATCGCAAGTAAAGATCTTGTTCAGTCACCTGTATCTAACCTGAGTAATGCCCTAGCTGGCCGTTTAGCTGGTTTAACCGCCATTCAGACTTCAGGTAAGCCAGGTGCAGATAATTCGACTCTTTACATCAGGGGTATTGGTACTTATACTGGTCAAACCGCTCCGTTAATTATGGTGGATGGGATAACCAGGGATAGCTATAATGATATAGATGCCAATGAAGTAGAAAGTATCAGTGTGCTGAAAGATGCTTCTGCCACAGCAGTTTACGGTGTGCGTGGTGCCAACGGTGTAATTTTAATTACTACCAAACGCGGTAAAGAGGGAGCTCCGAAAGTGAGCGCAACTTTTCAGACAGCATTGTCAGAATTCTCGAGGATGCCCAATTTTGTAAACTCCTATCAATATGCTACTTTATTAAATGAGCAAAGTTATGAGAACTACTGGATCCAGCATGCGAAGGACGCTAATTTAACCTGGAGTGATTTTGCGAAGAACAGGGAGGCCAACTGGGCAAAAGAAGCTACAATTTATTATTCGCCCGAGGATTTAAAGTATTATCAGAATGCAAATACACCTACGGTAAACGGTAAGGCTAATCCTTATTATGATCCATATGGTCACCCGGATCAGGACTGGAAAAAGCAGATCTTTAAGCAATTTGCCCCTCAAACCCAATATAACGCCAATATTAGCGGCGGAACAGCATCTGTTAAATATTTTGTTTCCTTAGGGTATCTTGCCCAGGGAGGTTTGTTCAATACAGACTATATGCCATTTTCGGATGAAATGCAGTTTAAGAAACAGCGATACAACCTGCGTGGCAACTTTGATTTCGATGTCAACCGGAATTTCAGGATCTCCGTAGACGTAGGGACTCAATTTGTAACGACAACCGGTATGGATAATGACGGATCATGGGATAAACGTATTTTATGGTCATCTCCACTGGGTTCGCCAGGAATTATAGATGGTAAATTTGTTGTGCCATTTGGCAATCAGAATGATCAGCTTAACCCCCTGTATGCTATTGCTAATGGCAATAATTACAATATCACCAATAACAGTATCCTAAACTCATCAATCAGGTTAAGTCATAAACTCGATTTTATTACCGAGGGTTTATCAGTCAACGGTAAAGGTGCCTATGACAGTTATTTCAGTAGTCGTACCGGTGGCACATACAAACCCTTATTATATGGTTTGAAACCCAATCCGGACGGCAACAAGCTAGACCCAATCCTGGTACAGTTAACAGATGATACGCCACCCCAAAGATGGTCAGACTGGAACAATGGAAAATGGCGTAAAGTATATGGTGAGTTATCTGTCAATTACAACCGTACATTTAATAAAAAACATGCAATAACGGGCCTGCTGTTATATAATGCAGAGAAAAAATATGATCCTACTTTACCCTACGATCTTCCCCATGCTTATTTAGGGATGGCTGGCCGGTTTACCTATGCTTATGATAACCGGTATTTTGCCGAATACAATATGGGCTATAACGGATCTGAAAACTTCCCTGAAGGCAAGAGGTTTGGATTTTTGCCCGCTTATTCAATAGGCTGGATAGTAAGTAATGAGTCCTTTTTTCCTAAAAACAATTACCTGACTTATTTTAAGCTGCGCGGTAGCTTAGGTAAAGTAGGTAATGATTATATAGGTGGCGCACGTTACCTGTATTTACATGATGTATGGCAATATGGTCAGGGATACAATAACGGAGGCGGTTATACCTTTGGTACACTGAATGAGCGAAATACCATTCAGGGTGCCTATGAAAGTGTAATCGGCAATCCAAATGTAACCTGGGAAACAGCCACCAAATCAAATATAGGTGTGGAAGCGCACTTGTTTAATGACCATGTTACAGTTGTGTTTGATCATTACAACGAACATCGGATAAACATCCTTTCATACAAGGGTACAGTACCTGCAATTGTACAGGCAACTTTACCTCCGTATAATCTGGGAGAGGTAAAAAACTGGGGTAATGAGCTCGAACTGACCTATACCAGTACCCCGCATAATTTTAACTGGTGGGTGAAAGGAAATGCATCAACCAATAAAAACAAAATAATATTTAAGGACGAGGCAATTGTTCCGGGACTGGAGTATCAGGCGGCAACGGGCAGACCAATCAATCAGCCATTGATGCTACAGGCCGACGGGCTTTATACTTCCTGGTCAAATCTATATGCTGTTGATGGGAGTGGTAATCCAATCTTGTCCAGTCCTGTAAAAGCCCTTAACAAAGCAGGTGTACCTTACAAAAATGCAGCCGGGCTTTGGGTTTATCAAAAAGACCTGGGTTTCTCTGGCGCACCTTTACAACCTGGTGAGGTCCGTCTGGTAGATGTTAATGAAGATGGTGTGATTAACGAAAAAGATTATATCCGTACTGGAAAAACAGATATACCTGAGCTTAGTTATGGTTTTTCATTTGGCTTTAGTTATAAAGGTTTTGATTTCTCAGCATTGGTGCAGGGAGTAGCGGGGGTAGCCAAGTTTGCGAATAGTACCATGCACTTTCAGAAACAACAATCTCTTTTCGAGGTAGATTTAAACCGGTTTACGCAAGAGCGTTACGATACAGGTCAGCAGATTGATTTTCCTATTGCAGCCTATAATCAGGCAGCTACCTACAGCACTTATTTCCTTAAAAGTACTTCTTATACCAGGTTGAAAAATGTAGAGATAGGTTATACAATGAAACCAGCCTTTTTAAAACGTGCAGGGATCCGGTCGGCTCGTTTTTACCTGAATGGAATGAACCTGTATACCTGGTCACCAAACAAGATCTGGGGTGACCCCGAAAATTTAGGCTATGTAGGTTATCCACTTACAAAGACCTATAATATTGGCTTAAATGTTAATTTTTAATCAATCAAGAGAGAAAAAATGAAAAGAACATATATAATTATACTGCTTTTTTTAGTGGTGGCAGGCGGGGTGTTTACAACCGGATGTAAGAAAAGTTTTCTTGAAAAGCCCAAGGGTGGAGCGGTAACAGTTGACACAGTTTTTCATACCAGAAATCAGGCACAATATGCCGTAGCCCAGATGTATATGCTTTGTGTCAGAGGGTATTTCCCGCAGACCTATGACGGCTGCCGTCCCGAAGCACTGACAGATCAGCTTTATATCCTGCATCCAGCCTATGACTGGGCAACAGGAACGATAAATGTGGGCACCTACATTACCGGTAACATGAGCGCCAATAATACTTGCGATTATGGTTTTGGTGCTCAGAATGGGTCAGGTTTTGGCTGGCATTACAAAGGTATCCGGCAAGCCAACCTGGTATTGAAGAATATCGATATGGTTACCGATGCAGATAACAGCTGGAAACAGGATGTTAAAGGACAGGCTTTGTTTTGCAGGGCCATGCAGCATTATGAATTATTCCGGTACTATGGCGGTATTCCTATTGTAAACAAACCTTTAGATGGAACTGGAAAAATAGCTATACCCAGAAGTTCTGTGCAGTCGGTGGTTGATAGCGTGGTTAAATGGTGTGATCAGGCCACTGCTTTATTACCGTCTGTACGTTCTTCTGCCGACTATGGCCGGATTACAAAGCTGGCAGCAATGGCTTTAAAATCAAGAATTTTGCTGTATGCTGCCAGTCCTTTGTATAATACCCCAGCAGGTATGCAGGCTGAAGTTACAGGTGCCCGTTATGGCGATGGACGGGACTCAGTACTAGCTTACCGGACCTATGACCGGGAACGCTGGAACAGGGCTGCTAAAGCCGCAAAAGATGTGATTGACGCTGCCGGAGCTTCGATGGTGTCGCTTTATGATACAGGGAAACCTCTGACAACCGGAGAAACCTATGCCACCATTGGTGACTATGAATCTGTCTGGAATGTATTTGCCAATCAGGAACTGATCTTAGTGAATACAGCTAACCAGGTGCCAACCAGCAATCCCTGGGGTGATGGATCTGCCTGGGGACAGTACCTGTCTTCTAAATTGCGTATGGCACAATGGGGCGTTAAAAATAATGTGCCTGTTGAATTTATACAGCAATATGAAAAAAGAAACGGACAAAAATGGAGCCTGCCTTCAAGTGGGGATGATTTGCCGGCAGATATCAAAGCACTGGATCTGGACCCGCGTTTTTACCAGACCATAGCCTATGATGGGATGTACTACAGTGGGCAGAGAGGGACGCTTGCTTATTACAAAAAAGGAGATTATGATACAGATGGTAACCTGGCCAGCAGTGATGCAGGAGTTGACGGGTATGCCACAGAGGTTTACAAGTTTGTAGCCCGGATAGACAATATGAGTGATAATCATTTTGCCTGGCCTGTATTCCGCCTGGCCGAATTTTATCTGAATTATGCTGAAGCAATCAATGAGTATTCAGGGCCATCCGGCGATGCCACTGCTTATCTTAACCTGATCAGAAAAAGAGCAGGAATGCCAGCGAAATATCCTGCCGGTACAGATGCGTTCAGGGATGCGGTACAAAACGAACGTACGATTGAATTTGCCTATGAAGGCCACAGATATAATGATCTTAACCGCTGGCTAAAGGCCAGAACTGTGTTGAATACAACTTTGCATGGCATTGCGACTACCGCACGTAATGTAGGTGGTACATTGAAACGCAGCTGGCAAACTACACCATTTGTTACGAGGATCTTCCCTTCCAAATATTATTACATACCATTCCCTAATGATGAGGTGAGTAAGCGGTATCTGGGAAATAATGGCTGGGATGGACAAAATCCAGGATGGTAATTGACTGCATGAAGCAGTCTGGATACCAATAAAAACAAAAGATACTCATGAAAAAAACAAAATTATACTGATGAGAAAAGAATATATAAAACTCTTTGCCTGTATTTTTTCGTTCTGTAGTTTTTCTGTCGCAAATGCGCAAACTAAGAATGTCACTTCAGCAGATACTGTTAAAATTGATACAACTAAAAGCAATATAGTTGATTACGGTTTAAGAACTGAAAAGGAGTGGAGGAATACAGGGGCAGTTTTCGCACTTAAAGGCGAAGATCTTACCCGCATGATGAGCGGTAATTTATTAAATACGCTTCAGGGACGTATTCCCGGTTTAACTGTAGTCACTGGTTCTGGTGAACCCGGTTATGACAATCCAACCCTTTATGTGAGAGGGCAGAGCAGCTGGAACATCGGCGGGAACCAGGTGATGATTTATCTGGATGGTTTCCAGGTCGATATGGGAGCCATCAGTTCATTGTCGGCCTATGAAATTGAATCCGTCACCTTGCTGAAAGATGCCGCCGCGACTTCTTTAAACGGTTTGGAGGGAGGTGCAGGGGTACTGAGTATCCGTACTAAAAAGGGAGCTGATTTAGCTAAAACACAGATTACTTTTAACAGCAGATATGGCGTGTCCAGTGCTGTTCAGTTACCTACGGTGTTGAATGCCTTCGATTATACTACTTTATATAACCAGGCCTTAAAAAATGACGGTCTTCCTGCCAGGTACAAAAATCCTGAGCTGTATAAGGCAAACAATGATCCATTTCACCCTAATGTGAACTGGTATGATGAAGTTCTTAAAAAGAACTCTGTAATCCAGGATTATAATTTTTCGTTCAGGGGAGGAAATCATATGGCTAAGTTTTTTGTGCTGATGAACTATACCGATTTTGAAGGTTTATACAAGAATGCAAATACCATTGATAAGGATTTTGGAACCAATGCAAGATACAACAGAATTAACCTGAGGGCCAACGTCGAATTACAATTGAGTAAAAATCTGTCAGTAGAAGCCAACATTACAGGTATTACAGAAGATAAGAATACGCCGGCAGGTTTTACTGCTACCTCCTTATTCAATAATTTACTGAGTTTGCCACCATCGGCATTTCCGGTTAAAAACCCCAATGGGACATGGGGTAATAACTCGGTATATAACTTTAACCCGGTTGAGCTTTTGCAGCAAAATGGAATCTATAGCTCCCATACCCGTAACCTGCAAACAAACTTTGGGTTCGTAGAGAAACTGGATGCAATAACGCAGGGACTGTCCCTGAGTGGTGCCTTATCATTTAGTAACCAATACATAGGAGTTTATCAAAAGCTTTTTTCGGTCCCGTCTTATGAGATCACCAAAGACGCCAATGATGAGCCTGTCATGGATGCTAATGGAAACGTTGTTTATAAGACAATAGGTGCCATCAGTCAGAGTATAGCTGATGGGGGTAACCAGCACTGGAACAGGACTGCCGCTAAAGTTAAACTTGATTATAACCGCAGTTTTGGTAAGAGTACCTGGAGTGGTATGTTATTAGTCAGAAGGCAGGGATATAGTCATGATGGCCTGGTTTACCAGATACGTACACAGGCTTTATCAGGTAATGTCACTTACGATTATGATCAGAAATATATTGTGGATCTGTCTGCAGCTTATAGTGGATCAGCAGATTTTGCTACAGGACACCGGTACGGACTATTTCCGGCTGTAGGACTAGGCTGGATTGTATCTAAAGAGGATTTTCTGAAGGGAAATACTGTAATAGACTTTTTTAAATTAAGGGCTTCTTACGGTACCACGGGTAATATTAACGAAGCTTTCCGCTTTTTAAATGAACGCTGGGCAATAGGGGCCAATGGTTATATCGTTGGGACCGGTAACACTTATAAAGGTGGGATGACCGAAAGCCCTTTTGCAAATAACAACGCTGCGTGGGAACAAAAAACTACCCTGAATTTTGGTGCAGAACTCAAATTATGGAAAAAACTGTCTGCAACAGTTGATTTTTTCACTGAAAAACGCAAGGGTATTCTCGAAATTCCTTCGGCAGATGTGCCGGATTACACAGGATTTAATCTGCAATATGCCAATACGGGTGAAGTCAGCAATAAAGGTCTGGAAGCTTCAGTTCAGTTCACCGATCAGATCAATTCTTTTCAATATAACCTGGGTGGTTCAGTTACTTTTGCCCGTAACCAAATAACCAGGCGCTCAGAGAATGCTCAGCCCTATAGCTATCTTTATAGCCAGGGTTATGAGCTTGGTCAGATGAAAGGCCTTGTGAACAAAGGTTTTTATCAGACCTCAGATTTTGATGCCAGCGGTAATCTGAAACCAGGGGTTGTTTCTTCGTCCTACGTCAGGGTTAAACCCGGGGATTTGAAATATGCCGATCAGGATGGTAATGGTGTCATTAATGATTATGATAAGATCCCAATGGGTTATCCCCGGCTTCCGGAAATTACCCTGGGCTTTAACTTAGGTTTTAAATATAAATCCTTTGATTTCAATGCCTATCTGGAAGGGGCGCTGCACCGTACAGTAAGTTTACTGGATGATGCTTATGCCTATACCCATCCATTTGTAAACAATAACTCCATCACACCATTTTCAGCCAACAGCTGGACGCCTGAAACCGCAAATACGGCTACTTCGCCCCGTTTGTCAACTTTGAGTAATGCCAATAATAACCAGCAATCTGATTTTTGGTTACGTGACGGTAGTTTCTTCAAACTGCGAAGTGTTGAACTGGGCTATACGATCCCTAAAAAAGGATACCTGAAGAAACTCGATGCCATCAGGATTTTTGTAAACGGAACGAACCTGTTCATCTGGGACCATATTGACAATCTCGAAGCCGAGCGGCTTTCTATGGGATACCCTTTAATGAAGGTCGTAAGTTTTGGCCTGAGTGTGAAATTGTAATATTAATCATTTGTAATTACCAAGAAATGAAAAGACATCATTATATAATCTGGGCACTGATTGTGCTATTGTATTCCTGTAAAAAGGATTACCTGGATGTAAAGACGATTAAAGCAGATATTTCCATTGATAAACTTTATTCCAATTACACTTATGCCCAGCAGGTGGTTTGGAATGTATACAGCTACCTGCCTGCCGGTTTTGCAAATCTGGATATGGAATCTGTGACTGACAATGCCGAAAGCACAAATGTAAATTCGGCATCAAAAGTGTTTAATACCGGTACCTGGAATCAGTATAACAATCCGGATAATGTTTGGGCAACCAATTTTAATGGAATAAGACGTGCAAATGAATATCTTAAGAACAAGGACAAAGTAGACATTTCCTATATCAAAGGAAAGATCACCTCTACTGATTCTACAGCGTATTTTAATGCCCGTGATAATGTGAAGTTTATGCAGGGAGAAGTACTTTTCCTGAAAGCATTTTTTTATCTGGAGCTGGTAAAACGTTATGGCGGTGTACCCATTATTGATGAACCACTGGATTTTAATGATCCTGCTACCTGGCAGAAAATCAAAAGAAATTCGGTTGATGAGTGTATCAGGTATATCTCTGCACTATGTGATAAGGCTGCTGTAATTATTCCGGCCGATCTTTCGCCATATTCATGGTATGATGACGGCCGGGTAACACAAGGGGCAATTATGGCTTTAAAGGCAAAGGCTTTATTATATGGTGCCAGTCCGTTATTTAAAGAAAATGGTTCTACTGCAACATGGGCACAGGCAGCCAAAGCTGCGTACGATGTTATCGCCTTAAATAAATACGCACTGGATGACAATTATTCCAATCTGTTTGGTTCAAATAATGCATCCTCCAAGGAGTTTATCTTTTATTGTCGCTATGGTGCCCAGAATTCTGTGGAATTTAATAATTTTCCTATTATCTTTCAGAACAGCAATGGGAACAGTGTAACACCAAGCCAGAATTTAGTGGATGATTTTGAGGTAGTTACCGATGGTATTGCCGTTCCTTTTGACTGGAATAACCCGGCGCATGCTGCGGCACCCTATGCCAATCGTGACCCACGTTTTGCTGCTACAGTTGTATATAATAACGCACAATTTAAATCAATGACTATCCAAACCTTTACTGGCGGAAATAGCGGGTTACCCAATCAAAATGCGACTAAAACAGGCTATTATCTTTCCAAATGGGTTAATCAGTCAGTAGACCTGGTCAATAATGTGAGCACTAACCATACCTGGAGCTATTTCAGATACGGCGAAGTTCTTTTAAATTATGCCGAGGCGATGTATAATGCATACGGTGCTGAAACCGATCCACAGGGATATGGAATGACTGCGCTGAGAGCGATCAATATGGTGAGAAAACGTGTAGGAATGCCTGCTATCGTTGCCGGGCAGCTGAACCAGCAACGCATTGAACATGAGCGTAATGTAGAGTTGAGTTTTGAAAATAACCGTTTATGGGATGTACGGCGCTGGAAAAAGGGAACTGCCTATTTCGGCAGACCGGTAAACCGGATGGAGATCACTAATACCGGATCTGCCAATAATTATGTTGTCAGGCAGCTGGAAAACCGGGTTTTTAACGAAAAGATGAACTGGTATCCGATACCACAAAGCGAAATCGCAAAAACAAACTGGTCACAAAATCCTGGCTGGTAATACCATTTAAAAATCAGTTTAACTATAACTTATCAAATGATATGAAACGTATATATCAAC
>Ga0194135_10003124_pt1 | contig 10094 bp, 9 predicted proteins | sample LitLau_LLRF_2013_FD_134024 | JGI IMG/M metagenome (GOLD analysis project Ga0194135, IMG submission 134024) | Freshwater sediment microbial communities in response to fracking from North America - Little Laurel Run_MetaG_LLRF_2013 (version 2) | ecosystem: Environmental > Aquatic > Freshwater >... | reverse complement strand
TGTGGCTACACCTCCTCATCGTGGTTTGTTCCTTCGCCAAATTGGCTAAGGGTTTGAGCACTCATACTAAAGAAATGATCCTTTGAAGTATGATCTCAAATTTCCCATTCCCACCTCAGCCAACCTCATTCCGAAAATAGAAAAACCACTCATGACCATATACACTTTTCCAATTTAATCAATGAATCTGAAACTAGTTAGCAATGCGATCAGGATGAAGTATTCTTCAAAATTTTATGCTCCGTCAGAATCTACTAATCAAAATTGACAAAGCTTTTCATAATTAGGAATTAATTTGAAAAATTGTTAATTAATATAAACAGGTACTCAGTCTCGGGTCTGCTGTCACGTGGAAAAGAGAAAGAACTTTTGGGACGCCGTTTTTGTATTCATTTACATTTAAGAGGGGCACGTGCATGGTTCCAAAAAATAGAATTATATACTCTTGAATTGATGCAGAGTCCCCAATTACTTAAGGAAGCTTTTAATAATAATGTTAAAATTTTTAATTATAATTGGAAAATTATAATTGAGCATAATTGACCATTGAAGAACCCTAAGAGAAGCACATGTATGGTTCCAAAAAAATAGAATTATACTCTTGAATCGATACAGAGTCCCCAATTACTTAAACGGAAGGAAGCTTTTAATGTGAAAATTAAATTGAATTCAGCCTATGGCCTATGCGTACCTGTAAGCACGGTAGAGCCACATGTCATCCGTTTGACGGTGATTTTGATCACGGACGGGTAATTTACAAACGCCTAAATTAAAAAGGTATTCGTTTTGTCATCATAACTTGACCTGCCTGGAGTGTTAATTATGCAATGCAATTCTCACCAACACAAGTCCCCTCATTCCCCCGGTTTTCCTTAACAATTAGAAATTTCCATTGATTGCAACCAGAAGTGAATCCAATGTTTGCAACGCCATATCCCCGAACCCCACGTCCATGTACCAAAGTTTGTCCGCTACTTTCCACAAAACAGCAAGTGGATCTTGAAGTGTCAAATACAAGTTTCGGATTTTGCTGGTGAAGCAGTTCATCGCCTGCAAAGCAATTAGATTATCGGCAGAGTTTAGAATGGGAAGCCGTTGCTCTGATTTCATGGCGTGGGCATGATTGCTAATTACCATAAATACTTTTGCAAATGCTCTCCCGGTTGAGAATATTTCGTTTTGCTCTTTCATAAATTGGTACGCTCCACATGCACTCGGAAAGTTGTTGCAAGAGCTCCCGTGCAACCTACAAATGGAATTTTTTATATGAAATTATAAATTAAGTGAATTCTGCTTCTCAGAACAGAAAATAAGACATAACAGAGTCCAGTTTTGTTACCTGTTCCCGCAAATCGGAAAGATCCCTGGAGAGATTCAAGAGCAGCGTTTCTAGGAGCTGCACAGCCAACAGCCTCGGTCGGAGCCCAGTAGCAGCGAAAATGATATTGCGGCAAATCTCACGCCCACATTCTACGAAATTCTTCCCAGGGCTTCGATTTCTTCGGATCTCCTCCTCTTCAACTTCAGAAGTATGAAAACGTGAGCTCGGCCCGGGAGCGCTCTCTGGGGTTTCAGATCTGGAGAGTGACCGGGTCTCTTCTTCATCAGTCACGCAATCACAGGCAAAATTCAAAAATGTTTCGACGTCACTGCAGGGCTTTGTTGATAAAAATGCCAAAGTCAATTTGATCCAATGAGGTTTGCTCAAAAACTTTCCCATTCTACTTTTAGAGATTAGACGACGAAGAAAGACCAAATAGTCACCAATTCGACTTTCAATCTCCAACTTATTGTTTGGCGTTGGCAACTTCGTAGATGTAAGCTGCTGTTGCTGAAATACAAAACAAAATGAATATTCGAAACAATAAAATCAACCTTTTTGATGACCATTGCTTACAAATGGATCTGGTTTCAAAGAGTCCACAATAGGGGAGAGCGTTTCGGGTGTCCCAATTGGAGTAGGAGAATCAGGCTCCGAAGTTAGACGATTCCCGCATAAGCCTGTCATCAGGGTCACAAGTTGTGAATAAAGAACATCAACCACACGTCCAATAATGGAGTCATCCAATTTGGTAGCGTGGATCCTGTGAAATCAAAGAGAAAGTCCATCAATTAAGAACCGTGAACAGAAGAAAACAAAGAATTCTTAGCATAAATTTCGCTTACGCTGTGGCCCCCGCAATCATATGTAAGAGGCGAAGACTCGCCATGCTCACGTAGTTGGGATAAGTTGCACCAGTTTTCGTCACGAGCGTCGCTGATGCGGGTCCAGATTCCGAAAGTCCAGGATTTGACGAATTACAAAAGTTTTCCAAAACTGGAAGTAGACCGGAAGTGACCATAAGTGTGACGTCGTTGGCATTGAAGCGCCCACTCAGCGTAAAAAGTTTGAGGAGTCGGACTTCATCACTCTTCTCACAAGAATGGAACGATTTCCCTTCATCATCAAGTCCAGTCTCGTCAACGAGTCGAGGATCTGCAAACATTTGGAGTTGAAGCCGAGAGATGATCCAACGCATGATTTCATGAACCGAATTGACGACATCCTTTTGCATTTGATAAGGGGCGGATTGGATCCCATCCAAATAATGACAAAAGGTCACATGGAGGTCAAAATTGTTGAGGAACTTCCCTGCAGAACTCCTGTCGGGGCAATTCTCAGCTGAAATCCCGAGTTGGAAGCAACCCGCAATGAAAAACTCGTGAACAGACGATAAGCATTTGGAGTTAATTTCCTTGGTTGATTCCGAGGACGCGGTCTCGTCTTCCCGTCCTTCTGCCAGAATGAGACTCAGTACCTGTTCGAGAGCTTCAATTCGGATCCTTGCTCTTTGCTCATGCTTCCGCATTGCGCTAAGGATCACCTGCGGTTTGGAGTTGAAGCCTTTACTGGTAGATAGAAGTGAGTCTGCAAACCAGTCTCGCTTGCTGGAAATGAGCTCAAAGGCTGTAAAACGAAGGACGTTCCTTCCCAGTTTCCGCACAAGAGCCGTTGACTTACTCCCAAAATTATTTTGATGACGGCTTTCCGGTGATTGGAACGTTTCAGATGATTTGGCAGAGATAACACTTTCAGCATCTTCGTCGTAGACAAAGAAACTCTCCTCGACGTCTCCAGATTCACAGGATCCGTTATCACTGTCGGCATCCGTTGATTCTTTCCTTGGTGGCGTAAAATTTGCAGCAGATTTGACGCAGAGAAAGAGGAGTAAGGATTTTCGGATGATTCTCCGGCAGAGTATCTTATAGTCTGCACTCGAATCCCCGTCTCGCTTGGCTGACCCAAATACAGACGCATGCACCGGTGAGCTGCGAAGTTGCTGCACGGGCGAGTCATCAATCAGAAAGGGTAATGTGCCTGGATGTGAGTCTGGAGGATGTTCTCGCATAGGAGGACTACTTGGTGGAAACTGCTTCTTCAGTAACTCATCCTGCTTCTTTACTACGAGCCGACTTCGAACATGAAAAACGAGGGCAAAGACTTCATGTAGTTTTGCATTGTGTCTGAGTTCGGAGAAGGACACTTCCGTAACGTGTCCAATGAGGCCGGTGTGCTTGAGGAGAGCCAAGAAGAGGATTCGAGTGACGGAGTCCAGGGCCTTGTCATCATGAATGTCACACGTGTCCCAGTCGAGACTCTTTGCATGTTCAAAGATGAGGTCGTAGAGGCAAGTGACGGAAGTGCTGTCACTGTCAGTACTTGAGGTATATGATGAGGAATCGTCATCTTCATCTTCAGCCAATTCCGTTCCAACGGGTAGAATCAAGGAGAAGACATTTCCAAGTCCAGATGGCATCGACTTAACGTTCGCTTCTAATTCTTCTAGCCAACCGTCCTGATTTGGATCAATTGTAGTGTAGAGGCCAGTTAGGTCGTCAATCATGAAATCAAGTCCCTCGTGACACTCTTCCAGACCATGGGAAAACATCTGAAATAGCAAGAGTTCATTTCAATAATATTAACTTCGTCCATTCCGAATGTAAGTCTGGTAGTCATGTAAGAGAAATGTCGAACTTACGCGACTATTCAGCCATTGGAAGCAACGCTCCTCGTCTGTGGACAACGAAGGGCCCCGAATCATGTCTCCAATGAGACGACCCACCAAATGACTACAGCTTCTTTCCATGTCTAAAAACCAAGACCATTTCCGGAGTAGACCGACTTTTTCCATTTCTTTCTCCTCCATGTCCTTGCTGCAACTGGCTCCGTCGGAATTCCAGTCTTCGTAATACTGAATCACAATGGCGGGTGGAAGTTTTCGAGCTAATGCTTCCATCCGGAGGAGAATTTTCAGCAATTCATTGAGGAGTCTTCGAAAGGAATACTTTGGAGGGAGAAGCATTTGAAGAACAGTTCGAGACATCATGGCTCCACCCACAGACATGTACATTATTTCTATAAAATTTAAACCAGTATACTTGTGAATAAAAGTATTAACCATAGGAAATTAATAATATATAAATGCTGCCTGTATATTGAATAATTATGTGCTCGTCATTGAATCGAACTCACCATATACTTTAGAGTGCAATTCAGGTTTGGATTCCAATAATCCCTCAATTCGTTTGTAAATGTTGGATGCAGCGGAAAAGAGTTGGGCGAGGTGTGCTTCGAGGATTTGCCACAGGTGATCATCCAACTCTTCCTGAACTTGCGTTTCCGAGGTAGACATGCAGAGGGTTAAGCAGTGGGCGAAAAGATGATTCTGAAGGGATGTGAGTAAACTATGAAGTTTCTGACTAAAGGCCAACACGGATGAGTTATCCTCTGCTCCACTGCTCTCATCGTCACATTCCAGTAAGGAAATCTTACGGTCAATTTCCTCTGTTAGGATTTTCAACAGTCTGCCCAATAACTCTTCAGTCCATTTGAGCTCATTTACACCAAAGATGTTCTTGGTCTTGGTTGGTCTTGCCAAAGCTAAAATGCTTGCAACTTCCTGATGATCTTCAAGACTCGTGAAAATGACTTTGCAGAGTAGCTGTTGTCCTCGGGTTAAGTTGCTCACGTCATCCAACATCCCCAGTGAGATTCTTAGCTTTTCCTTAAGGATGGGAAGGAGAATGGATGCTCCGGAGGTCAATGTCTCACTCACAGCTTGTTGTACACGTGCTGGTAGGTCCATATCCAACATTTGGAAAAAGAGATCTCGGAGTTGGTTGATTTTGATACAAAGTGAGGACCCAGGTTCAACTTCCGATGGTCGCTTCACCAAGAGACGACAATGTCCATTTAGGAGGGTGAGACACATGACGACAAAGTCAACCTGCTCTGCTTCACATGCAAATGGTGGAATCAATTTAGAGAAATTCATCCCATATTTCATTAAGAGGTTCTTGAGTAGCGGAATTGTGTCTTCGTGAAAAATTAAAGAGAAGGGGCACTGGTCTCGGTCAACGAGGGATGAGATGAGGGTTCTTGATTTTTGCAAAGGAAGTGGGAACATAGGGGCCGATGATGGTTTGGGTGATGTTGGAAGCTCCACTTGACCGTCCTCCTTGATTCCTCGAGTGATGGAAATTAGGACTAGCTGAACAATAGTATAAGATTCTCCTGAATTAAATTGTCAATTGATTGATCCAAACTAGTTTTTCAAAGGACCCTTACCTCTTTCATTAAGAACTGCGCAGCGTCATAAAGTGACGGCCGCTCTAGTGTTGGGAAGTTACATGGGTTCGTCTGTCCTCCCGACTGCCTTAGAAGCCAAACGGATGACTGGAGGACTGGTCCACTGATGTAACAGTTTCCAGATCCTTCATTTCCTTCACCGTCTGGTAAGGGCTCCACCCATGGCGTCATAGCCATCTGCACCCATTCCAGAATATGAAGTAAGCTTCCCCGCTGGAGGGCAAGGCCAAGCATGATTTCAGCAGCGAGTACCCGACCTAGAAAACGCCAAGTCGTTACAGCACTTCTTAAAACTGATGTGTCGTATGTAGAGTCGCAAGGAGCAAAAGTATTACTGGTACTGGAGCTTAACCCCATACACCAGGCTGTCACTTATCCTACTTCTGACACAGTTTCAGACTCTTATGCTCCTTGCTTCTCTTTCACTATCCCACACGTAAGTTTATTAAGCATAATATACTGATATTATTTACTTTCAATATGGGCAGTAGATGATCGCGACACAATTTGCTCCAAAAATCTTGTAACGTCATTCAGACTTTGACGACCTAACGGAGGAATAGCTGATGAGTTGGAAAGGGACAAAGGAGGTAAACTCCAAAGTACTTCTGACAGGGTGCGAAGAACATCCGAGCAAAGTTTAATTTGATCTGAAATCATAGTAAAGATAGTCCTTGCTTGTTGGAATCAGAAAAAGAGCTGAAGATGACACAAAGTATAAAAAGTGATCCACCTACCTGAGTTTGATCCTGGTGTCAGGTTCATTTGAATCAGAGAAAAGAAAAAACTGAGACCAGTACGGACTCCAACTTCAATCAATGTAGATGTGGGTGACCGATTTGCATTGTTTCCTCCTGCTTCACCTACTTCATTGAATCCAACAGTCGTAAAGAGCGGAGTAGAAGGCGCCTGACCAAAAACGGAGATTCTCAATCACGAATCACATAGAAATTCAGAGATTTGAAGTATCACTCCTGGAGAGGCATTAAAAAAATACTCACCACGGAATCACGGTCGTGATAAATGATGTGAACGCCGTAGAGAACCCGATGAATGACAAGTAATCGCTTTCGCAAGCTGGAAAAGAATTGGGACTCAATGCAGACCGCAGAAGCTAACTCCATTTGAGCTAGTAACTGCGAGACCAAGTGACGCTTCTGCTCTGCCACCGTAGGTTGCTCGACGTCGTAGTCATGATACTGAACAGGATATTGGTTGAGAACTGGTTTCGCCGGGTTTAGTAGTACCTCCTAGAGCAAAAAAAATATGGAAACGTCAAAATCCTTACAAGTTTTGGTAAAAGTCTAATTCGCAGTCGGATTCGGATTGCACAACCCGTAAGACACGGTCTTACTCTTACGCTTAACTTAACAGTTGTACCTATTCTAAATGAGTAAACGTAAAGGTTATTAAATTATACCTTCTGGGTAATCAAGGTGCTAAAGAGCTCTTGAGCTCCCTCCCGAGTCACAACAGAGTCGCAGCTTTTCGTCACCCAGTCACTATTATGATGATTATTCCAGGAAAGTTTATAAGCCGTATTTGATAGGTTTCCAAATTTTGGGGTTGCCTGCTGTTGACGAACTTGAGTTGGCCCAGACATCTTGCTGACCGTTTGATATGAAAACTGAAATCACACAAAATGTGAAAACAAGTAAACTTTTTGCTAAGAAATAAACGAAAAGGAATTCCCTCTCAGTTTCGTATGGTTTTCAGACCGCTGCAAATGTTTCCATCAACAATTGAAGCTTGTCTTGTCCCCATGGATTTAGAGAGTATGGCATCATATGGCGGCCTGATGCTAAATAAATATGACTATAACCTTTGATTTTATTGCCGGTCCATGATTAAACTGACTGGTCCGATGAAATGGCAGGGGATGAGTAAACGGTAATTACGAGGAGGATTGTGAGTCAATTATCAATTTGTCACTTGTGTTTTTGTCAATTATTATTTAACCAGCTGATTATTTTGTAAGTTGTCATAAATAAAAGTGTGGATCCAAGAGTTCCACACAAAGCAAAACCTCCGTCTCTCTCACGTATGGGCATTTAAAATAAAACGTTTTTTTTTGGCGAATCAGAATTTATTGAATGTATATGCCAATAATTTTTTGAAACAAAAATACCCTGACCTCATTACAAACTATAGATTTGTAATTAACACCTTGAATTTTGTATTTTCTTAATTAATACAAAGACAACAAAAACTTACTTCAAAAATGAAGTCAATTCAATTAATTAAATTAGTTTTAAGAAGGATTAAAACTTTATGAGATTTAAAATGCATTATGGAATTTAATTAACTGCTTTGTGTCCTAAATGCAAAGGAGATGTGACACTCTGGGTTTCAGTACTAATTTAAAAGTCTCCTACTCCTCCTATTTCTTCTTGGCAGGCTGTGAGAGCATTCGCTTTGGTGGACTCCATCGTAAAGAGTTGACGTCCACAGTTAATTTCGGCTTCTTCCATTGTGACGTCTGGAGTAATTCCTCAACAATCTTTGGAGTGACACAGATGACATGCTGTCCTTTCCAGTATTTCACCATGTTCAGAGACTGGAGGGTCGAGATTATGTCCGTCTGAGAAATTGAAGTCATGTTGGACAAATCCTTGATGGAGAGAACTCCGCGGAAGTCACGTAGGATTTCCAGTAGAACCCAAGACCAGTAGGATCGGTACGAGAGTTTACCTGAGGAAAGGAAAAACAAAACAAGTTTCAAAGGAGCCATAAAGCAAACCGGAATCATCAATCAACTTAGTTAGGGAAGAGTAAAGAAAAAGAAAGTGTGAGATTACCCATTACCTAAGTCCGACAATGGTTTTTCCGGAGACCCAACTGCAGCTTCCAGTTTTGAGAGTTCATAACTGAATGCTATCAGGAGCTTCCCGTATCCTTTTCTTTGGTATGGCGGAAGTGTGAGAATGCATGCGACGTTATTCCCATCTGGACTTTCCTTCTCCTTGGAAAAGTATCCCACAATGTGTGCCCCGAATTTGTCAACTTCACAAAGAATGTAGAAGAGAAAAGGTTCAACGTCAAAGTACCTACAAAGAATCATATTGAAGCAAATTAGGTATATATCATCCAGGCATGCTATTAGTATTGTCTGTGGATGGGGCTCCCCGTTTCTATCTACAGACAATGCTGTTAGCAAACGCCGAGTCTTTTGAAGTCCGCTTACAGCGTCTTGTGATCCAAAAATAATTTAGCCAGCAGGCACAGATTCTGACAATAAATTTTTGTGTCTTTCCCATCCGTTTCCCAAATTGACAATGTTCCCTGGAAGGGACAGACAACAAAGGTTATTCACGGAGGAAAGCAATTTAGTTTTTAATCAGTTTTAGTTTAGTTTAATCGGTACCTTTCGATAAATCTCCCTCCCAGGTGGTTGCTTCAATTGACATGTGGCCAGATGATATCGATAAGTTTTTTCAAGTTTCACATACTTGCAACAGAATTCGCATATCCACAACTTTGTCGCTTTGCCATACTCTTCAGGATAGGGGGAGAAATACCAAGTATCGATTTCAAACTTGCCAAATTGGACCTTGTCAATGTACTTGACCTGCGTAAATAAAGAACCGTCAGTGTCAGTTTAGGATATTATGTGAACTCAATAATGTAATAAGACAACGGATTCCAGAGCAGAGAATTCAGGGCATGGAACAAACCTTTGTTATCGCTTCATGTTCTCTTTCGAGTGCAGCGGTGGTGGGATCCATCTCGTCAATGGGTTTCTCTATGTGATTGATCTCATCGTGCTTCCGCTTTTGGTTCCTCGTCAATTTCTTTTCTGTCTGACCAGAACACTGAGAACCAGGTTGCTCTGGCACACCGGCAGTAACTCCCGATTGTACAGCAAATCTTGAATTCATAACACGATCCCGTGGAACCCACTCATCCAGCCGCCGGTTGAACCCGTCATAATGAACATAATACTCAAAGGAATCAATTGTACCGTCCTTTACACGTCGGTGGATGATTTCTGCTGGAACTGAGCACAAGAACAAGATCATGTCATTAGCATCTCTTCAATACAAATCCGTCGGAGGTGGTCAGAAAACAAGGGGACTTACACCACTGTCCATCCACGCGACGGACCATGTAGTGCTCCCCGATATCCAAATGACGTGAGTCCTCATCCTTCTTTGTTGAAGAGCGTGAACCGGATCGGGTTTGAATATTTAAAATAGAGTCTTCCGATTGTTCAGAGGCTGTGCTACCGCTTCCGTCGTCTCCATCTTCAGTTGTTCTCTCGTCAGAGTCTGAGCTCTCGGATGTTTTGCAGATGACATTTTCTTTGTTTTCCCCACCTGCCTTCCCCGTACCTGAATTTTGTGTCATGCCTATGTTCACCATCCGTCCAAATTATACTTTCTGCTTTCTGTTAGAAAATAGAGATGAGGTTAGAAGGTTTAAACCTAAACCCAAACAATAATAAATAATTTATGACTTTTGAGAC
>Ga0194135_10003123_pt1 | contig 10094 bp, 7 predicted proteins | sample LitLau_LLRF_2013_FD_134024 | JGI IMG/M metagenome (GOLD analysis project Ga0194135, IMG submission 134024) | Freshwater sediment microbial communities in response to fracking from North America - Little Laurel Run_MetaG_LLRF_2013 (version 2) | ecosystem: Environmental > Aquatic > Freshwater >... | reverse complement strand
TGTTCTCAGTATATATGTATTTACAATTCTGGCATTATCGATTAACCGATAATGAGCTGGCCGAATTATCGATAATTTATCGTTATCGGTAATTCCAAAAAGGTACCGATAATGAGAACCCTAACAAGCCCTAACACAGAAGCTTTATCGACTGTGTGGAGGAGTCATTCTTATTCTCTCAAACATTTCATCTCAGATTTAAAAATTACGACATTTGCAACTTTAGTTTTAAGTTTACCCCGCTGGAAAATAATACGACCTTTAGCTCATCTTGAGTTTAGTTTGGTTTAGAAAGGAGATCCTAAGGAAAGCTAAATGAAAGAGGGAGAAGAAACGTTCCAAAACGTCCTTTGTCTAATTTGTGCAAAGTTTTGCCCCGCAGACTAAAAAGTTTTCATTATTTTCCCCACACTCTTGTCATCTTCTCCGGAATGTGTTTTAATAGATGCCTTTTAAAAGGAAATAAAGTGACAGATGGATGTTCCAAAATGCCAAAAGAAAGGGAGGAAGCAGAGGATGATGATGATAAGCGTCAGGCTATGAGTTCATAATTTTTTTTTGCAACGGCTCAGCCAGACGAGAGAGATGAGAAAAGAGACGAAACGGAAGACGTTTCCCAGAGAGAAAACTTTCTAATCCAGTTCAACTAAAAACTTAAGGACATCAGAAACAAAAAAAACTTGAAATGAAAGACTCTCAACTTGAAAAAGTTTTCAAAATTTTTTCCTTTCTTTGCTTGAGAGCTCATCCTCTCAATTTAAACTAAAAGATAAAAAGAAGGAGAAAGGGAGGAAACCACAGGGAGGGAGACAAAAGAAAGGCGTGTGAAAGGGAAAAGAGAGTTTCCAGCTTCTCCTTTTCCCTTTCCACCTTTTTTCGTTGCAAAAAAAGATTCTCCTCTCTCATCCTCATCCTAGTAGAAGTTAAAATGGAAGATGAAGTTGATGATCAGGATGATGATGATTATCATTAGACACACACTACTACCATGGTAGAGTGGAATAGGAATGGGTACAAAGTACGACTCTCTTCCTTTTCCCTTCTTCTTTCACCCTCATCATCCCGCCATCACTAACCACTCAAAAGTCGACTATAAAAGGAATTAAAAGTTGGGAGAAAGTGGAGTGAAAGCACGTAAGCACTAAAAATCTCTTTCACTATCCTACACATCTCTAGTCATGTGTACCCTTTTGCCCCCGATTGGATGCTTTTAATGCATCTTCACTCCACTCCTTCACTTAGCTCTGTCTGTGATTAATCGAAATGGGGATTTTGACCTCGCGTGCTTAACCGATTGTTTTTAAGACTCAAGGCTTTCACGCCATAACTATGCTGAGATGGTTGGAATAGTTTTGAGTTGTACGGAACGCGCCTACGCAGAAGGTAGGACGTAAAAATTAAAGGGAAGACGTCACATTATTACATATTTATGGGGAAACTTTTTTGGTGTTCCTTTATTCCTCTGCTGGTTTATGGGAGAGGATGATAAGGGTTTCACTTGTTACTTTCTCTAGCTTTATTAGTCCAACTCCCAACCAGCATCCAGCATCAACCCGCATCAGCTTCTTCCAAAAGTCTTCTTCTTAACTCTGTAACCACCACACCGTCGTCGTCGTCCAAGAAGACGTAAAACATTAAAACCAGGGAATGCGAATGCGTTCAAGTGAGCAGAGCCGAGCCACAAAGAACCCTTCGGTACACATCATTATCTCGGATGCGAAGAAGTAGAGAGCCTAATTTATTTCCTCGGAATGAAAACTTATCCTTAATGAATGAGAGAAAGGAAGAGAGAGAGAGAAAGGAGGCAGCATAACTTTCTCCAAGAAAAGAAATGAAGCCGAGACTTTGTCATAGGAAATGGCAAAACTTGATGCTTGGACTTATGGCAGTTGGAGAGGATCATCAGTGATCAAGTTAACTGCCCAAATGACGTCAAAGTTAGACCATTTCGTCCGTTCTTAATAAATTATAAGAAAATTAACGATTAGCGAGAAGATATAATTGGATCCTTCGTTCTGATAGCTTAAAGCTCAAAACGCCTCATTCACTAAAACCTTTTAGTAATTTTAGTCAAGGTTGATAAGCATTAGTATTCACGTTCTCTTTTATGAGGCTTCAGTCACTTAGTTCCTACTGACATGCAACACACATTTGAGCTCTAGCTATGCCTAGGATGTATAATCTTAATCTTAACCTTAACCACTTTCGGATTATATCTAGACACAAGCGCTCTGCTTTGAATTTCCATTCTTTTAAAACTATTCTCACTTTGGTTGGAGACTAACTGCAGAACGGATATACAGCGATTTGGAACCGGAAGAGCAGTTTAACAACGCTTGAAAGAAACCAGTGGAGGTGTCTGTGTATCCATCCACACAACACTAAAATGGTAAAAAGACGCCTAGATTCTGCTACTTATAGTACTCATTATCTGCTTCCATTTCTTTGTTTTCACTCACTGCCGTGTGACTACTGAAGTGTGATTAGTAATTAATCTTGTTAATATTACTTTATTTCTAGACTTTTTTCCACCAGAGGGCACTTGTACAATTATCCAAACTTGCCAACAACCGGCTACTCTGTCAACAAAATGGAAACCAAAACGTCGTATTCCGTCATGCTTCAACCCTCAATAAGGACAAGACCATGGACAAATATATCCAAGTTCTCCCAATTATAAAATTGTCTCCGTCATACCCAAATGGGAAAATCCTTCTAGGAAACTGGAAATATGGGAACTATAAGGGGAGGTACACGGGCGTCATCGAGAAACTTGCCCAGGAAGCATCCTCAGCTCATGATCAGTTCGAGTCGGCCCTGGAAAACTTTGCCAAGGCATTAGTGCCTGCAGAAATTCGTGAGTACGTGAGCGGGGTCAAATGTCACGGGGTTCTCGAGTTTGACGGTCCACCGGATTCCCTGGAGTATGTCTGCGTCGCCTCCATCAATAGTCTCGTGGACATTCAGAACCACAAATTTACAAATGACTACCCGTATCACCTCGAGTGGTTCGACATTAATCGAATCCCATTCGATAAAATGCCAGCCGATGACAGGATCTGGTACCCGCCGGTCATCCATGGGAAGTTGATTCGCGGCTCATTTCATTTCGGCGGCTTGGAAGAAAGAGAACTCAAATCCTACGAGTTGTCAGAAGTTAAGGATCTGGAACTTTAAATCAAGTTATCTGGACTAGTTAAGCGTATGTGTAATCAAGACAAAGGAAACTTTGCGGTTCAGCAGAAATCAATTTAATACAAGTCTTTAATTTCTCAAAATCGGGTGCTATAGTTCAAGTTAGGCTCAAAGATTAGCAGCCATTGGCGGTTATATGTTCTGCGAGAAGGCAGAACGCTTAGAATTGTTCAATAGATGAGGAAACTTAACGTCGGCAATCTAATGACACTAATAAACCTCAATGTAAAATGTAAATTTTTAATTCACAGATCAAGCACCAGGATTTCTTTGAAAACACACAGGTTTCCCTTTGGATAACTTTGAATATATCTTTCCCATTTATGAAGTTAAAGCTTCATTTTCTAACATTCTCCCTCGGATGATCTTTCCACGTAATTCCCGAGAAATAATCCCCCTCTGTAAATCATTGACTAATTTAACTCCCAAAATTTAAATTGACTTTGTTATGCATAACTTTTTCTCGGAGAAAAATTGAACAACAAACAAAATCGGAGCGTGGAAAGTTGAATTTTGGTGAAAGTATAAGTAAACTGAATTTGGATTCATAGTGGAGTGGACTCGACTCTCACTAAAAAATTAGGAATTCAAAAGTAAAAAAAAATGTAATTCTAGCAGGAGCCATGAATCCTCACGAGATGAAATTGAAAGTGTGTTATATAAAGGAAATTGTGAAATATTTAGCCCAGTCAACGAGTATTTCCAAGTTTCCCAACTGCATTTCTTTTTCGACTGCATTCAATTTCGTACGCACGCGTACGTCCGTCCTGGATGATTTCACTTAATTTTTAGCAGTTATATCACGATTTAAATCACTAAAAGGTAGTTGCTGGTTCATTTTTTTAAAGCCTATGGCTTGAAAATTTGTAAACTCCTAGAGGAATTCACACTCTCGTCATACTGCACAATGAGGACGCAACTAAACTAAAGTTAATTGTTCTTGCTGTGTGTGTGTCGTTCTCCCTGTCAAACTTTATCACGAGGCTTGTACGCAGTTTCTGATATCTTTGGAGTTTCGGCTGTTTGACCCGACATGAATAAAAGGGAAAGAGCCTCCAGGGATTGTCTCACCTAAAATGCAAACAAACAGTTACAGGTGTAACCTTTTTACCTTTTAGAGTTTTAATTTAATGGAACATGATTATCTTACTCTGATTATTTGTTGCAAGTTCATGTTAATGTACTGATGGATCTCATCAGCAGAGCTTGTATGGAGTTTATTTTGCCACGAGAGAAGTTCCTGATAGAATTGATCACTGCTCCCCCACGGAAATATAAAATGGAAATTAGACTCTTCCCCGAAGCTATAATGCGCGAGTCCAATTAACGTGTATTAGTTTACCTGTCACGAAATGTTGGCTTCATTGAGAGTTTGTCTTGTAAATTTGAGATCCGATTGAGCAGGAGTGCTGCTGACAGGAATAAAATGACTAGAAGTGCAGTTGCCAATAGGATAAGCGACGGACCCCGGCTCTTCGCCTCTCCTTGGAGAGATTTTTTGTCTGGAAATTAAAATGAACATTTTTTCAAAAATTAACAAACAGAAAAGTAATCATCAGGACGTGACGGTCGATGAGCGCACTCACTAGAGATTGTGCTGAGCTTTGCCGCATTTGCTTGAACAATCGAAGTCCTGTGCGGGATACGGGCGTAGGCTGTGGACGTGGCTGGGATTGTTGGGGTCCCACCAATGGAAGAGCTGATTGGATGATGGTGGAGGGCGGAGGCGAGTCCTTTGAGGCTACCCTGTGGCCCGAGACTTCCAGAACGCCCGGTGGTTGGGCTGCCGGGCAATGCCCCTCCCAGCACCTTCCCCACGTGTACTAACTTCCCAATTGTTATGGGCGAAGAGGGCTCTATTGCAGAGTCATTCCCACTTCCGGATTCTGCAGAGGACTCGTCTGGGACGCTCAGGTCACCGCTCCCCTTGTCTTCCTCCTTGAGCTTCTAGAAATTCAGGGCAGAGCCTGGGTTAAATCATTTTTGATGGGCTAAAAGAATGAAGTTTTCGGACTTACGGTCGTGATTTTGAGAACTTCTTTTGCTTCTTGATCGATACTGTAGTTCCAGACCTTGCACATTAACTTGTAAGTTGTATCACGGGAGAGGAGGGAGGCGAAGACATGCTTTTCCGCTCTCGTGCAAATGCCAACCGCATTCGGAATGATTTTGGCAGTCCGTTCCTTTGTAATTCGGACAACGGAGCAGACGGGAATTAGAAGCTGGAAAAACAAACACTGCTAAAGCCATACATTTCAGTTTGATGATCTTCAATAGAATTTGGTTTACCTTTGTAACATAACCAAAAACGTTGGAATAGAATGCGAAATTATTTTCTGTGATGTAAAGATAGCCTTGAAGTAGAATATCTCCTACCAGAGCGCACGAGTAATCTGAAATATTGAAAGAATGTTCGGGTGTTAATTGGAAAATAAAATCGATAAAACCTATCCCGCTCATCCTTAAGTCACTGGTCAATGACTGCATTAATTATTGATCTCCCCAATTCTGAATTTTTGATGACAGATGAGAAATCAATACTTACACTCCAGCACTTTCTCATCCGGTGCGACAGTTTTAAAGTGACGATGAAATTTTTTCTGGCGTGATTTTGATGAGCTCGGTGCCAAAGTAAATTCTGAATCCGATCCCATGGATCTCAGAGCTGTCTGCATCACTGGTGCACTGGCGCTGAGGTGTTTCAGGGATTGCCTAAGGAAAAAAAACAGTTTTCTCATATTTCAATTCTAATTAAAATGAGTAATATCTATTTTCAGTTTCTAATTGGCAACGCAGTTACTCTCTCTCCATTTCACTATCTGCATTTCCCTTGTTGTTATAATAGGGATCTATGACCTTGGAGACCAGGTTAATTAGCCGCATAAAAATGGAATGACGGCCTGGATGAATGACGAGCGCTTCCCGCATTGTCACTTTGCCTTATTTGCTAATAAGAAGTCTGAACCATTACATAAAATCCAACATCGTCAGCAGGAATCCTACTTAATTTATGATTCCCAAGCCCAATTTTTCTTGGATTCTGAGGATCTTGTCATCATTCAATGGGAATTAGCAAAATTTTCCTCAAAGCACAAACAAGATTTGCCCATTAGGTTTTCCTTGTTTTCAAGGACAATCTGTCAGAATGAAAAAGTTGCCTCTCCAGTTCCACAAATCTTCAACTTGAAGTGTGGATAATTAAGAGACACTTTGCATGTAAATAAACTTCTGCTTAAATTCTAGACGGCCAGTGCTTCTATTCCCGATAAAATTTGCTAAATAATACAAACGTATTAAGGAAAGGCTACTAACAAATTCGATCCCAGGAAATCCTGTCCTGATGAGTCCCCATCCTGATCTTCATCTTCCAATCGCTTGCTTGACTTCCACTTCCTCATTTTGGTTATTGTCACAATAATATTTTTGAGGCTGGCGAGTTTCATTCAAGTCCATTTACCAAACTAAATCACTCGTAAAAAAAAATGCTGGAAACCACGGAGACTCCTGGCTTCCTTTCACAGAAATCCGCTATGTTCTTTCCCCTAAGGTCACCGTGGTTGTGTGTGTGTGGGGAAATTTCACCAACTGGCATTTAAGTCAAGGCATTCTCCTGGAAAGCCCTCCAGATCCAGACCATGTCCTTCGATAATGCCGTATTGATATTGAAATTAAAATGTGGTCTTGCGGTTTGGTATTTTGAAATGACGCTATTGGTTCACTAACCCACTCAACACGCGTGTTAAGTTTATAATTTAATCGCTATTCAAATTACACGGCGATAACACGCCGGATTTTGTTAATACGGGAAGATGGTGAATGGTGTGGACATGAAAGGAATTTAGAATTGTTGGATGTCACGATCCTCCACTGACGATGAGGAGAATAAATTTGCGGAACGGGGTGCTTTTCGTATCTTTCGCGGATCATTTGCTGTATCTCCAAGTCCAAATTGTGTCCATGTCCATGGAACTTGTCATTTTGTCAATAATCTAATCGTATCGCTTTGTTATAACTGGAAGAAGGCTAAAACTCCCGTGTTCTCAATGTTTATGAAGCAGGTAGTCAAACAGAGACTATCATCTATCTCGGGTCTGATATTCCACTTGTTCAAGTATTGGCTGCTTTGTAGATTTTGCACCTGCTCGTCCTCTTCAACTTCAACTATTCCTCTCAAAATAATAAGCCCGATGAAGAAGTATGAATGTAGAGATTGTTCCGGGTTTTTCGGTTTCGTTTATACGCAAGCACAAGTCGGGCTCATAAATCCATCACACCGAAATGCACTTGATGGGCTCCTCCACATTTTAATACGCCGGCGTCTCGTCAACGTAAATTGAATGTCCGAAATGTCTATCTCTCGTCCAAACTAAAATGCACTGGAATCAATGCCCCCTTTCTAATCTTTTACCACTGGATGCCTGTTCATTTGCATTTGAGGTTTATCTTCCTCAACAACCAACCTTTGCACTTTTCTGAGCTTCTACAGTTCACCCTGCTTGTGTAAATTGTAAGTGATCTCTAGAACAGGTTAAATAGCTATCAAGGAACGACAGAAGTGACAAAGATATCCGTTCACTGGTGGAGACAGGAGTCGAATCTCAACTAAAATGCCAACGCCTCCACCGCCGGTGGATAGAGCTACCCGGAGACAGAAAACTCGGATGACATTCGCATGCTAGTGGGTTTTAGCCTTGAAACTGTATCGAACCGATTTCATTTTCCCCAATGTGGACGATCGGCTACTATTAACTTTTCAAAACGAAAATGGAATGGAAGGAATTTAATGAAGCTAAGCATTAGAAAGCGGAAAAACAGTTAAATAACCAATAGCATGGTGAATAAATTATGAGCAGAGGGGGTAGAAATTCTGGACATGGGAATGGACGACTCGGTTAAATCAATTCTCGATATGCGAGATATTACCATTTCAGTTTAAGCAAACGTGGCTGTTTGCATTCTTGTAAAGGATTGCTATTCGCGTCGTGGTTATTCGTTTCTAGAAATTTCTAACTATACTAAAATTGTTGAATCAATGGCTTAATTACGGCTTCTTTGTAATAAAAACAAAATAGTAGGCACGTTGCTTTCAACGATTCGTCCCTGCCCTTGAGCAGTTTTCAATTGTTTTCCTTTGCTTATTAAACTGTTTTTATAATTCGATAATTAGCACGTGTGCGAGGAGAGACAATAAACTGTTTACACAATCATACACTTTACAGTATGGGAACTAAAGGCTCCTAATTTGAGAACATTTTCCGAAGGCTAAACTCTACGCCAAGTCACATAATTGTTCTCACCTGCTCACTGATGAGAGGGTAGGAATGACAGCAACAAACGGTGGAAGTCCAGTCTCGGGTGAGGAGACGCCATTTTCATTCGACGCTTCATCACTCCCGTTCCCACCGGTTGAGTATCCATTGGCGTCTAGGAGAACTAGAGTTGAGGAAACCCCGCCGTCTCCACTACTGCAGGAAATAAATAAGAACGGCATCGTCAGATAAAACGTATTTTAGGAAAATTAATCCAAACCCCATTTAGATCAATCAGTAATTTGAAGGGCTAAATTCAACAGCTCAGATTTCTTTCACACCGTAAACAGGGGAATGAGGAACGGAGAACCGCCGCATTCGCGTACTGCTCTTATAAATAATGTAAACTTAACAATAGGCTAATTAACCTGATTTAACTTGTAGAAAACATAGCCGCACCATGTGATAATCATCAAACCATCAATAAGCCACATTAGGCCGAGATTTTAATTTTAAAACATGGCCTCTACACTTGCCATTCACCTCGTTTCTTAACCTGGGGAAAAGGTTAAAAAAAAGTGACCTTGTTTTAATGCAAAATAGTCTAAAGGTGAGAAGAGAAAACGTAAACGACGTTGTCGTGTATCGTCTATAAATCGCCAAATTACAACAACCCATGTGTGTATAAATAAAATGAAGTTGAAATCCAAATAATAATATGCAACGCAATCCACATTTCCGTGACTGTTCTTTTGAAAAGAAATCTTTCCACTTAATTGCACTGTTGCACAATAGTTGCGAAATTCCTTCCTCTAAATAAATTTACAAAAGGACATCAAGCGATTCCTTTCTCCTCCACCTGTTCTCTCTCATCCCCGTCGTGTATTTCTGAACATTGAGACTCGAAATGAGGACCCACCGAGGAGTCCATTTTTTGACCAAACTAAAAGAAAGAATGGCCGAAACGTTCTTCAATTTGCCAAAATAAGGATTTCTCACCTCATCTGTGGAAATACGTAATCATCAATATGTTGATAAGAGGCAACCGAATTAAGAAAATTCTTCCGTTGCACAATGCTGTCAATTTCATTGTCTTTGTCCAAGCTGGGATGTGTCGTGAGGTTCGCCTTATTATTTTCATTATTATTACTCATCCCGGCTCCGTTGCCGTTGGCGGAAGTTGCTGCTCCTGCCTCGCCATGGCTGAGAAACCTCTTGAACACCTGGGATTTTCGACTTGAGCCACGTCTTGGTGGGATTGGGACGGACTCGCCCTCTTCATCCCCGTTACAACTGTTGATACCCGAGGAGCGTGAGCTGCTGGTATTTGACATCTCTCGTCCTCCCTCTTCTACCTTCATTGGCGTCTTTCTGATCAATGGATGAGTTAGGGCTAAATCTAACGGTCATTGCCAAATCCGTCCAAGGGAGACCCACGAGTATCACAACATCCTGCTGAGCTCTTCAAAATGGAAATTTGGAAATGCAATGAATCAACTCTCGGCGTCTCCTAAGGAAACGCTGAAACGAGCAGCACTTTGCACTACTGCAATCTCCACTGTCAGTCAGGATAGAGACTGATTTTGGCAGATCCTAATTCATCTTCCAAGATATAACTGCTACAACTTAAGAAGGGGTTTAGGATGCAAC
>Ga0194135_10003122_pt1 | contig 10096 bp, 7 predicted proteins | sample LitLau_LLRF_2013_FD_134024 | JGI IMG/M metagenome (GOLD analysis project Ga0194135, IMG submission 134024) | Freshwater sediment microbial communities in response to fracking from North America - Little Laurel Run_MetaG_LLRF_2013 (version 2) | ecosystem: Environmental > Aquatic > Freshwater >... | reverse complement strand
CTAGTTGCGCCAAGTTATGCCGCCGCTGATGCTGCATTCAAGACAAGCAACAAGAAACCTCAAGCCCGACAACTTACGCAACAGGAGCACGCCAAACTTGTGAAAAATTTAGGAACTTGCCTAGGATTTTGCCCCGATAATGGGTTAGGTAAAGTTGAACTTTGGAGAATCGAAGATTTTCAGCTGGCTCCTGTACCAGCCGCAATGTTTGGTATATTTTTCGGCGGGGATTCCTACGTCCTCCAATACACTTACGAGGACTCTGGTGAAGAAAAATACATCATTTACTACTGGCAGGGAAGGCAATCTACTCAAGACGAGATCACAGCCTCAGCACTCCATGCAGTTAAACTGGATGAAAAACTTCTTCTAAGGGCCGTTCTCGTTCGAGTTATCCAAGGTCAGGAACCCGCGCATTTCCTTCGAATCTTTAAAGGCGGGATGGTCGTCTTTCTTGGTGGACATGCCTCTGGGTTTCGTCACGTGAGGGAAAACGATACTTACGACCCCACCAAGGCTAGACTGTTTCACATAAAAGGGACTTGTGAAGATGACACTCGAGCTGAACAAGTGGAGCTGAGCACGAGCTCCCTTGACTCGGACGACGTTTTTGTGCTGGATGCACCGGAAACAGGTAAGGCCAAGGTTATTTAGGTTAAGAAATTGATTTCCTTTCTATCGAAAGCGGAGCGGAACGACCCGTACCCCGTAATCGTATTTAAAAACGTTCATTCTGGATCTCCTCTGCTTAAGCAATTTTTGGCATCACAATTCACCTATGAATTTATTGAACACCAAGAATTAAGCATAAGTACAGGGAGTTCAATTGAGAAACCAGACTTCCCACCAAAAAAACGTTATCGGTTCGAAAATTTAGAGTCCAGTTTTAGTTTCTCTCACTTGTCGGTCCTATCAACTTATAGTTAAATTATAAATTACAATAAAATAAATCAACTAATTGTTCTTCAATTAGTTATTAAATTAAATTAGGCCGGAAGTGAGTGAAAGTGTACCAAAGTATAAGTAAAAATTAAAGCTTTTGGAGAGTTTTTAACTTTTTTTTCCAGTTAACAACTTGCAAAAGTTGTTTCAGCAGTTAGTATCATGTGATAAATGTAGTCTTTTTCTGTTTACAGGTGGTAATAGCTACATTTGGATTGGTCGCAATGCCTCGGAGAAGGAGAAAGAAGTTGGAGAACAGATTGGCAAAATCGTGAGTCCTGACAGGGATGAAATAAACATTGAAGAAGGATCGGAACCTGATGAGTTTTGGAGGTTGCTGGGAGGAAGAGGACCTTACAAAAAGAAGTCTGCAGACGGAGTCACAGTGGCCCCGGCTGTCGGCGTTCGTTTATTTCATTGCTCCATCCCGTACGGAAAAACAAAGCTGTGTGTTGAAGAGGTCTTCAACTTTCAACAAGAGGTATAACAAGATTAAAAAAAATAATCCATTTATCGATTCGGATTGTTATATTTTAAAGTATTATTGACGTAGGATTTGCATGCGGACGACGTTATGGTTCTGGATTCAGGTGCTGATGAAGTCTTTGTGTGGGTTGGAAAAGGAGCAACTTCCGAAGAGAAAGTTTATTCTCACCAAATGGCCGATGTATGTCAACTATTACTTGGTTTCTTAACATTATCCAGATAAATTAATCAAAAATTTAATCCCAATTCTTTTAGGATTATATTTCCAGCAACTACATGCGGTGCGGAGGGATTTGTGTGACCGTTTCCATCATGTTGAAGCAAAAACATGAGCCTGAAGCTTTCAAGTCACTATTTCCAAGTTGGGACAACAATTACTGGAAGGAATAATCGATGATTGTGGTTACTTTCACCCCAAAAATATATAAATATTTCTGATGCTTACAATTGACCGCCCTTAAACAAGAGTTGGTAAAAATTTCACGACCAAAACTTGCATGTTTTAAATTCATAATCTAACAATTGCCTAGTTGATGTAAATCCTAATCTTTGTCTTCAATTGTCAGCATGTACTGACCTTGTGCGTCACAACCCTTCTTCAAAAAGAATGTTATTCCCTCCAATTCAAAATCTCGTTAAGCTTAAATTGCCTCTTTGCACTTCACTGACGCAAATTTCATTAAATGATTAAAATGTTACGCTTAAACTCCAAACTTTTGCAACTCATTTTATTAATATGGCAGAGAAAGGGTTCCAGCGTGGCTACGATGTGAAATTCGAGGAATAAGTCAATGAAAAGTATAATTTACTCTTGATATGTCAAAAGCTAAACTATGGATTTAGTTTTACATGGGAATTTGGTATGTCACATTTAACTGCTTTCCCAAAGACCATGAATTATTTTTTTTGTTAATTGATAATTTATTTGGAAAGAAAAGCGAAACAGAAATGATTCACTACCAGTGGAGCTCGATACCTTCGCTCAGCCGCATAATCGTTCTTGCGTTTATTTTTTTCAATTGAATTTTAATATTATTCGGATGCTGATTGGCAGATAGTGAGTGGGTAAGGAGTATGTGCACGTGCTTTCCTCCACCAGATTTGTTTATTTTCTGTTGATGTTTGGCTTCTGGGATTTGGGAAAGATGAAGAGTTGAGTGCTACAGAAGTAAGGGAACCTGTTTCAAGAGTCTGTCTCCTAATCTTCCTCTTCATCCATTAATTTTGCAAGCGGGGACGGACACATTTCCTTATCTTGTAGAAAAGGGAAGATAAAAAGTGAAACAAGTGGACTTCCTAACCCCTTTTTAAAGACATACCTTTTTAGTCTTCCACGCGTGGAGCGAGGTAGAGAAAAGCCAATATTTTGGATTCACCCACCCCGTTTGCTCAAAGGGTCGTGGAAGTGGATTTCGCAAACAGCACAAGCCGTTTAACCTTGATTATACAGGGGGAGAATTCCAAGCTATCGCTCGTCTTACGCTCGAGGACACTTACTTTAAGGAGTGGAAATCCTCGAGGAGAGGTATAATAAAATATGCAAACAATAAGACAATTAAGGCATTTAGTCAATTTACCAGATTATGCCTTCTACTATTTTATGCAATAACAACTACCCTAACAAAAGACGACATATAACAGAACATGGTTCTTAGGTACTCTGATAGTTAACTCTTTGTTAAATTTATCTTTCATCTTATGGGGGAATTCAAACTTCAGCTTCGTAATATTCGCCGTCTGACATTTCCCTACCTTCGAAACGAAAGTCAGTCGTAAACTTTTCTTAGCAAGCAAAATATGGAAATTTTTTATCCAAAAATGCCGAAAAAGCTTTTTTGAAGCTATAGGGTAAAACACAAGGCTCGGGTCGAGTTTTTAGCAAAGCTACAACTGAAAAAATAATTTTGTTGCTGGAGTTTCCTTAACAATTCAAATGGACTGCAAAGGGTTTCAGTTAAAAAAAAAAGCCAAAGGCAGATTAATTTTTTAGTCCCGAACTCAAGCGAGAGAATTCCCTGGATCTATCAATTTTTTATCAATTTGTTCCTTCTCCTCGTTTAGATTTGAAAGCGTCGATAGCGTTTGTTACTTGATAATTTAAGGCATATTCTTTCGGCACTTTCTGGCATGCATGCGAGTGTTGCTTTATCTAAACCTATAGCTTACTTTATATTAACATTTAAATTGGGATGGGATTGTGTTGGAAATGAAATGAGAGCGGGAATTCGTCCAGTACGAGTGGTTAAAAATTGAGGGAGTATAGTTGGACATTCTGCTTTGCTAACTACCATTTTGAAGCTATAAAAATAAATGTTGGAAATGAAAAATGTATAAAATAAGTTAAATTCTACCAAACTATTGCCACTGCCACTATCTCAGTTCAAGTAAACCTTATATCCTTTATAAGTCAAAATTATGGAAAACTTGTACGCTCACTATTTCACAACATTCCAAATTCTTGGCGTCTTTTCCGCTAGGGGTTCCACGGCCTCCGGGAAAGTGGAGTACGTTAAAGGCGGAAGATATTACAGATTTTATCTGTTCAATAATGCCATAATTTCTTCACTCTTAATTTCAAAGTTAATTCTTTTACTTATGTCCATGGTGGATCCAATGACACGGCCCATTGACCTTATGCTTCAATGTACATGGGTAGCCGGTTGTGCTATGCAATTCGGTATTATGGTCAATAAGGTTACCCATGGTCCACGGATAGCAGAATTGTTTTCTGCAATCAAGTGCATTGATGACTCTATCACAGGTTAGTCAGATTCAAATAGTTCAGTTTAGTAACTTCATTTCACATATTTTGTCAATGGTTTAGATCAAATTGACTCGACATATTCGAGAAAAGGAAGAGAAAGCTGGATGAGATGGTTTCTCCTCCAATCAAGAGGGATCCGATTCGTTTACTTGTATATGGCCTCTGTAGGGATAGGCATGGCCGTGTTCCTGGGTAAACTTCCATTATTTTATCGTTTCCACCTTCCATTAGATTTCGAAGACCTTGGTGGATTCTGGAGAAAGATTGTACTACTGGGACTGGCTATACCGGATGCATACCTTTTCCCCTTGTGCTGGTTAAATTGGCTTTCATTTTACACAATGCTATTTGGAGCAGGAACGCAGCTACGGCTGTATTTGAAGATCCTAAATGAAGGGAAAGTAGAACCAATCAAAATGTTAATGATCTTAACACAGATCCAATTGGTCATGACAAGATTTGTTGGAGCCTTTGCTACAGCACTCGTCACATACATGGCTACAATGACCAGCTTAATTTTGTTTTGCCTCTACGGAAGTCTTAATGCAGATAAGGAGCAAGTATTTCTCATCGTATTTCTATTGACACATGCCGTTTCATTTGTACCCGCCATGTACATCCTACTCCTTCCTCTTGCAAAATTAGGTCCAATATCCCTCTCTATCATCCGAAAAGTTCAACCTGCTTCGAATATGAGCCGCTATGAAAAGGAATTGGTCATTCGGCTTAAAACCACCCTCCATCCATCGTCCATGTCTTCTGGTGGAATTTTCAAAATCGACTATGACTGTTTACGTAATTATTTCGATTTTCTCATCGACTATATCGTTGTTATTCTTAGCATTTGAGTTGAAGACCTTTCCAATCATTTACACCTGTATGGTCGCGATCAGAAAATAAATATCGCAGTTGGCTCGAAAATATTTATTCATGAGTTTTGCGGCTTCAACTGCTATTCAAATTGCTTCTTCCCCGTATATTTCATAGTAGAGTGAAGGTTTTGAAAGGCTAGCCAGGAGCCCGGAGTTTTCATCGCCAGTAGCATTTCATTGTTTCTTTGTGTTTGGCTTCTGGGTTCAGTGCTACGGAAGTAACGGAACTTGTTTTAAGAGTCTGTCTCCTAATCTTCCTCTTCATCCATTTATTTGACAAGCGGAGATGGACACATTTTCTTGTCTTGAAGAAAAGGGAAGGTAAAAAGTGAAACAAGTGGTCCTTCACCTTTTTATTCACAGATCTGTTTAGTCTTCCACACGTGGGGTGAGGAAGGGAAAAGCAAATCTTAGCATCCACCCACCCATTTTTCTCAAAGGGTTCGCAAACAGAACAAGTAGTTTACCTTGATAATCCAGGAGAAGAATTCCAAGCTTTCCCTTTTCTAACGCACAGGGACACTTACTTAAGGAGTTAAAATCCTCGAGGATAAGTATATAATAAAATATGCAAACAATAAAACAAGTCATTAGTCATTACCAGGTTATGCCTTCTACGGTTTTATGCAATGACAACCAACCCTGATAATAGAGACGAGACAGATAACAGAACATGGTTCTAGTTGACTCTTTGTTAAATTTATCTTTCATCTTATGGGGAACCCGCGACCTTGGGAGTTTTATCCCGGGACCCCCTACCACTGTGTCTGGGAAGGTCTATAATCATAAACTATGAGTCAATCTTCCACTTTAATTTCATTACAGAGAAAAGGGCTATTTCTACAGCATTTGCGTAATAAAACAAAGTTTACTTTACTTTCCTCGTTTGACCAGCATTTGGGCAGTTTGTGACTGCTCGTCGTCATCTAGCATAATGTGTAGTACCAATTCATGGTTGTAATCCTCGACAACATTAAGAAGTTTAGAATTTAAGGAAATTCGTGATCAATAATCATAGATAATTTTAGTCACAGTAATAGCTCCTAAATTCATCCAATCTAGTGGCCCGCCGTTTGTCTGAAGAGAATCACCCTGCTAATTTCCGTGGAGTCAAGGTTATTCGCGTGTTTCACCTCAGCCAAGTGGGTTGTAGACTCGTTTTTAGTGGCGTTCGTATAAGAATTTTGTCTCGTCAAAAGTGCGAAGCCGGATTTCCAATCTTAAGATGGATCAAAGAATTAAATTGTACTCGAAATGCATCTTTGGCTTTGCCAAACTTTGCCACTATGTCCCTTTCAAATATAAATTCAATAATCAGAGCCCGGATAAAATCGTAACGCCCCAAACGGATCCATTTTACAAGCCATTTGCTGTCTTCTCTACTATAGCCATGATACTTTTTGGCCTGAATTTCGTATGGGAAGCATTCTTTGGAATTGTGGACACCTTGGAGTTGACTTTCATAATTGGCATGAACACGCAATTATTGATTGTCCTAACGAGCGAGTTGTATTATATTCGCGAGCATTCTCGCACGGCCGCCATTAGTATCATAAATGCCGTGCTAGAAAACTGGTTCAAGAAAGGCCTGAGCCCAACATTGGGTTATGAAATAGTTTTCATAACTTTTGGAAATGTCGCACTTGTCTACCCCTTCCTCTGGTTTCCAGTCCTGCTCTCCATGTCCACTTTCTTGCCGCGAATGTTTCGCACAGTTCACAGCGGAGCGGAAATCCTTGGCAACGTCATTAGCCCCGACGATTCAGAAAGGGCAGAATTGATTCGCCTTACTATTCTTCTTATCATACTGGCAGTATTTTCTGTGGGATTGGGACACGGAGTGGTGGCTGTTGTATGCCTAATTCTGTGGGTATGTGCATACCATTTGTACACGGTCCAATCACTGAGGGCCTTGCTCACAACAACAAAGAGGTATTCAAGGAGTATTTTAAAATGCGTTAAATGGGTACATTTAATATTTTATGTAAAATAATAATTTAGTCAGTTTATTAAACTTATTTTACCAGGTTGCATTTAGGTTCAGACATGAACGGTTTCAGTACTACTTCAAATCTCCCAGCCATCGAGTCCGAATACTTGCGCATACTCATTTTGAGTCAGTCATACAATGCAACGTACAACTTTCTGTTCTCTGTCTACTTCTTCAGCGATATTTCGGCCGTAATTACACTCACGTATTTACTGTTCAACAGCTCCACCGTTCCTGCCATCGTTGTACTAATTGTTCTTCTTGCGGTTACATGTACAATTTGCAATTTGAATTTTGCCATCTCACAAGCTACTGAAGCACATCTCCTCTCTACAAAACTGATCACAGCATGTCGAGATAGCTGCCAAGGGGGACTTGACGGTGAAAAGGAGTTTTGGGTAGGAATGCGTCCTTTAATTGTCGAAGCCGGCGGACTTTGCAAATTTGAAACAAAGAAATTCCTATTGTTTATTTGGGGACAAATTGTGATTTCAAGGTTGGCGGAACTTCTCATAGCTTTTTAATTCTACGTAATTATTTGATAACAAGATTGTTTATTGCGTTGAGGTAAATATAAATTGAAGCTCTTCCATCCTCAACTTAGAACACATTCATTTAAAGAATTCAACAGTCTTCAATCTTATAATCATAATAGAATTTAATAGAATTTCACGCAACCGATTCGTTTTATAATCAAAATAAGTTAAGTTCTTATTGCACTTCTATCTATATTAGTAGCATTTAACCAACCAATTGCCGTTTTGTATAATTCCAAAGCTTTTTGCTCTTCCGTTCTGCTAGACCCAAGATTTCCTATGCCCAATTTCGCAAGCTCAATCACAAGTCTCAGGATTTTTTAAATTTATTATGATAAAGAAGCTTTAGGGGAAGACTATGTGCCCCGCTTGCCCCTTAGGAAATAATATAGATTATCACCATACTGATTTCAAATTTATTATCAGGTATGAGCTTATTATTTTCAGATAAAAAACATTCTTTTAATTTTGTACATTTTGCTATTGTGTTGGAAAACATTCCAAATGCGATCCGCATTTTCCTTTAATTTTCTAATGACTAATTTTACATAAATATTTCTAACCGAGCAGCCTTCTGGCGTTAGCACCTATACTGCTAGTTACTGATACATACGGTCAAGTAGATGAAGTGGGCATAATTCCAAACCAAGCTGCCGCTACGTCCGAACAATTGTGCATAAAAGTTTTAGACATAATTTTGATGAAGTTCACAGTTTCACATTTTCTTCGGCTTAATTATTTTAATACGATTTTGTTTGTAAATGCACCAACGTAATGTCAATTAAAAAGTAGAGTTGCATTATACTTAGTCACAGCTGTTGTCGCGCTTCCAGACGTGTGGTCGTCCCTTTACGAGGTTACTTTTGGCAATAAAGTTTTTTTTTCATTTTGCTGGAATTTAATTGAGCCAACGCTCTTTTATTTAATCAAGACAACGAAAGCGGAGCAAGACTACCTTCTCGACTCCTGAATTGTACTGAATTGAAATCGACAGTGATTCCACTTATTCTATACTAAAGACGACATCTATGATGCAATACCTTGAATAAATTGTTCAAACCTTTTCTAATGCTTTAGCTTAATTTTGACTTGGTCTACAAAAAGGGAGAGTGGAGAAGCAAGAGGGTAAAAAAACCTTTGCCTTTCATACACTTACTTAACACTATCTAAAGGGAAATTGTAAACTTAACATGGGATTAAGGCGTCTCCTTTCAAAGTAGGAAATGAGGCTACGAAAGGGAGCTAGCAAGAAACATAACATTGGGCTATACGACAAGAAGACTAACATGTGGCTTACTCTACACTTATTGCTACAAATTTAGCTTTAATTCCTAGAAATTAGCCTGAATTTTTAAACTTTAACGGTGACTTTGAGATAATGAGCTTCATAATTAAAAATTAGCTTATTATGATTGTAATCCTAAGAAACTCAAGTTGATATCGTGTTACAGGTTCTTAGCGTATATAAATGAACACAAAGTTGAAGCCGCTAAACCGGAGAACCCGCGTAAGTCAAGGTAGCAGAATTCGAGCAATCACAAAGCAAGACAATAATGAAGAATAAGCTAAGCGTTACATATTGCGATACGACCCTTTTTCAGTCTTTTTATTTTTTTTTTGTGTAATACATAGACAATCTATTATAACTGTTTGTTCCGGAATAATTTTAAAATGTACAGATATACAAATTTGGCTAACTTAAGTTTTTGCGCACTGGGGCAATTTGTTGAAATTGTTTAGCAAATATTCTCCGTAGTTTCCTTTTTCTTAATCCGTATCTGTAATACTTCTTTCTTGTTTTCACAAGAATTTGTCTCCTCCTTTGTATTTTCCGGTTTAAGGAAACAAAAATGCAATTTATCAATCTGCCGCAGTAAATTTTAGCAATTTCCATTACGAACATAACCAATGCTAGGCTGCTAAAAGTCAAATATATGTAGAAAATTGAAAGGATTTTTGAGTATAAGCTCAATGGAATGGGACTCCGTGGATCAATATATTCCCGCGTGCTCTTCAACCGTCGAATCTCTCTGTTCCAAAACCCATCTAGTTCCATTCTATCTTTCCATTGTTTCCATACATTGTAAATTCCAGATGAAAATAAAAGTTGCATTTTTTTATACAGTACATTGCCAGGGAGCCGTTTTACATAATACCTAACAAATGTAGCATATAAACTATCTTGACCCTTCATTGGGTGAACAGTGTAGTTACTCCAAAGTTGTATGTATTCAATCATTTTCTCTAGCGTGGAATTTTGTGCAATATAACCATTCATTGAGCAATTTGCAAGGTCTCTAATTAATGCTTCATCAGAATCTATTCTTTCGTGAGATATAAGTAGATTATCCTTTAATTCAGGCAAGAATGGATATATTTCATAGACCTTTTGTAACGCTTTCTCATTAAAATATGCGCCTTTCAATTTTGGCTTTTTAATTTTGGAATAATAGTTGGTATTTGGCCACCAGGGTTGAGTGCAAAAATCTTCTTTCCTGAAAGGATG
>Ga0194135_10003121_pt1 | contig 10096 bp, 5 predicted proteins | sample LitLau_LLRF_2013_FD_134024 | JGI IMG/M metagenome (GOLD analysis project Ga0194135, IMG submission 134024) | Freshwater sediment microbial communities in response to fracking from North America - Little Laurel Run_MetaG_LLRF_2013 (version 2) | ecosystem: Environmental > Aquatic > Freshwater >... | reverse complement strand
TTGAACACTCGACAGGATGTGATAAGATAAACTGCACTGTATAGTTTTCACACTTCTACTCTACGTTCCCATTTTGCCTCCATGCAACAGAGTCTACTAACATTGTAACTTTCAAAATAATACTCAGGCTGAAAGTAAAACTATCTACTTAAATCAACGGAAAAGAATTTCTATAATTCTTTATTGTTTATCCTACGCTTATAGACAACCTTCTTACTGTTTTCCAGGACCTTGGAATTTCACTTTGACATCTTTCAAATAATGTGTCTAAGTAAAGTGTGAGTGCCTTGCATAAACCAGGTACTAATTTCACACGTCAAGTCAATTACGTGGGACTAGTTACTATTTCTGATAGTAACGTGCACAGCAAGTTTTTATAGTGTTTCAAAATGGAACCTGTACCAATTAAAGAAATTCACAAAGTATTAAAGGAAGAACCAAAAATCCTACGCGATTTAGGTGAATTTTGCGGCGAACTAGATATAAATCCCCTTTCAATCCCTGAGTGGGAAACGATCCGACACAATCCTGTTCAAGCTCTCCGAAGGGTATTGGAGGAGTTTTTTACCTGTCGTGGTGACAATGCTACAATTGAATCGCTTTGCGAATGTTTGGAAAACTTCAACTGCATCTCAGGTCGAGGTAATACAAAAGCTGAACTTTCTGACCTGAAACGAAAATAGATTTTTAACCTGTTTCATTCCCCCTACCCTTTGAGTACAAATCTATTTTTGTTTCAAGCCAGCAATTTAGGCATTTACCATAATAATGAACACCATTGTACCAATATATATAATAACTATTATAAATAATTATTTTTTTCGATAATCCAGATAATATCAAAGCAAGGTTTAAATTCCCAGAAGCCAAACTAGTTCTAAACTTGACTGAAATCCATACGTCAGCCCCTACGGAACAAATTCAGGAGTCTGAAGGTTTCCTCAAGTGTAACGACGAAGCCACGTATTCAGATGAAAACTCAACTGGCCTTTACTTCAATGAAAAATCAAAAGAAGAATGTAAAAAATTCAATTCATCTGCTGTTTTTGAAACTACTGGCTCACTTTTCATTGAAAACAATGCAGACCAAGTCAAAATAAACTACAAAAGCTACAAAGGAGAAAATGAAACTTTGAGGATACTAACAAGGGAGAAGATTTTGACATCAACGGAGGACAATTTTGTTGCCTGTATCCTGCCTCTGGACACATCACGGTTAGTAAAAATTGTTGCTGACCAATTATCAGATGAGGAAAAAATATCTAAAATCATTGAATGTGTTAAATTAACTAAAATATTACAAGATGAGAGACAGACAGAATTCCAAAAAGTATTTGATCAGCTTGTAGTACAGACGAGTTTAAAGGCACAAAACATTGCGCATGATGCTAGTATTACGAGTCTGTTTTTCAATATTGCAAAATGCTTGCGCTGTCAAAGACAATATGGTATAATTGACGGTTTGGTATCATTTTTCCACCTTTTCAAGGATGCAGAAGGATCTGAAAGTGAAATGAGCGAGGCGGAAAACTGCATAAAAATAACTCAAAATTTAGCAAACCGCAAAACTCGAATGATTCATTTTCCTCAATACGAGGATGATGTCAAACTTTATTTCGATAAAATTGATGATATTTGTAGACAAGCGGAGATAGATTATGGAGAATACTTAAAACGCCATTGTCTCGAAAAGTTTCATGTTCAAATTGAAAGAATAAGGACACATTGTTTTGACGGGAGGCTTTTAACATTAAGAGCTCAAGATTTCCGAAACCTTTCAGATTTAGATTCCTTCTTGAAACAGTCAAAACTTCAGGCAAGAGAAAGTATATTTAATTCACATGTCTATCAGTTTTTTCAAGAGTTTCAAAAACTGAAGTCCGCTTCATTTTCACCGAAAACCAGTGCTATTTACCACTACCTTGTGCAACTTCTTTTCAAATATATTTCAGACCCAGAAGACAAAGCTTCTAGTTTAGAATATGACGAAAAGTGGATCTGTAGAAATAAGGCTCATTCGAAGAAACCAGTAGTTAATTTTATTTTGAAACTGGTAAAATGTTTTGAGCCTTCAAGATATTTAAAAAGTAAAGAGTGGCATAATAAGTTTGATAAACTGGAGTTATATCAAGTAACTGGGGATAATCTTGCATGGATGTTTGTACTTCAGGAATTGATGGTTAACTCCGAGCTGAATCACAAAGACTCCAAACACACTTTGCAATTAAAAGACAAGCTTCTTAAATCATTTGCAGAGTATTTAATTAGATCGATTGATTTGCATGATGAATTTTTAAAAATTGTAGACGGTCTCTCAAAGTTTTATTCTTCAATTTTGCGAATAAAATCCATTGGAGATGAACTTTCAAAATCTATCTTAAGTGCCAAAATGAAGATATTGGAGGTGTCAATGTGTCCAGCAAATACGGAATTTATATTGAATTCATTTATTGCCGTAGTTGCCGGGTTTCAAAAGTTTTGGGAATACAAACAAACCGTGTTGGATAAATTAACTGACAAAGTTGCATTAACTAATCCCAAGAAACGGTTAATTGAAATCTGTGGCAATTTTTTACACATTTACTTAAAGACTCTAATTTTGGTGAATGGGAAAGAACTTTTGCCTACCTTGCTACGCTTTGTGACAAATTTCAATGAATTTGTATTTGATTTGGATGCTCTGGATTATAATTACTATGTGATGGGTGAACTGGAAAGTTTTGAAACTATCAAATGGTCAAACGATGATGTTGGCATCTTCGATAAACCTGATATCTTTATTGTTACAGGGTTGAAAAAAACTGTTAACGATATCAATCAAAACTGGCCAGCATTTTATTTGTTAAATATTTTAGAGAGCTGGATTTATGTATTGAACCACATTTTGTCAGAAAATACGGGGCAATTTCAAACATGGGATAATGGAAAGAAGGTAGATGCGACGACAGAATTTCTTAACACATTTTCCAAAACAGTTGTTTATGTAAATGAACAAACTGAGTACCTCTCATTTGTCAGGTATCAAACCTTATGCACTACGTATTACTTGAAGTTTATAGAAAGAGAAAGTGTTCATGAAATGGACATTGAAGAGTTTAGAACTCGGTTACAGAATATTGTAGAAGCATTGCCATTTTGTCGAAAGTACAAAGAAATTAGCTTTACAGAAGCCACACGTCTGCTTTCAGAGATTAACAAGCATATTGATGCTGAAAATATTCGTTTGGCTCTGGAAAAGTATGATCAGCAACTTCACTCCATTGGTTACTCTGACACCGACTTAATACTAACCGAAATCCACGAAGATGCACGAACTCTTAAGAAATATTTTTCACCTGAACAACTTTATTCCTCCAAAAAACCAATTCATATGCTAGTTCCAAAAATGTTAGCAAATATTGTCATGATTTGGTCCAAAACGAATTTAAGAGATGTTGCTATAAATCCCCTTTACATTCAAATTTCTTGCATTTTTCTGATCTTCGGAATTGGAAACTCAGATCGAACGAAAGTAAATTCGATTTTAAAAGTTCTAACTGGGCAAGGGAAGTCAGTTATTATTGGATTAGCTTCTGTAATTTGGGCACTTTTTGATTATAATGTTGAGATTCGTTGCTATACGCCTTATCTTTCAAAAAGAGACGAGGAATTTTTTTCCCCTCTGATTAAGTTGTTGAAGATTGGGAACAAAATTACTTACGCTACTTTTAATGGTATGGGCCAGAGATTTACCAAGTATACAGCATCTGACAGCAAGAATGTTATCTATTTAGGGGACATTATTAGAGACATTATCAGCTCGAAAAAATCAAAGTACATAAACAGTCGTCTGAAAACCATTGTACAAAAAAAGACAGTCTTGTTCTTGGACGAGTTTGATGTGTTCTTATCCGATGAATTTTATAGCAATTACCGTAACCTAGGGGTAATACTAAGAGAGGAATATTTCGCTAAAATTCAAGAAAAAATAGCGGAAATAGTTATTTATTCAGAGAACTGCCCTACGCACGAATCAACTCGCACATTAACATTAAACTTTATAGAGGCGGGTTTAGGCACCTTAAAAGATGATTTTGACGAATTTCTACATAAAGAGGGTAAATACAAACTGTTTTCTTATGACAAAATGGACTTTGTTGAGCACACAAATCAAACTTTGTGGGAAGAACATCTAAACAAAATGATCAAGGATGCCATAAAATTAAGAAATGGGACAAGACCAGGTCGACGATACACATTGAATGAAGATGGAAATATAGTGTCGACATTTAGTTCCCATGGGATCTTAACTGATCAGTACTTTTATGGCTACGAAGACATATTTCAGTACTTTAGATTAAAAGAAAAAGAATTTGAAAAAAACTGGAAGAAAAACTATGGTTATATTAACGCACAGTTGTGCAGATTTTCTTTCGCACATTTGCTTTGTGAGTACACTTTTGTATTTGGTGTTACAGGAAGTCTTCCCATAATGCACACCAATGCAGAAGCTTACATCAACAAAGCTTGCAAATTTAATATTTTCGATGTGCCATCTTACCTTAAAAACAGTAGTTTAATATTTAACTCCACAGCAGACTTTAATTTGGTACAAACGGAATCAGAGTGGATGCAGAAAATTGTTCATCACATTAAACTTCAAATCGATAAAAAAAGAAGTGTGATAGTTTTTTTCAAGGACGAAGACAAACTTGATTGCTTCATGCAAGAATACAAATCAGAAATATGCTTCTTAAATAAGCTCACTGAAAATTATCCGCCGGATAAAAAAGACAAAGCAAGCTTAATATTTAACGATGTTGGGAAGCCAGGATATGTAACACTTGCCACAGCAGGAATGGGAAGAGGTGTTGATTACAAAAGTTCTAAATCTGTAGAACTTAATGGAGGTGTGCACGTAATTCAAACATTTTTCTCAACTGAAATAACTGAAGAGACGCAAATTAAAGGCAGAACAGCTCGGTTTGATTGCAAAGGAAGTTATGAGCTTGTGATTTGTAAGCAGCATTTAATTAATGCAAGTTTCATAAGTGATGAAACAAAAGAGATTAATTATTTTACTTTGAATGATGTGAGGGAAAAGCTTGAGCATAAAAAAATGGTTCAATCTGAAGAAAAAATAATTGAAGCCGGAAGGGTTCACGAAGTTTGTATGAATTACATCAAAAGTTTCTGTTCGTCCAAAGACGAGAAGGAGTGAAGCAATACATTATAATCGCATACAGTCATTCATAATGCCTGAAATAAAGTTATTAAATGATACAATTGTGTATGGGCGAATCTTGGACAAAAAATTCAACTGCAGCAATGCTAATAAATAAATAGATAAATGAGTATAAAAATACAAAAATAATAATAAATAAAGACTTAATAATATAAATATTCAAATGAGTAATCGCTGCTGTAGCTCATAAATTAATATAAGTGAATATGTTATGCACTAAACTATCTCTAAAATTATGTGAATATTATTCAATCAATGAAAATGTAAACAAGTCACAAATTATAATTTAAAAGTCAACTCAAACAAAGTAATATTGGAATAAAAAATAAAGATTGTTATAAATTTTAAAAAAATATTTCGGGTGCTTAAGTTCTTTGCCAGTAAAAACTGCGAACACTGTATAAAATGTGAAATATAATTTGTGACATCACATCCAATCACATTATTGGGCATTCATCTGCTTCCAATAATGTTCACTACAGCTCGCTCAATCCAGGCGCAACCAGTTCCGATTGATTAACATCACAATTCATCTCATCTTCGTTGCTTCCACAATCATCCACTCCGTTGCAAACAAGACACCGTGACAGACATTTACTAGAGCTCAGACACTTGAACAGCAGCCCCTCTGCACAGAAGTTGGAATTTCTTGTACAGTTCTTTTCATCCTCATTGCTTGGGCAATCGTCTTTTCCATCACACAAATTTTCCTTACTTATACAACAATCATGCCTACAGTGAAACTGTATAGGACTACACGCAAGGACCTCGCGGCAATTCTCATCATTATTGTTCCCATAATCCTGTTTCCCATCACAAACTGATGTTTCTGAAATACATCTTCTTGACCCAGGGCAGGTGAACATGCTCCTTGGACAAAAGGTTGAGTTCCTGCTGTACTGACTCTCATCCTCGCCATTTGAGCAATCCTCTTCCCTGTCACACAATTTTTACACTGAAAAACATTTTGAACCAGCTGAGGAAGGAATTCAGTCTACTCTAGAAGTCATCTTCGTTGTTTCCAAAATAATCGTTACCTTCACATACGCAGTTAGTAGTTTTTATTTATTTCTCGATTGATGTGACTATTTACAATCATGTTTACAAGTTCGGTGCAAAGTTAAGTTCAAGCTAATGTGAAGTGAACCACGAGTTCGCCAAACACACACACCAGGCGCATTCCGTACAGTGTATGTGTGCAGCTGACCAGCGGTAGTATTGATGTATAGGGAAAAACCCACCCAGTGGGAAATACCTACACAAGCTTCCTGAGAAGAGAACTTAGAACTGCATTCACTCAATACTACCAGCTGCCCCAGAGACTTGTGTCTTACCACTTGTGCTGCTGGGGCCTGGCTACATACGCATTTAGTATTATTAAATAACGGACATAAGAAATGGTCCACTACTGGACAACCTTTCTCGTGAACTTGTAAATCTGGTAAACCCGGTTCAATTAAATCTGCAACGGAGCTCATGCTTTTGTAACAATACTTTTCATCTTCTCCGCTACTCCGCTCCCACAGCCGTTTTTCCCGTCACATATTAACCATTGGACTTCCTTCGCACTCAAGCAAGTCTTTAGTACACAAACTTGAATTTTCAAAACAATTTTCTTCGTCTGCATTACTTCCCCAGTCGTCATATCCATCGCAAACCCAAGATCTGTTTTTAGTTCTTCCGGTTCCGTTGCAAGTAAATACGTAGCCAAAAAACTCGTATCCGTATCTCTTTCATCTTCATTGTCTCCACAGTCGCTGTTACCGTCACAAAGAAGACTTCAAGAAATACACCTCTCACTGCCAGAACAAGTGAACAATTAGAGATGACAAAATGTTCCACTTTTTGTCCTTTTTTCCTCATCCTCGTTGTTCCCACAGTCGTTCCTTCTGTCGCATATTTGAGCAAAGATTATACATTTGCCGGTTTTAGCGTTCTGGGTATCTAAGCAATGTTGATCATCAGCGTCACATTGGTACCGGCTTATAATACACATACTCTCCGTAATGTCCACTTGATTTGAGTCAAATCCTTGGTTACTCTTTTTTTCCGTCTTCCAATGTTCCAATGTCCGAGTTGAGAGGGGAGAATTCCTTTCTACACTTTTTGCTTCTCCATTTAAACTTTTGGAAATGGAGAGGCTCACAATCAGTCCCAAGGAAGCAAGCAGTGACAAAATGACAAAAAATGTTGAAAATATTAATATTCTCATTCTGAATAGTTTTAATCGATCTATTGTTTCGTGTGAACTTTATCTGCTGCACTTAACTTAACTTTTCTTGGCTAAATCAGATGGTTCCAAAAAATCTCCAACAATATATACCAAATAAATTAAGAAGCAAAAATATATTCACAAATATAGTCGTTTACTTTGCACCCAACTCAGCACGGCTGTTTTTGTTCATCAGACCTCATGCGTTATACATGAAGTTACCCAAGTCAGAGGCAGTGGCTTGGGTTACAGGAAAAGTATTATAAGTCGTGAATAGATCTCGGATCTCTCTCCTACAATGATGAATAAAACTTGTATTTATTCGGATCAGAACTTGAGCCTCTTTTGACTCCAGATCTATTTTGGGCACCCAATATCCAAAAAAAATTACCGGAACTATGAGGAGTAAAATGCCACACCTTTGAAAAACTTTGGCAAGTATTTCATCTTTCACATTCAAAATTGTTCATTTTCGGATAATTCTTGTTAAGAATAAATATACAAACTTCAAATTGACTGTTATAACAGGTTTTTTAACGTGGTGATATTAAAGAGCCCACAAGAAATATCTATGCAGGGCAGTGTTTTGTTTGACTAAAATATGCAGTATAGAATATGCTAAAATTTCAGCGGGAAAAAATACTCACGTCAGTAGAGATTTTCAATACAATATGGATTTAAAAAGTTAGTTCTTTATGTCCACTCTGATCAGCCCCAGGTCAAATCGAGAATATACACGTGTTTTGTGATACACAATTTCCTCAGAATTCTGCAACATCGGAGGAAGTGAGTATTTATTTAAAAGTAGTTAGAATTCCTTTATTTAACTATTACAATTATATTTTTAAAAGTTAAAATGATACCTGATTTTACTTTCACATTTATCACTAGGTACAAATAGCAAAGAAATAATAACCGGTTATACAAAATAAATTACTGAAATATCATCTTAAAAATCATTTTGTTCATACAAAATTCTTGCACTATGTACTTACTTAATATCATATCCACAGATTTTCACAGCATTACGCTACTTATTAGATCTATTCAAAGTTTTATTAAGCTTGTCGGAAATTGTCTAAAGTTGTCTTAGCTTTTGAAACGCACACATCTGTATCTTTGGAAGCCTCTCAATATTAATTCACTCAGTTGCAATTTCTGTGACAGCTATCGTCGAATCTTCTTGATCATAAATATCAATTTCATCATAAGACTCATTGGACCCCACCGGAGCAACTTCTACGAACACACAAAGTAATTCGTAGTCGACAGGACGACAATTTCTCTCATCCTCTTCATCGCTGCAGTTGCACAATCCGTTACACACTACTTCCTCGCTAATACACTCTTTGTCCTTGGAGCAGTACACTTCTTTAGCCCCACATTTATTGGGGTATCTTATTTTCCATTCTTCTATCTTCTCCACAGAGAAAGGGTCCGTTACGAGGTCATAGCTATGATACGGCCATTCTTTAAATGGTGTTGAATTTGTTTGGAGAGTAGTCAGGTTTGAGTACTGCAAATTAGATACATCAACTTTTGACTCAACTTCTACTTCTTTTATCTTCTCCGGACTGTTTTCTTCTACCTTTTCAGGACGAAAAGGTTTTCCATTTTTTACTTCCTCACTTTGACCTGGAGCTGGTGGACCAATGTTAGTTGAAAACTGTTCTTTCGAATCAGATTGTATGTAGCTTGGCTGTTCGACATCATGAGGGAGTTTTGCGAGCCGCAAAGCGTCAGAAAAATTTATTAAACCAACGACAAGGAAATAGAATTGTGTGATTTTCATGTTTGAGTACAGGTAGAAATATTTCGCAGCTGCTTTAAATTGTACTTCAGATTTGTTTATTTCTCAAGTTCACCTCTCCAGTTTATTTTCACGACTCAGAATTAAACTGTAAGATTTGAGCACTTTGTAGAACTAGAAGAACTCTCATTTTTCTTGGAAACCAATTTCTTTACTTTGTTTGTCTACTACGCTCTTCTTGTCTTGTATTATACTAGTTCTGTTAGTAAATGTGGATTTTATTTATCAATCACACACAGTTAAGGATAAAGATTTAAATATACTTCGTCTTGGATTCGTCAACCTGTATGAGCGAGAAGTTCCTCGTGATCTTCGAGGCTACGTGGAAAAATATTGAGATCAATTCGTTCTAAATAGAACAGGATGCATGTGTGAATTTTCAGTATCCATTATCAAACACTGATAATGCTACAGATCAATACGAAGCAAACGAGTTTTTCAATGAGAAAATAAAATCTCTTTCTACTGAAGAAAGAATACACACCTTTACTGCTCAATACTAACGAAAATCAAATGTTTAATTATGGTTTATTATTACAACGATTACCGATAAAATCATTTTACATGTTTTATTTCGAAAGAGTTAAGTGTTTTACATGTCTGGTCACATTTTATATATGTGCAATAGATTATATCTTAATGAAGTGTGCTCAAATTTACTCCGTACGAATTGTTAGTATTATTATTATTCTTCCAAGACATTAATTTTTATTAATTGGCACACAAGAATGTGCTTTTTGTCGTAAAGTTTGAACTGGATTGTGTAAGACCCCTAAAACAAAAACAAGAGATTTTGACCATTTGAAAACCGTTAGAGTTTGTCAGTTGTTACACTGACTTGTTAAAATAC
>Ga0194135_10003120_pt1 | contig 10098 bp, 9 predicted proteins | sample LitLau_LLRF_2013_FD_134024 | JGI IMG/M metagenome (GOLD analysis project Ga0194135, IMG submission 134024) | Freshwater sediment microbial communities in response to fracking from North America - Little Laurel Run_MetaG_LLRF_2013 (version 2) | ecosystem: Environmental > Aquatic > Freshwater >... | reverse complement strand
TTATTACTTACCCCTACTCCTACGTAAGTAATTGTGCATTTTCTTCTTCCAGGCATTTTCTGCTAACACATCAGAAGTCCTAACGTACCATGAGGTGGGCGTTGTCCAAATTCGCCCCAAAGAAAATTGGTTTGAACAGGATCCTTTGGTGATTTACAAGGCTGTAGAAGAGTGCATTGAACGAACGGCAGACAATTTAACAAAGCTGGACATTGATCCAAGTGACATTGTAGCTGTTGGAGTGGCCAATCAAAGAGAAACATCAATATTGTGGGATAAAAAAACCGGAATACCATTTTATAACGCAATTTGTAAGTAGGTACCTGCCTAGGTATTTTCTATTCCAACTGAAGGTAGTGAAGATTCGCTGAATTATTACTTGAGGTACCTACTGGTTTTTTCTAGTGTGGCTCGACACAAGAACCAATGGATTAGTAGAGCAATATTCATTAGAAGATTGTAAAAGTTCTGCCGATGAAGTTCGATCGCTATGTGGATTACCTATCAATTCCTACTTTAGTGCGGTAAAAATTAAGTGGATCATTGATCATATTCCTGAAGTGAAGCTGGCCATTGAAGATGATCGCTGCTTGTTCGGCACCGTAGATTCATGGATTATTTGGGTGAGGCTAAGCTCAACAACATAATATGTTTCTGTTGTTCACTACGGCAGGCCAAATTAGCAAACGTGACTTATATTAAAAGTTGTCTGTACCCAAACACCCGCAGCTATAGCGAATTTTTCTTTTTCAGAATTTAACTGGAGGGCCAATGGGAGGGGTGCATGTAACGGACGTATCAAATGCTTCACGCACAATGCTGATGAATTTAAAGACACTTGATTGGGATGACAGACTGCTCGCCTTCTTTTCCATTCCTCGTTCAATACTTGCAGATATTTATAGTTCCTCCGAAATTTATGGTTACATAAGAAGTGGATCCTTGCGTGGCACTCCCATATCTGGAGTAAGAGTTTCTGTTATTTTTATAATGTATACCTACCTACCTGATTAAATTAGATATCCCAGAATGCATGGGATGGAACGTCGTCTTAGCCAGCATCTGTAGCGATGTGGTTACTCTTCATAACGATTCCCATCAAGTCTGAATAATACGTGTGTATGTAAATATAACTTATTTATATATTTTAGTGTATTGGAGACCAACAAGCATCTCTAGTCGGCCAAATGTGCTTCGAACCAGGCACAGTGAAGAACACATATGCCACTGGCAGTTTTCTACTTTATAATACTGGAAACCTGGTAAGTTTATGTCGGTAGACGTAGGTACCTTTTTAATAGAGGATTCTAGTATTTCCTTTTGTAGATTGTGGAATCACAACACGGATTATTGACGACCGTGGCCTATCAATTGGGCAGAAGAGCTCCTCCAGTTTACGCTTTGGAAGGATCAGTTGCAACAGCAGGCGATCTCTTTTCGTGGTTAAAGGACAGCCTAGAACTCTTTAATGATTTTGATGGGTCTGAAGCCTTGGCAGGAGAGGCTGACGCTGGTGAGCCTTGCGAGGTTGCCCTAGTCCCTGCATTTTCTGGTCTACTCACTCCGCACTGGTCTCGAAACGCCACTGGGTGGGTAGTATTGTCAATTAAGTCAATGGTGTAGAATTGAATAGATGGAACTTCAAGGTGCACCTTTTCCTGTGAAGAGTGGTACATAGTTTTTTTTGTCGACGATCTCTAAATTTTATCGTGACTGCCTTTGGGGCAATTTTTGTGCGACTCCGGGTTGCAGAATACGGCGGCGTAACTGACTAGAATACCATCCACCGTTTTGTCACACGATGTTCGGTTTGAAGAAAGACTTTATATATACACAGCACCGAAAGCGCAAAACTAAAGATTGTCCGAACTTTGCCGGCCCTATGGACACGTCGAAATTTTACAATGGAAATATGTAGTTGACTGAGCGAGCGAAGTCTTCGATTCGACAAGATAGGGAATTTTTTCTTTCGTGAGATGTCTGGATGTCAGTTCCGGTCTTGAGGTCACATTTTAAGCGAAATGATGAAACTTGGCACACGTATTCTTTGATTTTTAACTCAGATTTTGTCGAGTGATTTTTTTGATAGGGGGGAAAAGTTACCCTAGCCTTTCTACCAATTTTGGATTACATGTCAATACCTCCCCTCATCAGCCGCTGTGAACAAAAAGATCATGGATTGGAAATTGGAGAGGGGGGGAGGTGAATAGAGTTACGATCACTAAGGGGATGTGGCCAATAATAGGGAGAAAGCTTGCGAGGTCTACTGTCCGCAGGAATACTAGTTATAGTGTTTAAGGTTTATGTTTAGCCTTTTAACTTAACTTTGAAAATATATTTTGTAGTGTTCTGTGCGGAATATCTAGTAATACTCGCCGATGCCATGTTGTCCGTGCTGCGATGGATGCTGTCTGCATGCAAACCAAAGACATACTGGACGCCATTTTCCTAGACTGCCGCATTCCGGTTCACAAACTTCTAGTCGATGGTGGGATGACTGTTAACAATTATTTAATGCAACTCCAAGCTGACGTAGCTGGGATACCTATAGGTAATAGTACTCAAAGGCATAAACAATGACCTCTCCATAATTGTAAAGTTTATTTTATGCAAAAAAAAAATAGAAAGGGAGGTCGTCTTTTAGGCCCTTAAAGTACGAATCCCCTTTTTCACGATGATAATAACGGCTCACTTAATTATTTTTGAACATTTATAAGTCTATTGATTGGGTTGTAACAGTGATTTGATTATGTTAGGGGGATCATCAAATTAAAATGTAATAATGAGCAGTAATAATCAGGATTAGGAAACATTAAGAGCTGCTTAATCCTGATTATTACATTTTGATTTGATCGTGATCCCCCCTTATATACACTCTACAGATAGATAACATAAAAACTCGGTGAAAAGCTTGTAAAATTATGTTTAACCTATTTAGCGATGAGACCGGTGCAGATGGCCGTAAGCGGCAAGTGCTATGTAGGTAATGCCCGTATCTAACACAATGAACTTCCTACACTACCAAGGCTCCCCAAATTCATTTATTTATTTCACGCCCGCAACTCACCACCTGAGGTGAAGATACAGGGAGAAGTGCGCCGAGGTTCCCTAGATTTTGTTTTGACCCTAAGGCCGCGCTGCAGTATTATTCGATGCATAAATAAACGCGGCTACATCTACATGCTATTGTTATTTGTTACATCATACCTGTTTTTGGCTTCTCTTCTTCCCGACAAAACTAGTGCAATTGTTACTATTTTAATGGCTAGTAAATTGATTTGATATATTGTGGAAATGAATGTGGTTTGTTCTTTTGTTGGTAGTGCGTGCATCTATTAGCGAGAGCACCGCCCTTGGTGCGGCTATTGTTGCGGGTATGGCAGAAGGAGTGAAAGTGTGGGACACACTCAGCACACCCAAGCTCATGTTTGATACATTTTACCCTTCCATCTCTCAAGACGGTATGTCAAATTCAGTAATAAAAATTAACTAATAAAACTACTTTTAAAAGGGTATGTAGGTAATATGATTATTTTGTAAAATAAAATAAAATGGATTATTAATTTTTTTTAGAGAAAGAAATGAGATATGAGCGTTGGAAGAAAGCTGTTATTCGTAGTTTAAACTGGGATCCCGTAAAACGTGGGTTATCAAAACCAAATAACCAAGAGAATGGGAAGTGGGCGGCAATGGCGCCCGGATTATTCGTAGTCGTCACATTGGCCGCTTTCGTAGTCTCCGGTTACCTGAGGTAAACTCATGTAAGTAGGCAGAAAATATTGAATTTTATATTCACTAGTAAATGTAATTTAAATTTTGTAATTTCGTCAAGTGAATAATCTTAGGTGGGCCCTATTTAGGCGGTTTACGTAGCTTGCTCAACAATATCGTATTCGACATCTCGCATGCGTCCAGTAAAATGGAGCCCTGGGACATATATTGGCAGACAATCTGACAAAAGTGAATAGTGATCGAGTTCATATGAGCTCAACACTAATGCCTCAATTTCTTCTCGCATCTTCTCTTCAAGTACACTATTGGTCACAAATGTAAGAGTTAACACCAACTAATAGAAGTAGTAAAATCGTCTGCGTACATTTGTATGAAATCCTAATGCAAATTTATTTGCAAATACCTTTGCGCCAGAAGGAAAATCTTACGATGCATCATCTTGTTTGACGTTAGGCGCCAAGTGGTAATATTTTCGTTCTTCTTCTGAAATGGGTCCAGGAGCATTTGTTAGAAAATCCCGCCCTTCGACAGACTTGGGAAAAGCAATGACATCCCGAATGGACTGGGCGCCAACCATGAGAGCTATAAGACGGTCAATGCCAAGCGCGATACCGCCGTGAGGTGGCGCTCCGCAGCGAAGCGCCTGCAGAAGATGACTGAGGGATTCTGTTGGAATTTCTAGCAAGTCTCTTAGAACTCGTTCTTGCACATCACCGTCATGTATTCGTATTGATCCGCCTCCTACCTCACATCCATTAAGAACTAGATCGTAATGCAGACCTTCCACCTGAAACGGTTTTGTATAAATCACTACACATAGAAGTAGTAGAGGTACTTACGGTGCGCTATGTTTCTCTGTACTTTTCTGTGACACGGTGCCCCCATGTGTTGTATATCAAACTAATATTCGAATTATAAAAAATTTAGCACAAGCGTTGAAATTATTTCTTGCTTCAACGTTTGTTTGTTTATATAAATACATGGTGGCGCCAAGCCACTACGGCAGTGCGCTAAAAATTAAAAAAGGGTGTTACTAACAATACAAGTATAAGTGAGAAAACCGCATCGATATAGAACACAAGATGTGAATGTTCATAGAGAACATTGAAATTGATGGCGAACAAGCCTGGCTTATTCTTAGCGAAGAGCCGAACGTCCGCCCAACCCTACTCTGCTTAGCGAAGAGCCGAACGCCCGCCCAACCCCTACTATGCTTAGCGAAGAGCCGAAGTCACCCGAACGTCAGATGCCGAGTAAGCACTCGGCTTACTAAGCCCTGTTTCAGTCATTAACATTTAACCTTCATATCTTGTTAAGTTATATGTCTATGGGAAACCGTAACAGGTAAAATACATAATCCGTTTAACTATATCTACCTCTGACGGACGGGTAAAAAGCTTTTCGGCGTGCCGAGGACTGGGCGCTGTGAAAGGATGGTGTGTCGCTTCTAATTTCCCGCCATTTCCTTTACTGAATAGTGGAAAATTCGTTACCCACGCAAATTTAAATACATTTTTACTTGACCTCTCGGTCAATCCCTTTGCTTCCATCTTTTCAGCCCATTTTACTCGAAATTTTCCAACGCAATCCATCTGAAAAGCAATTTAGATTATTTTACTTTCTCGCATACTAGTAGGAAGGAAAGATTGATTTCGTCCTGGCGCTTGGAGTGTTTAGGCCGGACACCGGACAAAGCTAAGGTTTTGCCACACACATACAGGTGTTTCTAGTCCGGTTGTTCTAAGAAAGACTGTACGGTACAATCTCTTTCTCTTACACTCATATCTTTGGGGAAGCAAAATGTCGAACACACCTTGTAGCCTTTGAGAATCAAAAATCTTTTCTTATATTTAGCTTACCCCAATATAAGAATTAGAAAGAGAAAAAGAAGTGAGATATCTCCGTACAGTTTTTCTTATAACAGCCAGAGCATGTTCAAATATGACTCTAAACCGCTTTTGAAGAAGTATTACTTACCACCTCCTGTTTGGGGCCTAAAGCGAGAAAAAATATGAAGTCCTGGTCTGTAGATGCCTTGTCGCGCAAAGCTGTAGAGATGTCCTTTCCAAACGTGGCGTCAGCTTGTCGCCAAAGCTCCTTGCCACTAAATAGAAAAACCGACGTAAGCGGATGGCTCTGCCTCATTTCCTCTTCTGTTGCCTTTTTTACGGGGGTTGCATTTAAGACCTGGACGGACAGACAGACTGACATTAAAACTGGGCTGCCAAATTGTGAAACTTATAAAAGACTGACAGAGAAACGGCTCACTTACGCTGCCTTTCGGGGCGACAATTCCATAGGCAGCAAAGTCCTCAATTTTCAACTTTTCTTTCACTCCTTCATTTTCGGTTGCACTGTTTTTAAACTCTTCCGTAAAGTTGGTAAGCTAAAAGAAGCGCATTTCTGTCATGTAACAAAAAGGCCTGGAAGTTTACACAGGCAGTACTTTCTAAAGCGACTTTCGAACAGAAGGTCATCAAAATCGACGAATTATCTCGTACCATTTCATCTATATTCAAACCAATTCATTATGCGAAATAATTACTACATAATGGTATTAGGGGTTATCACGATCCATAGTAAATTTTTGTTATAAATTCGTTACGCCCTCTTAGCAGATTATTTTTTCAAATATTGAAAGGCTTTTTAAAAATATCCCTCTATCGAATTTCGCAATAAGTGTTCCTTCTTTAATTTAATACCAAATTTGCACATGTTATCTCCCCATATTCTCATAACACGTAGGTTCCTATTCTGAAATATACCATGTTAACTATTAAGATTACCTAACAAGTTTCCAACTGTGTAAAAATTGCACACAATAGAAATGATTTGAAACATGTAATAGTAACACCCGAAATGAACGTCCGTCCATCCGTTAATCTGTTTGTCCGTAAAAAAGCCCCATAAGGTAAACATGTATTAACAGATTTGCGTAGCGGAACCAGTTTTGCAGATACATGTTTACCTTATGGGGCTTTTTACGGACAAACAGATTAACGGATGGACGGACGTTCATATTTCGGGTGTTTTAGGTAATCTTAAAATGGACGTAAAGAATGGAAAAAATTACAATCGATCGTGATTTCCCCTACTTGAATTTTATGCTAATTTAGCAGCTATACCTATATTATTTTCAAACCTAAAAAGTTGCTGCGTAATCAATTACGTTGAGAAGGACCTAAAAAGTCTTACACTCACAATGATGGGAGAAAACATATAAACCTACCTGCCAGTCTATCCGAAGATCAGGTTTATCGGTGCCATACTTTTCCATGGCTTCTTGGTATGTGATTCTTTGGAACGGAGTCTGAAGTTTGGATTCTCCCGGCCAGCAGTGAACCAATAAATCTTCAATTAGTTTTATAACGCCCTCTTGAGAGCAAAAGGATAGCTCAATGTCTAGCTGAGAGTAAAAGCAAACGTTTTATTATTATTATTATGAATCCAACTAATTATCATTAACTCAAACCAGTGGGAAGGTCAACTTATGCAACCGTTCAACGTTCTGCGTGTAATTATATAAAGGCATTTTGTATGATTGCATACCTGAGTAAATTCTGGTTGTCTGTCCTGCCTGGTGGTTTCATCTCGGTAGCATCGGGCGATTTGAAAATACCGGTCCATCGAGCCGACCATTAGAAGTTGCTTCAATTGTTGTGGACTTTGCACCAAAGAATAGAATTTTCCAACTTCGTGGGTAGGTACAACAAACTCCCGGGCACCCTTAAAATATTCGCCATAAATATTCAAAGATCATAATTAATATTAGGTTATCCACGAATATATAATTTGAGTAATAGGGTGGATTTGTAAACTTTTAAAAAGGAGACAAAATTCATAATATGAGAAATGGTTATTCATACCCTACCTACTGGCTTTTTTCTCTAACCTGAGTTTCTCGTACCTAGAAAATACCTGAGAAAATATACTGTACTCGTAGGTGCACGATAAAACTGCTATTGGGAAATGAAAGAAGTCTAGGCTGTGAAAAGATCCTATGCTGATGTTTTGTAATGAATGAATAAAAACGTCTTTAATGGCAAAGTTACTCTTAACCGAAACATAGCATAAGTACGTAAATACATACCCCAGGAGTTCTGTTGAATAGAGTAGGAGTCTCCACTTCGACAAAACCAGCTTGATGAATGAGGAACTCTCTCATTTTCATCAGTACGGACGACCGTATCCGCAGGTTCTGTTGTATTTCTTTGTACCTTAAATCAAGGTATCTGTGCTCCAAGCGCAACGACTCTTTGGCTTTTTTGAAATTTCGGATTGAAAAGGGCAAGACATTTTTCGCCTCGCTGAGTACAGTTATTGAGGACGCCAATACTTCAATTTCGCCTGTCGGTTGATCCTTGAATTGAAAACATTCGTTGTTATTAATATTAAATACCCGATAATACGCGTGTTTTCATCAGAAATAAATACTGACTTCCTTGAGTTGATTTGGAGGTCGGTGGCAGACAGTTCCAATAACTTTGATGACAGACTCTAGTGATATCTCACTTGCTAATTTCACACTTTCTAACTGAAAGAAATACATTTAAATTTACATAAAATAAACAATGAATACAATGCTGTATCGTGGCTGTATCGTATTGTCTTTGTTGTCGAAAACATGTGTCACAAAGCCTATGTATCCTATTGAGGCGGTTTACATCACACATGCGGAAAGTGACACATGAGAAGGTAAACGGGCTTCCACTTTTTGCCAAAATAGCGTGCGTGTACAATTTAGCCGACTTAGGACGAACGGTCAAATAACCTTTATCCCGGGTTTAGCGATGAATTGGTGCTTGAAATTACTTAACCCTGGTTTAAAGACTATTGTACCGTTCGCCCGTAACGTAACAACGTTTCAGGCAACTGAACATAAAATACGACAAATTGAAGAACTGCAAAGTCAAACGGTTTCACTTCTCTATATTAGCTTTGAATTTAAATCGATAAACTCTACACAGTGGAAAGATACATCAACTGGTTGGTTTCTGAGAACTACATTATTATAACAACAACAACTTACGTCATTTTCTGAAATGAGAACCTGCGTTGAACCATATCCATCGCGGAGAACGAAAAATTTGCTCATGCGCAGAAATTCCAGCCAGCCAGTGAGAACAACGGTGGACCCAACATGGCTGCTCCTCAATTCCCCGCACGTGTGCGTTCTTTCAGTGTACGCATTGACATTGGCCACTATAATAAGAACAAATAATTATTATTTAATTGCCTCTTTCTTAATATTACCACAGGTTCTATTTGGATCAAAAGTTAGGTGACTCAATAATATTCTACTTCAGCCCACTCTTGATTAAATCGGTGCTTAGCAACTCACTCAAACTCAGTGTAAAGCCTTTGATGCTCTTTCCTTATTAATGTAACACGTAAGTCCCTAAATTTGTTGGTGTAACATAAAAAGTAAGCCGGGGTTTCAATCACTCCGGTTTTGCATATAAAGTCTTCTTGCCTGGAGTAGAGGGAGAGTCAGAAAATATTTCCATGTCAGATAATTGCATCGAGTTGTTCTCGGGTTCGCATATAAAATCAGCGCACATGCTGCTCTCTTTGTTGACAATTGTTAACTCCGTCACACTAATTTCCAGCAAACCGTTCACCAGGCGCTGCAGAAAAATCGAAGCTATGGTCAGCAATATCTTTACGAAAAAATACAATTGGTCGCCACTATTATTATTTTAAAGAGCTGGAATACGGCTATACTGGAGAGGACCCTTAAGCATACGGGTATAGACCGGCTGTTCTATGAACAACCGTAAGGAGATATCTTACTCCCACTCCCACAATCTGAATCTTCTCTCTCTCTCTCATACACACACACTCATATATTTGGGTAAGCAAAGTGGCGTTCGAAAATCAAATATATTTTTTATACTTACCCCTACATAAAATAATATGAGATATCTCCGTACGGCCGTTCTTAGAACAGCAAGGCTATATTTTCGTAAGAATCCATCAATTATTTACATCGCGAGAAGACCGATTTGTCTTATAAATTTAAGGATAGAGATCTCGTAGTCTGAGGGATTTGAAAATAGATCTATTCGTCTCGTTTGACCAATCTTAGCAAAGATCGTGTGTATACTAGGCACTCCACTTAAACTCGTTGTATTAGATCAAAAACTCACCGAAGCACCTTGACCGAATGGCCGTCTTGCCAAAATTCCTTTTATAAAAATAATTTCACCCAGATTTAGAGATTGCAGTGTACTTGTCATCGATTGTTTCTGGAACAATAAAAAGTCCCCCTTAGAACGTTAATAATATTTTCAATATTTTATGTGGTCTGTTCTGTAAAAGCATTTGGGTAAAATCCCATCTAATGAAGACCAATTTCTCCGGCCC
>Ga0194135_10003119_pt1 | contig 10100 bp, 5 predicted proteins | sample LitLau_LLRF_2013_FD_134024 | JGI IMG/M metagenome (GOLD analysis project Ga0194135, IMG submission 134024) | Freshwater sediment microbial communities in response to fracking from North America - Little Laurel Run_MetaG_LLRF_2013 (version 2) | ecosystem: Environmental > Aquatic > Freshwater >... | reverse complement strand
GTATAGGACACACATGTTTTCATTCATGCCATTGAATTATATTGTGCATCCAATTGCTCTTTAAAGCTTACAAGTTTTGTAAATGAAATCGTATAGATTTAAAAACTGAATGATCATTTAATAAAATATCGATGGAATGTATGCAAAGCGTTGTAGCTTAAAGATTGTTATTTTCTCAAAGTGCCCCATTTGGATTTATACTAGGCTTTTTTTAATATAAAAAATCCTTTGTGCATTTTTAAATACGAGTTGAATTAACGTGTGTTACGATGTCTCTTTATGTGTATTGCAGGACGAGGGCCGGTACTTGTGAAGAAAGGAAATAATGATGACAAAACACCTCGATTGAATCCAGGTTATTACAGGTATGTGTTAAAATAATGAATAACACGGAAATGTCAATAATATGCATGATGTGAAATGATTCGTTGGGTAATTAATTATTCATCTGATAAATAATTTAGAACACAAAACCACACTTGATTATTATTATAAAAGTTCACTAGCTCAGGTCTATCTATAATGAGTAAACAAAATTACGAGAGCATAGACACAAACAAACAACAAAATTGAAAGATCGTTTTCAAGATAGACCACCATACAAAAAACATAAATCTAATCTCTTACACAGAAGCAAGAATTTTGGAAGTGTAACTTTATGTAATAATAATATTTGGATATGGAATTACTCGTGTGTCATAAATTGTGTGACAAAAAGGGTTAAAACAAAAGCTCAAATCTCGACATATTTCATACCTAGACATACTTTCATGTTTTACGTCCACTCTGCTTATTTACTGTTTGCCAACTCTACGCCCAGCTCAATTATCAAGAGAGTATGAGTTGATATGTTGTTGATATCATACGGGTCAATTTTTCATCTCTAATTAACACATTAGACATTGCATAATATTTAGTCAACAGTGGGGGTCCCCATGTGAGCTACAGATCAAATAAGCCTTTTTTATCTCTCTCGTGGAGGACAGACAAATATTTTATATGGATAGATCCATACACACAATCTACCTAGTACCTGCCTACAACAATACGCGCAGTGTGATAGGCATCAGGTAAAAGTGATTTATAGATTGTCTCATGCTGCTGCTCTTGCTCTCAGTCAATCGGCAATTCTATCGCAAATAAATTGATACTTTCTCCTTCGTCTAGTATGAAAAGGAAAGGCACAATTGCCTACAACTGTAATAATGCAAATTATTTGTTCAAATGACAACAATAAATGTGTTAGTGAGGAATGTGCACTGCTTTATGTATATTGATCTTTTGTATGTCTCACTCGTTAGAACACTTCCAAGGCTTATTCCTCAAGGATATGAAGGAATAGCAACGTCTCACTTCAATCTTGGCTCGGCCTTTCCACTCCACCAGCAGCAACAATTCCCTCTAAGACAAGATGAAGACTTGGTAGCTCCTCCTAATAATGATGAGACTGCTCCAGTTCCACCTACTCCGCAACAACACAGACAACAAGGTCATCAAGGTCATCAGGGATTCCAACAGCAAGGAGCGTATTTCAATAGAGGATCGCCTACTACTGCATCGCCTCCCCAGTTTGGAAGGAGCTTTGAGAATCAATATCAACCCCAACAACAACAGGAACAACAGCAACCTCAACAGTCTCAGAATTACCAGACGTACTTTGAAAGTAGTCCACCTGCCCAACAACATCAACATCATGAACAGTTGTTCCAGCAACATAATCAACAACAACCTTTGATCCAACCACCTCAAGTTCAACAAGAGCAACAGCAACAAATTAATACTAGGCAAGGATCACCATCGTCGCCTGTAGGGCAAGAGACGTTTCAAATAGATAACTTCTTGACGGCTGGGGATAATGGAGCGATTCCTCCTACATCGTATCAACGAACGGAATTTGGTCATGAGCAATTTGTATCTCATAAATTCATCAGGAATCCCGTGGTAGAGAGAGCCGTCGCTGTTGATGAAACTTTGCCAGAAGGCTTGAAGAATCCTTTTTACAGGTAAACGCATACATATTTATACGCGTATAGAGAGCCTTGGAGTATGAGAAATATGATTGTGTAACCAGAGGTTAGGTCATATTAAGTATATCACGTAGAGACTTAAACAATAAGGATAGGCAAAGCATGCTCTCTGGTTTCAGACTTAATGAATCCGTTAAGGCCAATAGAAAAATTATATAAGAAACTTGAGATATAAAGTGTGTAATCTAATCTACAAAGAGACACAACAACAATTGAATTCTGATTTGTCGTTAAAATGTCTTTGTTTGCTCAAGATGACAATATACATTTTTAGTTTGAGCATTGTTGTAAAAGTTGAGCATTGTTTTTATGTAAGAGAGAGATGCACATTACTTTAATTCTTTTGGAAAAGTACTACAAAGCAATGAGAGTATGATGCGGTGTATGTGTCAGTTCGTGACAACTCAATAAATGCAAATGTGTGTGAGATATTATTCTTATGGGATGTAAAGAAAGGACATTTTTATATGGAGAGATAGTTTGCGGATTTTTTCACAACATTTTTATGCGAGATTTATTTATGCTCGTAAAAGGAGATGCGACAAAAAGAGACGTATAATAGTGAAATAGGATGATGAATATTATATAAGGATTAGGATTATCTAATATCATTAGAATGAAGGATTTGTTTGAAACTATTAAGATAGGTATGACATTGCTCAGTGTTTTCTAATGATGAAGGTGACTACTGAATTGTCCTCATGTTACGAAAGTTTTTTACGAGTGAGACATACAATTTGAAATTGTAATGAATAGGAAGTATAAAACGGAAGTTATAATCTGCATTGTGTTAAATTGTATATTGGATTCTTTTTGTAGGAACGAGCAACTTGCATCTGCTTTAGCTCAAGAGAGTCTGCCTGTTCCTGGGGAACAAGTTGTTGGTGAATGGGACACGACTAAAATTCAGAAATCGAAAATCCACGAGCTTTTGAGGGGAGCAGGACTCATCTAATTGTAAGTCGGATGGAGATTTGTGAATGAGAAGTCGATCTTCGTTCCCTTTTTTACTGTCAATTGCTTCCTCTCCCATTTATCACTCTCTTTGCTTGATGAATGGAATTATATTTTTCCTTGCTCTCTTTTCATTATAGTATAATTGTATTTTAGAAATCATCGTATCGTTTGTTAATAATTTGTTCGGGAATGTTTTATTGTCATTTTCCTATAGAGAGTATATTAAATGCAATAAAGAGTGTATAAAGATTTTATGTAATTTTAGTCATGTGATAGAAATGCTGGTGTAAAGTGAAGAAATGAGGAGGGAGATATGCAATTAATATCCTCAAAAGCTAACGAGAAGTTTTGATTTGTAAAAGTAAATGTTATTATTACGTAATTATTTATGAATACATGAAAGATGTGATAATAAACGGTAAAAAGGAATTAATTCATTATGATTTACATTCATTTTAATTTGAAGATTTTATTGGGCTTTAAATTCAAATTGGATTTTTGTATTGATTATTAATGAAGACTTGATAATTGTTTAATTAAGATTAATCTGAATGAGATTTTTGATTTGTTCCTACTGATCATGCCTTTTGAGCTGTTGTGAACTTGAGTGATGATGATGTATAAATAGAGAGGTCCGGAGCAGTGATGTGGTCAGTGTGGAACTTCCAAACTGACCCTGACCTTTCCAGACTGACTGTGGAGTAGGCATTTCCAAACTTGCAACTTACACTGGTAGTAGTGTTTTCGAGAGATCTGTCAAAATGAAAAGTATTGACCCAAGTGGTTCACTGTTTAGTTTTGAAGTGAGAGATCCATGTGTCAAGGAATGTCGTCCTTTGATCGATCCTTTGCCTCCCTTTATGGAAGGTAACTTTTTGTACTAGTTTACTTTGCATAGTTTTATGTGTATTAAATTTTAATTAAGGAAATTCTAATGATTTCATAGCCAAGCCAGTTTCATCACCATCATCAAGCTTCAAAGTGAACACAAGTGGGTTTTATTTTAACCCAGAAACTCGAAGTGAATCTGGTAATTGACATCTCAAATAATTTCGTCCACTCATGATTCATTTACTGTACTTGTTGACAAAGACATGGAACAAATCTATATAGAGTAACATAAGTGTTGGATTTTCAGCTTCTGGATCGTCCAAGTCAGTAATAACGCTGAATGAGCAGAATTCATGCATTCCTAATAAAGCTGGGACTCCAGCTGGAAGTCCTTCTTTCGCACGACGACCAATTGCCAATGGTCATTTCCAGCGAAGAAGTTTCAAACCGTCTATTCGTATTCACCAACCTCCAGGAGGGTTCGACCAAATTGGACAATGAGACAAAGTAAACTTGATCTTGACTTGAATGGGCACTTAAAATCTAATCTCTTTTTATTTAAAATACAAGGCAGACATTTAATTATTATTACTGTTCCTTACCATTACGACATTACATTTCTTGATTTCTTACTCTAAAATTATCTTGTAGCTTATTTTACTACTTGGCTCGTATTCTTGTACAATAAGATCTTATCTTGGAATGAATTACAATAATTCACAATAAAACTTACATGGCAAGAAATGGACATGACAAAAAGCAGTCTCTCATTCTAATTCATCTCATAAAATTATAAAATCACTTCTTCCTCTAAAGAAACTGAAATTCTGGGTCGAGATCTGAATAAAAGAATAATCCGTGTATATTACAATCTCAATTGGAATTGGAATTCATTTCAAAAGTACGCTGTCTATTTGAAACACGATTAAGAAGTCTCCTCGCGAATCTTCGTGGAGCTCTAGTAAAAGCTTTGTCTTTTGCAGTTGGGGACACAAAGAGCAGTGTAATCCATCCAATAAAGACGATAACCAGAATCCACCACACGTTCACATTGTAAGGGAAAGCATCGCTGTTACTATATCCTTGACTTAACAAACTATTCAAGATAGCGTTGAAAGTGAGTCCTCCAGCGACTCCAGCAGTTGACCACGCGGTAAGGATAACTCCATGACATGCTCCAATGTTAGAGGGTCCAAAAAGGTCCGTAAGGAATGCAGGAATGACTCCAAATCCCGCACCATAACAAGCGTTAACTACCCACATGCATAGGAGGAATGCCCAGTATGTCTTGGAGATGGTTATCCAGGAAAAGGCAATTAAGACTATGAGTTGGGACGTGAGCATAATTAGGCAGCAGTTTTTACGTCCAATGTAATCGGATAGAATGGAGAAAAAGAGACGTCCACCTAGGTTAAAGCCACCGTTGATTGAGACAATTGTGGATGCTACGTCTGGAAGTTGGCCGAACAATTCTTGGATCATATTGGAGAGTCGGGAGATTACTACAAGGCCGAAAACAGCGTTGGCGAGGAACATGGCGTACATGCAACGGAAGTCTTTGGAAGTCAGGGCTTCGATCAGAGTGATTGATGGAGTGGAATCGCTCTCGGGGGTTTTGGAATTGGAGTTCATATCAACTTGAGTTTGTTTTTCTGGAATTTCTGTACGAGCTTCTGGTTCTGGAGAAGAAGTTGAAGGTTGTTGAGGGATGTCTGGAGAATATCCAGGAGGAGGAGTTCTTAGCACGAGTGCACAGACGACCATAATAAGGAAGTAACTTGATCCCAATACAACAAAAGTAAGTGGAAGTCCCACAGACGCAATTAGGGGTAGTTGTAATTTAGAAATGATAATTGATCCAGCTCCAAATCCACAGACCGCAAATCCACTAGCAAGTCCTCGTTTATCTGGGAACCATTTCTGGAGAGCAGAGACTGGAGAAATGTAACAGAGACCTAGACCAGCTCCAGCCACAATTCCATAGCCAACGAAAACAAGCCAGATCTGTTTGAGATGAAGAGCTAAAGCTGTGAGAAGATTTCCAGTGAAGAAGAGACTTGTTCCGAGAAGACACGCCAAGGCCGGGCCACGTCGTTCCAGCCACGGGCCCATTACGGCTGCAGAAATCCCAAAACATCCCACGGCTATGTAGAAAGCTATTGGAGCGTAGTTGTGCTTATCATCAGAGTAGATAAGCTTGTCTATAGGTTTGTTAAAGACACTCCAGGAGTAGAGGGAACCGCAGCAGAATTGAATGAGGATTGCTGCAGGCATGCAGAACCAACGGTTGAAGGGAATGAGACCTCCTGGAAGGAGGTAACGTTCTCTGGAGATTTGGGACGGGGATTTGACACACTTGACCTCGCCGTAGTGCCATTGGATGAGACGGAGGAGGAGATTCACTTTTGGGGGGGTTTTTTCTAAGGACGGTTGAGAGGGGAAAACTTCTGCTGGTTCCGAGAGGATCTCTTGACCTGAAGTAAATAAGAGAGAGATGAAAGATTCCTATGAAATATTTGTGCTATGAAGAGAGGTGAATAACTTACTGCTTTGAGTGGAAGCCATGATGCTGGAAATCCTGGAAGTCTGGAGAAGTTGAATGGGAGAATGCGTGTGTGGATTTAATTATGATTTGATTCACTTCTTTGATTACTAAAAGAGTTCGTGAGGTTTGAGGGATTGATCAATTTGTGTGTAAGAAATGAATGTGGGTGAACTTTGTTGGGTATTGTTTAAGAACCTAATTAATTCTCACTTGCAGGGTTGCATAATAATCTTTGTGGAGCTAAATAAATACACACACAAGTTTGACACAAATATTTATAGTTAGCGTTCATATCGACACCACACTCACTAATATGAATGTGCACTCTTCTATTAGACACAGATTTCTCAATGTGTGCAATAATGGAGCTATTAAAATAATATTTTTGTATTGCAAACCTGCCCTGTTCGCATTTTTATAAGTGCAGCTTATTTATAGAATTGTTAGCTGCAACTTCACTCTAGTGAACTAGTTTTGGTTTAATGAACGAGTCCAGACTCCAGCAAACCATAGTCTCCAGGAAAAATAGTTTCCCAAGGTAGGTCTCACAAAAACAAAACTTGAAGTAGCAAGTGTCTGTGTTCAAGGCTAGAGGTGGACAAAAGCAAGAAGGAGATGTTATCTTAACAAGAGTTGGAATTGTAATAATGACCAACTTTATATTATTATCTTGGTAATGCTGCAGGGACCATCATTCACAATATACAAACACTGTACAGGGCTGTAGTAATAATTCACAGGTGTATTCTGTAAATGAACAATTACTGATGAGCTGCTGTAGGCTTGCATGTATGAAATGAAAATATGTCTAGCAGATTTCTCTTTCTCGACGAATGGACCTTCGCAAGGTGGAAGGTGTAAAGGCATCTGCAATTGTGAGGCTCCTTGGACTTGTAACAACTTGTTTGGTAGCCCGTCTTCTGTGCCTGCTATAAATAAATAGTAGACCAGTCGACCAGTGTTAGCGTATGAAGTTGGACAGATAAGGATTGGAAATGAAATCTATGCATATGAAATCTACTGGGACTTGCCAACTCAGTTTCTGTTAGGGGAATCGTTAAATGATTTTATTGTAGTTGTTTGTGTTGTGTTCGTTACTTTGATTACTTGTGTGGGTTATGTTTGTTTAATTTAGTTAGTTGGTTTAATGTTAAAATAATATGAGTTTTAGATAGTTAGTCTAATGAATGAGATGCATGATAATGTGGGATTGTAAATTATTATTCTCTCTTCTATTTAGCCATTTGGAATGGAATGCGGCGTATCAAGGTAGGTCTATTAATTTAATTGTTTGTGAATTTTAGTGAACTGATTGTGTTTGTGTGTGTGCACTCTTCCCAAGTCGTAAACTGCTGTCAACTTGTGAATGACACGATAATTGGGCTTTTAAAGGGATAATATAATAATTATGAGCCAGTTCCTTCACCAATTGTTTGGATTTAATGGTAGGGCAGGAATCCTCAATAAAGAGTTTCTATTGTTCTTGAGAACTGTCAGAATTACTTCTACTGCTATTTGTTGATAATCCTGTATTACTAGATATTAAGGTGTAGAGAGGTATGAGTGGTTTGGTGTTGTCTAGCTTGTTTTGAAGTTGATCTAGGTGAATAGAAGACAAGAAGATTGCGATGCACTTGTATTTAGTGAGACAATTAACTAAAGTAAAATTGTTTTATCAGGAATAGTTTAGGAATAGCAAAGGAATACTAATCAGTCATCGACCTACCAATCAATGTATATACAGTTTCTTATTCGTGGACAAAATGTTCTGAAGTAGTAAATGTCTTTCCAGTTAATAGGGAACACAGATAACACGACAGTAATGAGGCATTTCTGGAAATAGTTTATGACTTGGTTAGTGGAGAGACAATAGACCACACAAAACTTTATGTAACTGTGACATGCATGCGACATTTTTTAAACATGAATCTAACATGGAGGAAGAACGAGAGAGCTGAGCTCCTAATAATTGGGACTCACAAGTCATTGTCAGTAATAATGATTTACCTGGAAGCAATTAAGATATAAAGTGTATTTTTGCTTTTCGTTTAAATAAATCAAAGGAGACCGTTTCCTATTAATAATTAATGCATCACAATTTTATTCTTCAGATCACATGATTAAAGCCAGCAATTGGGAGTATCAAGCTCATTTTCTAGTCAACTTAAGGACAATGTTAACACATGAATAGATATGTCCTGGAGTTCCTCTCTGTGGACAATCTTTGCTGGAGACTCCTTCAAAGTTGAACTTCTCCAGGGACAAAGTATCTCTCACGTTGTTAATGAAAGCTTCTTGTTCATCGAAAGAGAGTTGGAGTTCATCGTCGTAGTATCCGTAGCTGAGGAGTCTGGACTCGCAAAGGACTTCCTTAGCTTCTCTGTTGTACAATTGTGGGCAGAAGAAAGTCTTGGTCATTCGTTTGCTGGCGAAGACAGATCCGTCATAAGAGATTCCAACGTAGGCGGTGGATCGGTATGGCTTGTATCCTCCTCCGAGACTTTCAAGGTAGTTGTCGAAGAAAAGATCGGGAATCCAGATCTTTCCCTTCGCCTCTCGAAGTGGGAAATAGCTGAAGATAATTAGGACAGGTAAAAATTATTAATCTCCAATCAATTGGTAATTGATTAGAAAGGAGATGATGGTTTAAGTGTTTACTTGATAGTCAAGTTCTTGTCAAAGGCGAGTCTAGGGTCAACCCATTTCTGTCGGAAGTATCCTTGGACAGTAATTCTTCCTCGGGTCTCATCAGTCTCAATGACTCGGATGTCTTTGAATTGAACTTTGACTTGGGTAGTTCCATTCTCATTTCGCTCGTCGTAAGGTCGGACATTGATGTTGTAGTCTGGAGTGAGGATAGACTTTTGGATTCGGTTGACAATGTCTTGGTTGCGACTTTGGGTGTTGAGGTTGTAGTGATGGCCCAAGGAGAGACCTAGCACCGCTCCAAAAACTAAGACGTGTAAGAGACCCATAATATGGATTCTAATTCTGTAGCTGTATGGAGAGAGATTAAGTCAGGAGAGCCAGAGAGAAATAGAAACTTTGGAAGTTCAGAAGACGGTTGGAAATCAACTGACAATTTAATGAGGGAGATCTTGGGGTTTTTATACTTGTAAGAAAGTCAGAATTTGATCTTCAAAATCTTGATCTTTCCTCTAAAGTTGGGTAGGGCTTCAGTTGATCTTTGAGATAGCAACAAAGGTCAACGGAAAAGTTTGCGAAAAGAACTTTATTGTTAGATTGTGGATGGTACCCGGATAAAAAGTAGGTATTGAAGAGAGTTCATGACACTTTAAGACCAAAACAGGATCATCTCTCTCTCTCTTTAGAGTTCGCTTCATCCAGACAATGTGACTTGGAGGATGAAATCATCTGAACAATATTACCTAGTCAATATACCTTTTTGGATTATAATCGTGACCGGAGGGGGATCATCTTCTTATTAGACTGACACTGAATGATCGAGAAGCAACGAGAATAATAAGGTGCATACAGTGCGATAAATTATGCTCTTGCGTACACACCTTCTTTTTCAATCACAGTTTCAAGTTTTATTTCTAGGTAGTATAAATAAAACTATATTGATGAAGACAAAGAAGTTATATAGTTATTATTTATTATTATTGGTTCAACTCGTTCGAAACTTGACCCAAGTTTTGAAAGACAGTTCCCATTGCTTCCCAAAATCCCAAAGTTCGATAAGGAAGATTATGCTTATCTGCCAGAGCTTTAACCCT
>Ga0194135_10003118_pt1 | contig 10104 bp, 19 predicted proteins | sample LitLau_LLRF_2013_FD_134024 | JGI IMG/M metagenome (GOLD analysis project Ga0194135, IMG submission 134024) | Freshwater sediment microbial communities in response to fracking from North America - Little Laurel Run_MetaG_LLRF_2013 (version 2) | ecosystem: Environmental > Aquatic > Freshwater >... | reverse complement strand
GGTCCGGACTCCCGGCTGACCCTCTCGTCACACCCTCTACGGCACTGAAGCATTCTCTGGACGGACTCAACCCCTCCTATGCATCCGTAGCGTATAAGAGAGTGATGGTGGTGGTGACGAGAGAGCCTTATCACTACCCTCAGAGACCGATGCTGCGATGAATGCTGCCTCGAAGAGTCTTTCTTCTTCTTCTTTACAACAAAGTACAAAGTACAAAAGAAACCGGGAGGCCTGAAGGGCCCTTATTATTATTCTTATTTTGTGTAGGGAGAGATTGGAGTTCAGAGTATGTCAAAGGCGGTGAGGAAGGTGAAATGAGGTGACAGGAGAAATGAGGTGAAGTAAACGGAATTATATGAACGGGAGATAGACTGTATTTGCACTCTGCTCTGGATGAATGAGAGTCAGACTTACTCTATGTAAATGACTGGGAAATGCACGACTCTGTATAAGTAGTGTAAGGTATCATCAATGCTGCCTCGGTTGAAGTTGTTTGAAAGCTGGGGATATCTTATGGAAAGAACAAAGGATTCTAAAAGCCTAATAATGGAGATTTTTTTAAGCTGTAGTATATCGTTGTATGTATGGAAAGTGAAGTTTTAAAATAACGGTTTAAAATAACGGTTTAATCGTATTGTATGAGTCCGAACAATATTAGTTTAAATTAATGACTTGGGGTTTTATGAATTAGACTTGTAAATCACCACTCGAGGAGATTCCTCGACCATATCGCGCGCGTGTGGTGTTGGTTCAGTAAGATTAAGTAAGTTTTTAAGAGTTCTTATTTGGTTGTGAAATTGCTGAAGTCAGTCTTCAACTTGATTGTTCCTGGGGCTGGAAGTGCAGACTGTGCGTTTAACATGGCTTTTTGATTATCTTCTGCTTTCCCGGATTTGGAATTCTTGATTGCTATCTCAAGCTTTGTCTTCATTTCCATTGATTGACTCATCAAAGCTCTGAACTCCTGCCATTCAAATACAAGTTCAGTTTTAATCCATAGATCTTCCGCTACTATTACTACGGTAGGTTTGCAGATCTTACCTCACGGTACTGTAGACCAATTTTGAGGAGTTTTTGCAAACTAATATCATGAAGGAGTCTCCTGTTCTGAGATACAGTTGAGGTTGGAATGTTCGGCTCGATAAGGAAGTTAATGAGGACAGGTACTATCAAAGTCAGCATTTGTACTCCTATATAGAACAAACATTGACATTTTAAAACAGTTTTCAGATAGCTTTAATCAAGAAAGAGTAAAGACAAAGAGTTATAATATGCGAGAGTAGTGCACCGCACCTCTTTCCAAAGATCCTGCAATGATAAGATTGCAGCAGGAAGAGAGAAAATAGAAAACACATGATTAATCAATGGTTACGATAAGCAGGCTAGAGTGCTGTGGAGAACTTACTTTTCTCGGACGTATCGACGATTTGCACTAAAATTTGAACAGCTCGTATGCATTCCAATACGAATTCCAGTTGACTTTTAGACGTCAGTGATTTGAAATCGTCACTGTAGAGCATTCTTAATATACGAGGAGCGAGAGCGTGAATAAATGGAGTGGAAACACAGCGGTCTGCCTTCTCAAATAAGTCACAGACTAGGTTCATGGATTTCATTCTGACCTGCAGATTATTACAAGGTTTCAACTACTTCAATTTTTAAAGAATTCGCCAAATCTAAACCGGAAAGTTTAAGTTCTTACGCTATCATTTTCATTCTCTATAGCTTGCTGAAATAGATTAATGGTTGGATATAATACGTTGGGAATCTTAATCAAATGTGACGGGGCCTCTTTCACGAGAATTCCGATTGCTGACAGCACTTGCGTGTGATTCTTTGGGCTCTCTTCTCCTCCTATTACAGTTTACTGAGTTTACTGTCAGTTTTAAAAAATAAATTGCAAAATTACATCGCGAACCTTACCTGTTTTCGCCATGTCGAGTAACTTGGCTAAGGTGCTTAGTAAATACTTTTCCCACTGGGGAACTGTGTTTAGCCTATGCGTTGCTAATTTGCGGTAAAACTGGAGAACAGCATTGCAAGATGCTTCCCCAGCTAACGACGAACCCAAAATACAAGTCGCCAAGTACAAAATGGTTGGTTGGATTGCGACTCCAGCTATCAAACAAGGAAAAACTGCATTAAATGTATCATAACACCACTTATAAAGTTTACTACCTTCATCTGAGCAAATATCAGGGAGTAGTTCAAGACATTTAACGGTTTCAGCCAACAACTTGTCATTCTCAGAATCAGTTCCAGTTGGTTTTGTTTGAAGTCCAGTGGCATTCGAGTTTAAAGTCGGGATCTTTTGCATTAATAAACAAAATACATCCTCAAGCACCGCAGTCACAATAGAATTTCCAGGAGATAATTCTTCCGTAGGCTCATCTAGTGGCTCTTCTGTTTGCGACTCTGTTGCAAATCAATATATCCAAAATTAAACCCCGAAACCAATCATTATCAACTACTTCACAATCAATTTCCGTACCTTGAGTTTTGTTGAAATTCTCTTGCATTCCTTCAATAACAAGTTTCAAAACTTCTATCACTAAAGTTTGAATCGTAATCTCACATCGAGTAACAAGTTGTCTGTGTAGAACACAGCACAGTTCAATGGCAAGGGCCTTCTCGCCAGCAATCACGTCTCTCGTCCAATGAGAGCTGAGCAGAACAAGAAGACCTTTCATGTAGGTCTCTGTATTTTCAGGTGGCTCAGAAAACGGAGGTTTGCACAAAGCTTCAACGCTCAGACCAAACACTAGGAAGAACTTATCCATTTTTTGTTCATTAATATTTCCTTCAGACTCCGAAGTGCTGCACCCGACATCAGGCAAAGTAGAAACACAAACGGCAGAGGCATGAAGTATAGGGGGCCAAGAATCTCGATAATAAACTCTCACAACGTCTTTGGTTTCATTGACAAAGAAAGAGCCTCCTTCACGAGGTAGCTGGGGGGAGAATTCTGGAGGTAGCTCAATTAGCGCACGATCCTTTAAAGCTGCGAGCCACAGGGGAGCAAGTATTTCCACTTCAGGCTTGACGAGTTTTAAAAGCTGATTTTTTGGTTTTGAATCGCCTTTTAGAATATCCGAGAGTGATTCTCCAGCCCCCACTCCATCTTCCACAGCGGCAATGAAGACAAGTGCCCATGCTTTTAGAATCGCCAGCTTTTCTAAAGTGTTGGCACTCTCATTGTAATCTGGTAGGGTTGGTTTTTCTCGTACGTTCTCTAATGCCGAAACCATTAGTGTATGAACTCTCCTCAAATCTTCCCCACCTTGACTGTTCCCAACTATCCACGCACTGCATACACGACAAGCGGTCGACTTCACTGCTGGATCTGTCTCCACAGAAAACGCGGGTCTCAACGCAGCAGAAACCTGAGCTTGGAACTGTTCGAGAATAGACGCACTAGGGAAATCTGGATCTTTCAACGATGCAAACTTGTCCACAATCGTTTCTAGATTCAGCAAACCCTCCAGTCTCAAGGGGTCTGAATTACTCGTTGCTCCCATAAACGCCATGCGAATCAGATCGGAAAGATGCTTAAGTAGTTCTGGCCCAGTTTCATTCGTGATGAATTTGGAAGTGATGATAATTTTTCGAACACATTCAGCTGCAAAAACACGCGTGGTCCATTTGGAATTGTTACTGAGGTTATTTCCATTTGAGTCATCATTCACAACTCTGAACTCTTCGTCATCTTCTTCTCCACCAATTTCATCCAGCCCTCCATCAGTTGTACACATATCACATGTAAGAATACTTTTGCAAAGCGATATGACTGTTTGTAGCTCTACTTTGTCCAATGTAGCCGCAGACAGTATGCTTGTCAGAGTGTCTTTCACACCTTTCCTCAGCACATCGTCACATTCCACATCCAGCATTGCAAACAGCGCTCCATTTATACCGTACTCGACAAAAGGACAGTCTTCCTCAGCCAAACAAATCTTAGCAACATATCTCGAAACAATATCAGCCTCACGCTGGCTTAATTGACGGAGACAATCTACCGCAGAGCGTCTCAGAAGTAAGTTGGCGCTGTTCATCGATCTATACAAAACGGGAATGACGACATCATAATTGATTTTTCCTCCGAAAAGGTGTATTCTTTGGAAGCACGTAATTCCTTCATTCTGAACTAAAGGATGCTCTTCATCTCTCGTCATTATGGCACATCCAATCTCAAATGATTTTCTCATCGAGTCTGTTTCGCTGCTTCCACCTACTTGAAGCTCAGGTCCCATTCCGGTGATAAGAGCAGCCATCATTTTCCCAGTCGCCTGTCTCAGATCTACCGCTGAGAGAGGAATGCTGAGAGTCAGTCGCATGACAAGCTGCAATGAAGGTTCCACGTAAGAGCGAAACAATGGCCCACCCGTGTCTGCTACTAATGCTAGAGAGTGCAACGCCCACATCTGTGACAACACGAGAACGAGAGTGTTTTAACTGAAGCATATTTCAATTATTGTTATTCAACAAACAATCTGCCAACGACAGACATAGTACCTGAGCTTCGGGTGAGGAGCTGTCCTGTGCTAAATTGAGTAAAATAGACACACTAGCATGTTGGTGTCTTGACGAGTCCATGCCGCCCAGGTATTTGTGCAGACATCCTAAAGCTAAGGAATGTCCAGTTCGAATCGAAACTTCACGACACGTCTTCAATTTATCCGAACAAAATTGATTCAACTCTGCTGTAAAGTTGGAGTCAGCGACAGCCTGACCTATTCTTCCAACCACCTCCGCAGCTGCACATCTTATAGTATTGCTTGCATGGCCCAAATACGGCTGTACATTCATCAGTTAATTCATTTAAAAGACTAAAATTTTAGATAATTTTACTACGAGGATGAAATACTTACCAAAACAAGCTGTTGAGCAATAATCTTCAATTCATCACACCCTTTCCCGTCTTTACTGACGGAACTTCCAGAACTGTTGAATCTTCGAACATGTTTCATGGCACACAGGACTCCGCAGAATATGTTGATTAACACAGCTTCTTTTCTATTGTACTTTGTTACTTTCAGACATTCCAGAAAATGCTCTATTAGCTGCGTCCTGTGCTTTGCAGAAATATGCGGATAGAGTAACCCAAACAGTTCTATTGCTGCGTCTATCACGGACACTCCAAGTGGAAGCGGAACCGGTACTAGCACTCCCTGAATAACATTAAACTCGTTTAAATAATAATTCATATTTTGCATAAATAGTGTTACAACCAACGTATACCTCGGGAAGTTCTCGGTAGAGACTACATGGATCGTGTTCTATCGCTCCGGATCCAGCAGCACCCGTTGGTTGAAGCTAATAAAAATTCAAAAGATTATTAATTGTTGAAAGAGATTTGAAGCATGTATTTCTTAATGCGTGCAGGTTATAAGTCAGCAGGAAGACTGCATGCAAGGCAAGTAGATTAAAGCTTTTAGTAAAGCCCACCTGATTAGCCTGAATGAGTGATTGCCGACAATAGGAAGCATATGATATGAGTAATACATTGTATTAATCATTAAGTGAATCAACATAATAATGCACCTGTACAGATTATAAAGAGACGGAGATCCGACTTACCTGATCTTCGATTGCAACGTGATCACTCACTAGAGAATTGAAAATCGCATTTGATTGACAGACTCGATTGAACAATGAGGTCGTCGTGTTAGCCACGTTGTCATTTAATGTCAGTTCCCATATCACGAAACGAAGCATATGAGTGTAGGAACCTAGAGATAAATAAAATTTGATATCTCCTTCTACACATTACAAATTTTAATTTGATACTGCCTTACGTTCGAATGATGTAGGTTTGATGAGTGAAATGGCTTCGTACAGCCGAAATCTCAATAAAGCTGCAGACGCTTTCAATTGCTGTCCGTACGATTTAAGCGTAGACGATAAGCTACAAAAGTAAGTTTGGTGTCAGTTTCGTATTGTAGTTAAAAGAAATCGCAGTAATAAAAATCATACTTGGTCATCATTGCAAGAGCAGACTCGATGGGAATGACAAGACGAGAAACGATTTCATCAGTAACTAAGTCAGGGCAGTGGAGTAGAAAACTATGAATGGAAGACAGAGCTCCAGTTCTCCCTTCAAGTGTCACCTATTAATTTTAATTATTATTAGTATTTTTATTATAAAATTAATTTTACCAGGATAACTTTAGACCTAACCTGCCACGTGAAAGCATCACCTCTGGCTTTTTCAGATTCAAGTTCTTTCGCAGATTTAGGAAACGAATTTCTCCACAAAAGAAGCATTCGTGGAAGTAAAGCTTTAACCACACTATTTCCCAACGTCATTATAGCCCCGATCATCAGCCACCCCGCGCTAGATCGCTGAATTGACAGTCTACTACTCTGATTCGCAGTTCTAAGCAACTCTTCCGCCGTGTTGAATACAATCTGGAACCAAATCTACTGTCAAATACATCGTCAATTAAAAATCATGAAGAAAATTATACCTTTCCAGTAGCATAAGGAATTCCCAGTGGCATATGTCTGACTGCCCCAAGAATGGCAGCGAGAGCAGCGGAGTATCCAGATATAGCTTCAGACGATGTTTTCAAATTGTCCAAAGCTTGTAAACATCTTTCAATGCATTTGAAAGCCATGGAAGGTATTGCAACACAAAGACATCTAAGTGCCCACGCAGCAGAAAGTCGGGTTGACTGTGAAGGGTGAATCAGTACGCTGAAAATCCCATCCAACAGACCAAAACTCTGATCTGTGACGAGATGTTGCATGGATGTTCCGAGATTGATAAATAATGCAGACATTTCTTGAAGCGCACACACCAACAAATGCTGGTTAAAGATCGTTTCCTGGTTTATTTCCTTTGCATTCTCCGGACTAAAGTCTACACACAAAAAACGTCTCCTTATTTATATCCCAACCAAACCATGAATAATAAATAATCCCCCTCCTCACCTATAGAACTCATTTGTTTCAATACAGTCGTGGCTAAAACTTTGAGAGCAGTAAACTGTGCTTTTTCGCCGAGAAGTCGACCAAATGACCGACGAAGAATAAAATTGACACACTTTCTAGAATACACCGCATCCACATGAGACGTAGCTGCCTTTGGATTCGCAACCAACTCTAAAATATGATTCGTAAACACGTCCAAATTCTTCTCCAGCCATACTGGACCCATCTTCTCTACAAATGCCACGTATGCCTACAAACACAAACACACAATTTGAACCTCTACGTTCTTCCACACCATAAAAGTTCCTTCCACAAAAAACTTACATGAGTAACTCCCACGCGGACTTCTCTATTTACTCCTGTTCCTCCTTTAATAATTTCCCCCTTGAGAAAACTCGTGGCACCTCGAAGGAATCCCGTCATCAAAATATTCAGTCCTTCTTGCAAAGACACAGCTTTGGCTCCTTTTCCCCCTGAACCAGCTGCTACTCCCAAATTAACCAATGCAATGTTAAGAAGAAATCCTTCAATAAAAATATGTCCTCACAAGTATGTCTTACAAAGATGAGCCATCCCCCTTCCCTTGGGTACTGGAGGCTGTTGTGTGTATGAAATCGTCCACCCGAGAAGTCCAGCGATTGCTATTCTCCCATCATAGTCGGCTCCATCCAACGCTCTGAAACAAAGTCCCGTCAAGCTCTCCAACTCCGTCGTATACAAGAATGGCGCAGAAGTCATCATTTCCTGAATACACCTTGCTGCTGCCGTACGCACGGTCATCACCCTGTCGATCAAACACACTCGACCGATTTTGTACATCTCTTTATGAACGCTTGAAGCTGCTGTGTCCATCCCTCGACAGATCTGTTCAATCCACCAACACAAAATGTCATCATTTTTACCTAAGCATATGTATATAAGATATACCCATATACCTTTTCAAAGGTCACCATCGTCTCAATCCTCGACTGTGACTCCATATTCTTAAAACTCTTGCCTAGAATCTGTACCGTTTCTTCATACGACCTTCCCATCATCCTCCCAAGTCGTTCGTACATTTCTCCAACGCACGCCAACGCTGCCCTGAGCACCAAAACAAAAGGTCAAATGTCTTCGTCGTCTTATTAACACTCTGTCTTCTTCACTCAACAACACTTACAACTTAACAGCCAACGACGACGGGGAATCATCTTTAGCTTTGAGTAGATCATTACACTTATTAACAGTGTCAAAGAGGGATATCGTGTCTCCAACCACAAACACTGTTGACATACACCTTGCAATGATATTCCTCGCTGGAGACCCAGGACCATTTTGAATTGTTTGTAACAATTGCTCCACCAATTGTTTTTGACTGCTCTTCAACTCCACCTAAATACAAAATACACGTACACACGACCCTCATTACACGAACATTCTATTATTGTATAATCAATCACTCCAGGAAATTATATAACTCACCCTGGATATTTTGACCAGCACAGTTTCGACATGTCTCAGCCACTCGAGAATGAAGACAGGTTTGTGTACATCCCCCACCGCGGCAAGTGCTTGTTCGTTCAGGAGTAGAAACTTGGCACACTCCATAATAATAATAATAATATTGTGCTCGTCCTATTTTAATAATGATAAGACTGTTTTTATTTTGTCGGAGGACGAGCTGATGAGGATGAGGTTCCTCCTGCTGATCAGAATTATTATATGGAGTTCATCCCTGGTCCTTGTTGTCTGTGTCTGCGCCTCTTTGTCTCCTCCGCGTCACCCATTCCCATCGCATGTACTTGCATGATTGTGTCCTATGTGTACGCTTCATGAGGAATTATAAAGAGACAATCAAAATGCTTCAAAATGCTTTCATGGGCCTCTTTACAAATACATCTACGCATGGGCCCAAGAGCATGGAAGAAATAATACAACAATGGTTAGAAAGGAAGTCCTCAGTCAGTAATGAAGTAGTGTCAGTAGTAGTCTAGAGACGCAGCCAGTGAGAGCTAAATTTACTTCAGATACGACTTTTTCCTCACTTCTACTTGTTTGCATTCTTATTTTGAATATTGAATAACTAATTGAGGTGCATATGAAATGTCAAGGCATGCAAATGATCAACTGGGACAAGATGATGATGACCAGTCTCCTCCGAGACCTTTGTCTGTTCTCCATCATCCTCCAGAACAAGAGATGATAAACGTACAAGGTGACCAGACATCAATAATCATTTTTGTTGATTGAAGGAAGGCGATTGTGTAAACGTTACCTGGATATATGTTCGGTCTAAATTACACAGAGGCAGAGCCAACGCTCGAGGAAGTAGTAATGCTGAACAAGGCTGCCACAAAAAAACTTGTTGACGTCGAAAGGAAACTTCTTTCGGCGGAGTCAAAACGGCTAGCCACCGACGCGTTTAGAAAACAGGTCAGCCTGAATACAATATTTACAAAAATTGAAGAATTGGAACGGGAGATTCAGGAGGTATTAAAAATATTTTATTTACCCGAACTGCTCAAATCGTAAGAATGGGTACGTAAACATATATAATACGCTAATTTGCTTATAGGGGGGAGGACAGCGAGGATACATAGGATTGGGCGGAGGATATGGAGCATATGAAGCAAGATCTGGGGAACTAATAAGAGATAATGGAGGAATCGGAGGATACCGAGGACAAGGAGGAAACGGAGGACAAGGACACGGAGGATATGGAGGACATGGAGGACAAGGAGTATATGGAGGATATGGAGGAATTGGAGGACAAGGAGGGTATGGAGGAACTGGAGGACAAGTAGGATATGGAGGAATTGGAGGACAAGGAGTATATGGAGGATATGGAGGAATTGGAGGACAAGGAGGATATGGAGGAATTGGAGGACAAGGAGGGTATGGAGGAATTGGAGGACAAGGAGGGTATGGAGGAACTGGAGGACAAGTAGGATATGGAGAAATTGGAGGACAAGGAGGGTATGGAGGAATTGGAGGACAAGGAGGGTATGGAGGAATTGGAGGACAAGGAGGGTATGGAGGAATTGGAGGACAAGTAGGATATGGAGGAACTGGAGGACAAGGAGGGAATGGAAGAAATGGAGGACAAGGAGGGAATGGAAGAAATGGAGGACAAGGAGGGAATGGAAGAAATGGAGGACAAGGAGGGAATGGAAGAAATGGAGGACAAGGAGG
>Ga0194135_10003117_pt1 | contig 10106 bp, 10 predicted proteins | sample LitLau_LLRF_2013_FD_134024 | JGI IMG/M metagenome (GOLD analysis project Ga0194135, IMG submission 134024) | Freshwater sediment microbial communities in response to fracking from North America - Little Laurel Run_MetaG_LLRF_2013 (version 2) | ecosystem: Environmental > Aquatic > Freshwater >... | reverse complement strand
TAGAAGAACAAGAGCAAGACGTTTGTGTGTGTGTGCAGTGTCAAAGTTTGTAGCTGAAATAGTAGAAGTTGGAAACCTTGTGCTCTGCCTCTGGGAGAGTCACTGCTGACCATTAAAGTACTGCTGAAGGGTATGAAAGCGAAAGGGAGTGGATGATACAAAAAGTTCCAAGGGTGAAGGACTTGAGATAAGAAGGATTGTCTTTAAAAAGCACCAGCTGACTGTTGAACAAAGAGGCTGAGTATATTAAGAAAGGGTTTCTTCTTCGTGTGTATATTGTTACTGGGTGATACCAACTACGACGAGACGTGACGTCAGTTGGGGGAAGAAGGAAGAAACGTCGTCGTCGGAGGGGGGTTGATAAATATGGCGGATAGCTGTGATGCTGTGGATCGGGAGTTAGAAAGAGTCCTGGGGAATTTCTCGGCTGTTCATGATCATGTCAATAGAGCTATTAATAAGCAGATTGATTTTGTTCGGGCGTTAAAACAGGAGTTTGAAGAGGGTGAGGAGAAATTATGAAATAATTATGAAGTAGTGTCAAAGGAGTTTTTATTTGTACGATTTTTATATGAATGTGTGTTTTATTATTTAGCTGGAGCAGATTTTGAATTGACACCGACGCAAGCTGGCATTCTTTCAGATGCGGTTCATCAAGTGAGAGAGGTTGTATCTAGAGTGGCGACTGAGCACAGAGAATTGCATAGTAGTGTTTCTAAAGTTGGGAAGGCGATTGATCGGGTAGGAATGATTGTAAATATTGTACTTGAATTAAGTGTCGTTTTGAAGGAAATTGTATTTTTAAACAGAACTTCAACCCGGATTTTGGGACTATTACTAGAGATGGATTATTTTCGGGGGAGCGGTCTAAAATTCTTACCAAAGTGGTTTGCCAACATTTGTACAGACAAGGAATGTTGGATGTTGGTGATGGGTTGTGTAAAGTAAGGGACAGAGTTTATTCGGTGGCTTTTCGAGAATGTATTATGAATGTGGATCTAATTTTTAGGAGGCTGGCTTAGAACTTGATATGCAGTATAAGGAGCCGTTCGTAGAACTTCATCGTATTTTAGAAGCCCTTAAGCAACAAGATCTAGAACCTGCTCTCCAGTGGGCAACTGAAAATCGTGACGCATTACTTGCGCTAGGATCTAGTCTGGAATTTAAGTTGCATCGACTGTCGTTTCTGAATTTAGTTAAGAAAGGTGCCGGATCGCAGAGTGAGGCTATAGTTTATGCTAGGAAGAATTTCATACAGTTCGTGAAACGTCATGAAAAAGGTACAAAAACGGAATCGAAATTGGAGATAAACTTTATATTTATACTTCTTTTTTACGTTTTTAGAAGTCCAGACGTTAATGGGATGTCTGCTATACGTACCAGGAGGAATCGATAACTCACCTTATGGATATTTTTTTGACAATGGATTATGGGACGATATTCAGGATACTTTTACTCGAGATGCTTGTGCTAGACTTGGACTTTCAGTTGACTCTCCCTTAGCTGTGTGGTAAGTTGTAAAATGATACTTATGTAGCAGTTAAGTCGCTTAAGGTTAGGTATATGTTTTGATACGATTGCCTGTGAAATTAAATATTGTAGTTTTTCGGCTGGTTGCACGGCACTCCCTGCTCTTCTTAATATATGTCAAGTCATGCAAGCACGACAAGTCAGTAGCATATGGAATGGAAAAGATGAATTGCCCGTAAGATTTGTAATAAGTTCGTAACTACAGAACATCAAAATTATAGCTAGATTATTATTTTGCAGATTGAAATCGACTTAGGTAAGGAATTTCACTACCACTCGGTCTTTGCTTGTCCCATTTTGCGACAACAAGCGTCAGAGACTAACCCGCCCATGAGGTTGACTTGTGGCCATGTAATTTCTCGTGATGCGCTTCACAAATTAGCGTCTGGAAACAAGTAAGGTTATTTATTTGGGGAAGAACGCATAGCAGTCTATCATTCAAGTTTGAATTTTTGTGTGTATAGGCTTAAGTGTCCTTACTGTCCTGGAGAACAAAATCCCAATGAAGCGAGACAAATCACTTTTTAACTGCTAAGGCTATTTTGTACGTGTGCGACAAATTTTTATAAAACATCGGTTTTGTGTATGATCAAATAATACATCTAACGTAGCTCAGAAACTCAACTTAATAAAAATCGCTTATTTCACTCGTAATCTATATTCTCAGGGGAATTTATAAACATTGCAGTTACGCATGCATAATTATCTTATCAGTTAGTAAATAGGTGACTCGAAACTGTAAATGCTCACAATACCGAATACTACTGTGCTAAACAAGCTTCGTACAAAATGTCTAGCTTGAAGTTACGTCAATATTTGTGTCTAACAATAATTTGTACGGAGTAAGAACAAATGTTGAATTTTTATAACTCATTAACTTTTATTGAATTTTACAAACACGAGAGAGCAGCCTGTGGAAATCGCTTGTAATTAAAAAATGTAATTCAAGAGCAAACATAAAAAATACATTGAAAGTACACGTTTAGAATCTCAACAAGGAATTTGAACAATCACTGAGCTCAGTGTACAATAATTTCTTCGCAATCACATAATGACTCGGTTAACTTACACTATTAATTGACAAAATTGATATTTAAAATACTTAAATATGCACCTATGCAAGTGAACAAAAATTGTGTAGCCTAAGACTCGAAAAACAAACAAAAACAAACTATTACATTAAATTTAAATTAATGTAAAAAATAAATCGGCTCAGATCTAACGTTGACCTGGCCCACATGGAATTTTGACGTTCGACTCAACACATTTCAGCCACAGACTTTCAAGACTTGTTTCCTCGGTCCTTCCCATGAGGCAAGAACCAATTGCCGGGGGGAAGATTCGCTAAGTTCGAATTTCTTTGTCTTTCTTGTTCCATAAGGTCTTTGTACAATTGTTCCATCGCACCTGGCATCATCATGAGTCCGGAAGCTACTGAAGGATACATATTTGACCCAAGAAGTGACAAATACACGGAAGGATCCATTTTTCCGTACAAGCTAGGTGCGAAGTAAGGGTTTATTGTTACAGCGGCTTCACCTTCCGGTCTATCCAAATAACCAGCCATAGCTAACGCTGCGTGACTGGCTTGAAGGGCCCCGTTAGAATTCCCAGCTGATTGCATGAAAGCTTGAAGAGCATTCATGTCAGTCCCAAACGGAAGCGACATGGATGAAGGTCCACTGGAAGATGTTGGTGTAGAAGTTGACGGACGACTGCTTCGCGAGCTTTGCTGGATCGTTATGTGTGGATTCGGGACTGAAGTGGTGGACTTGTTGTTGGGCTGAACATTGTTGCTGGTTCTTTGGGACGAACCTGATTTAGGTTTAACGTTTGACGGGGATTGCGATGGGTACAGTGTGACTTCAGATGTAAGTTGTAATCCATGTTGATTCATAGCATTTGGGGGAGGAATTCCAGAGATACCTTGGAACATGTTTTGATTAGAGCTTACAGGTTGAGTAGAGCAACGATCTAACAGACCAGAAGGCTTGTCAAACTTCGGAGCTTGATTTGAAGGACGGCAAGGAATCTTCTTAGTGGTATTATTTCGCTTGGAAGATGCGAGGTCAACTATATTATCTACATCTACAACCAAGGATTTGGAATATTGACCAGGCAGATTTTGTTTCTTGTACTCATAGGGATCACCGTATATTCTTTTAGTGGCTGCAAATGGTGATGGGGAAGTACCAGGGAGGTGCTATAAAGCAAAAACACATAACTTACACTTCTGTACTTGAAAAAAATTAATTAGATTTATTTTAAATTCTTACCATCACTGGCAACTGACACTGAGCTAAAAGAGCCGTATGATCGGACTGGGAGCGTTTCTTGGAAACTTGAGTTGGGGAAGGAGGTTTCGGGTTCTGTCGCAATCCAAGGTTATTTCTACTTGATTTCGGACTTGAAGTTCTATTTGAACTGGACGAACCAAAATCTCTGGCCCTAGCAGAAGTAACATTATCTTGCCTCAAGTCTTCAGTCTTGATTCTCTTTATTCCTATGTGATTGTCAGCGTCTCCTTCTAACATACTGTCTTGCTGCTTTTTTATTGATGGGCGTATTGGAGAAATTTGAAGTGCATTGCTTTTTCGAAGCTTCGTTGCAAGTTCTTCTAAACTTGATCCCAACTTAGGATCGCAAAGGCCATAAGGACTTTCTAGCTCATGATTAGCCGATACAAGTTTCCCTAGTAACCTTTGGAGATCTTCTACATTATCTGAACCCCCATTGGAACCAAGTCTTTTCCTGCTTACTGTTATATCACCACTGTTGCCCCAGGTGCGTGGATCGACTTTGGAAATTTCTAGTCCTCCATTAGTAGAGAAAGCGCTGAGTATATCTTGCACGGTTTTGGAAAGATTGAAAGCAATTTGGTCGTGAGAAGTCTGAGATGCTCTTTTAGAGGCTGAAGGTACAAGTGGCTTTATTTCGACGGCCTTGGGAAGTGGAGGCGTTAAAATGCCATTGGCTCGTTTTGTCTGAAAAAATTAAAATTAAATTAATCGTCCAATCATTATTGTACAAGCTTTGTTGTTTAGGGATAAGTAGTTAAATTTCATTACTCGTTCTGACTCGTCACTCTCCACGGACATAGAATCTGAGGTAGTTGAATTCGAACCTTGAGACAAGTTTCTAATCTTCTTTTTCCTTCTCTTGCCTTTAGAAATTCTTTTCGGAGCTAAAAAGAAGAACACGATTATTAGCGTGCTCAAGATGTACTTGAGTATATAGATTTTACCTAAGTGATTGCACAGCAGTTCGTGAAAATCAAGTTCAGGAACTTCAATTACTTCTTTGGTATACAAAATCCTACTGTTGGGACCTACATTTAGTCCTCCGATTGCTAGTATGGCAGGATTCGACAACCACTCATTTATTTCTGATGTGCCTTCAAGTCTCTTAAGAACTGTCCTTAATCGAATGTATCTTGAGTAACTTAACACTACAACCGAATTAACACCTGCAATAAAGAATTATTCAATGTACTCAAGTATTTCAATAACACTTGAATGTTTAGATTTTTGTGACTCACCTTGGTCAATGTTTATTTTATATTTTTCATCCCCTGAGATAAAAGACTTTGATAATTTAGTATGAATTGACTTGTTTGATACCGTTGGAGGGGCTTTGAGGCCCCATTTCCAATCTGAGTCTGGAACGAGCCAGCTTGAAAGATCAGAAGCCTTCACTACAACACGGTCCCTTAATGCAACCACTTCATCCTGTTAAATAAGAAGTTAATTTATTTAAGTAAGGACAACACATTTTCAAAATTCAGATATATAACATAGAAACCGCTCAATACAGTTGAAAATAAAATGATATACCTCTCCATGTTGATTCATCCTTCCATCAGGGGTATTTTCAGGAAGAAAATACAACCTCAGACTACAGAGGCTTTCATTGTTTTTATCAGTCCATATTAACTGAATATCAGCAATACTAAGGAATTCCATGTCCGGCCAAATCTTGACCGGCATAAAAGTTGCCAGTGATAGCACTCTGTCGCCAATTTTGATTGATTTATAAAAGGTGTAGGATCCATGTTTTCCCAGACACCCTATCATCTGTAATATAAGCAATAAAACAATCCTTTGAATCAACTATGCTCACGGTGAATTTTGTATGCACATTGTCTACATTTCATTGTGTTATTCTATTTTATTTTCTTATCAACTTAATTAAAATTGAAGTCTAATTGTTCGGAATCAATAGTTTTGATGCATGATAAAACTAGTTACAACCGAACAGACAACTGCAAAGACCAAAGTTCGTATAGGACTGGTATTATGCATGTAATGAAATGACGATCACTTTCTCTATAACCTACAGTACAAGTATCATACATTACATTACATATTTCTGTGTATCATCGAGTTATCTTTATGAAATCAGAAAACGCAAGCCATGATTATTATTATTATCCATCGTACGCACATAGTCAGTACGTATACCTATATATACAGATTGTTTTACGAAACTAGTACATGCAGTCTATGTGTTAATATAACAAAGGAAATTAAATTTTTAAAATTCCGAAACTCCCAAACCGTATTAAAATTCATTTATGCGTTGTGGAGTAGCAATTAAAAATATTCTCGTGAATTCTGGTAAAAAAGTATCAATTGGAAATAAATGTATCTAATGTGTTTATAACTACCTTTATATACATATCTATGATAACTACTTTGTTATTAGATAATTCATAGACATCTAACATAGAATTCATGAGATAGGAAATATAAACGGTGTATTAAATAAATATTTTCAACATTTCAATTTTCAGGATAAGAAATTCAGAATACATATAGCTCGCTGAGCTGAGCAAGAGAAATAATCAGAATGACGATAAAATTAATTTATAACGACTTAAATGGCTGCTGTGTAACGAACCAGTTTCAAGTAAAAAGAGTGCTACAAAAACTTAGGGACAACGAAATGAAATGAATTGAAGATTGGGAATGGATGGATAGGATAAGCTAAGCACCTACACTCTTCCACGCTCCACATCTACACCTCACAAGTTCACAGATATTGAATTCATGTAATATAGCTTGATACGCAATGGGAGACGAGGCTTTATTATAATCCTTGCTGCAGATACCAGCCAGGAGAATGGCACAAACAAATTCCTTGCTTCCTTTACGCTTTGCTCCCCTGTTTGTCTGAACTCTGAGCACTAGACAGTTGTAACTCATTCAATATTCACAAAAAATTAAATAATAAGTCTGTTTTGCAACATTTAGATTAAAACAATTGCTAGCATATAAATTAATTTAAAATAATTCAAAATATCAGACATTACCGCAGATAACTTGCAAAGCAAAAAGTATTCTATGCTAAATTGATGTAATTAACATTAAAACTATAAATTATTAATTAATAAGTTGTTTACGAAGGCCCAAACTTATGGGAAAAATAGTGACTGCTGTACGAGTAAAAAGTTATTACCAGACAAAACCTACAAGAGCCAGTTAATTCATAGCTAAAGGTCATTTATTTAATATCTTACTTCAAAAGCTAGTTTTGAATATGCGGCTAACAGACTAACAGAAAAATACTAGCAAGCAAGCACAAAGCAACTTATTACAAGCAAGGTTTTGTTCAATGATTCAACCAAACTACGGGCTATGAAGAAGGAAGAACGTATCCTTATTATTTTAGACACACTCTTATTAGATTGACCAAAAGTCCTATCCAAGTCCCCCTATTTCCTGCAGTATATAATTTTACTTCTATCTCACATACGCCTGTAAACTGTACGACACAAGTACTATAGCTAGGGATATATGGTAGTAGAGTTATGGCATGACTTGCGTCTACCACAAGTAATCAAACCTAAACTCTCACAATAGCTGTTGCTCAAGTATTCTGGAGTACAATATACTATGAGCAATCTATGACTCTTTAACAAGAACTAGAGTTGCATTTCAAATTTTCTAGTAATCAGTTTCATGTGATCATGTGAATCAAAAAGCAAAGAGTAACAATTGACACACGAACTGAAGAAGTGCCTACTATTTCAAAAATGCAAAATGTGTTATTGTTTGGTTATTTCCTGAGAACTGTCATAAAGTCAGAATAATAGAAAAATGTTAAACAATTAATCTGCACTATTTGCTGTTTTAGAGTGTTGGGACATGACATAGTAGTATCTCTTTAGTCTTTTCAGATGCAAGTAGCTAGGTTGGTAGCTGTTAAACATTATTAAACATTGCTCTATAATTACTCGCTATAGGTATCATTCATCCACTAGAAAAATAGTGAACAGTCAGTAGTAAAGGCGAATATTAAATTTTCCACATGCAAATTGGTTGTAACATCACTATAGCACATACCTAGCTACAACATCAATAGTGCCTTACCCTCGCTAAGGTTTCTGTGTCTGTATGTTCTGTGTTCCGTTCGTTCCACACAAAGTTTACAAAATAAGCAAACCGTGCAGGAGAGAAATATATCAGCAGCTGCCTTGCGCAGCTTAGCAAAAGCCACATTCATCTCATAATGATTTCATCAAATAATTCTTAATAATGATGATCATCCGTGGCTTAGTAACTTTATAACGTAAAAAGGTGGTTTATTACATCGCTTGGAAGCTCATTTCAAATGGTTGCATGCTATGCATTATTTAAAGTTTCTGTACATTAAGATCTCATGGACAAAAAAAGGAAAAACTTGAACAGAACATCTGACTTGTCTGACATTATGGGAATTACTATCTAATAAGTCAATACAAAAAATAACTCCAAATATTCCACAAAGAAAAATCGCATCATTCAGTAATTCAGAAACGCATTCTGTGTAGTATTTTCAACAATCTTCATCATCGTCGTCAGACTATCACGATTGGCAAACACTTTGTTTTATTACATGACAGACAAAATCCTACTGTTTAATTGTTCACAAAGATGGATTCGTAAGCTTTTGTTATTTGCTGTTACAGTTAATAGATAGAATAGAGCCCTTAACCCTTTTCCTCAGCTTCTCAACAAGGAGAGTCCTGAGACTGTGATCCTGCCCTAGAGGACTTGTCCCCGGAGCAAAAGCAAGTTTACCTAATGCAGCTCAGTAAGAAGTGGTTAAGGCTATAGGTCTAGCGATGATGTAGAAGAATACAAACTAGCATAAGTTATCGTATATAGCAAGTTTTCGTTTGTGACCTCAATGTACGAGCCATTTAACCCCTGAAGACAATGATCAAATACTCTTATTTCCATGGATTGAATGCTGATGATTGAGTGCTCGTACTCATTAAAACTTTCTACAAAATATTCAGATATTTCGTCTTCCTGTAGAGCGAAATTAGACCCATAACTCTCATGGTTGAACCTCTGTTTCAGACAATCTTATCTGTTTTGTCCTCAGTTTTACACTGGAGGGAGATACATTTACATTGAAGCCCTTATTCTCGACCTCCCAAAAATTCACTGTATTCACTCCTGCATTTAAAACATTGTACACTACACAGAAGAGTTGCTCTTCGGACGAACGAGTGTAAAAAAGTACGACTGCGATCTAACGATCTAAGCGAGTATATGCTATCTATTCATCCGTCTACTATATTATGTCTATCCAGAAACTCCAGCTATGCATAACTCTAGCTGTTGATGATAATAATATCAATAGTCAAGTCAGTTTATAGGCGAGTCAATAGAAGAAACTTATAAATGCAAATTATGCGTCTTCTGAAAAACACTAAAAACGTGTCTCAGGAGAATTACAAATTTATCATACTGAAAAGTACATTACGCTATTTAAGTTTTCTCTCTATGATAATAAGTTAATGGCAATAAATAATAGGTCAGAAACTTTAACATTTTGAAAATTTGTCACCTAGCGTAGTGAAAATTAATAACTTTTTAGAATGATTGTATTCTTTTAATATGCGACAATAGATAATCATAATCATATTTCCTTCATTTTAATATTCTTTGTATTTTGCTGTTGTACTCATTACGTTTCAAGGATGAGAACCACATCTCTACTGATAGAAAAACGGAACAAGGGCAATAATGTAAACGGAATACTGAGGACCAAATCAGGGCAATGGCAGAATCAAAACTTAAGCTGACTCCCACTCCTACAGTACAGAAAAGATATGAATCAATTCTGAGTTACATCAACATTTTCCACGTCAATGCTGAGTTTTTAGATTAAAACTCGTTGTGGAGTCGCCACTTGAAGAACCGTGTTCATTTGATGTGCATAAAATTAAGAATTTATTTTAGCTATATCGCTATCGCATATGTATAATTGCGCGTCAGCTCATGTAGCCATTATGAACATTAAATATACAAACACAAACTATTTTTTATATTCTTAAGCAGAATCGAAAGCAATTAAGGATTAAAGCATTCGCCTTTATACTATTTGTTCGCCAGAATTCAATCATACAAAACGTAGCCTCATTTCCCCCAGTGCCTTGTGCCTGGCTTTTTCACTAAAGAAAAGACAGATTCATAGCTAGCTGAACCGAGCAAACTGTTCATCTCACAAGCTATGGTTGCACGAGTACAAAAATTCGATCGTGTAACAACTGCAACTAGAACTATACGATATAGTGAATAGGG
>Ga0194135_10003116_pt1 | contig 10106 bp, 8 predicted proteins | sample LitLau_LLRF_2013_FD_134024 | JGI IMG/M metagenome (GOLD analysis project Ga0194135, IMG submission 134024) | Freshwater sediment microbial communities in response to fracking from North America - Little Laurel Run_MetaG_LLRF_2013 (version 2) | ecosystem: Environmental > Aquatic > Freshwater >... | reverse complement strand
TGATTTTCAGAGAAATAGCGGTTGTACGGGTATTACAGCAAATAGATTCAATTTGGGGATATTAAATAATTGTTAAGTATTGGGGGCAGTTGATTTGAAAGACGTATTGGTATTAAATGATAAAAATACCGGTAAAAGTTCTATTCAATTAAAAAACAGATTATCAAACTCACAACACTTAACACTCCATGAAAAAAATCTACACCTTATTTTTAAGGTTATTTAGTAGTACTGCATTAAAGGCAATTTTTGCAATTGCACTTATAATGCAGGTTACAGCTACAGCCTATGGCCAAAAAAGCGGCTACTCTATAAAAGGTCGGGTAATTGATGAAACCAATAACCCCGTACCTGGTGCAATAGTAACTTTAAAAGGTACTTCTAAAGCTACCAGTACAGACGCTAACGGTAATTATTCAATTAACGTAAACGGTAAAGGCGATGTGCTTGTTTATACCTTTTTGGGTTCTTTACCAAAGGAAATTACGGTTGGTGCTGACAATGTAATAAACGTTACATTGCTTACCGATACCAAGCAGTTAAAAGATGTAGTAGTAATTGGGTATGGCACATCAAGCAAGCAGGATGTTACAGGATCAATTACGTCACTGAAGGCGGAAGATTTTAACGTAGGGGTTAATACTACACCCGCCGACCTGCTGCAAGGTAAAGTACCCGGGTTAAACATCACCAAAAGCGGTGACCCTAATGCTGCCCCATCGGTAATATTAAGAGGGCCTTCAACCATACGTACAACAGGCGGTGCCCAGGAACCATTTTATGTAATTGATGGTGTTCCGGGTGCTTCTATTGATGTTTTGGCACCTTCGGATATAGAAACTATCGATGTATTAAAAGACGCAGCATCAACCGCTATTTATGGTTCAAGAGCGGCTAACGGAGTAATTGTAGTTACCACCAAAAAGGCTAAAGCAGGGCAAAATCGTTTGTCTTACAGTACCTATTTTTCTATGCAGCAAGTATCGAAAAAGATAGACATGCTTACGGGTGACCAATTAAGGCAGTATTTAAAAGACAACGGACAAGCTCCACTTTCCAATCCGCTTAATGACGACGGCTCAAACACCAACTGGCAAAACCTGGTGGAGAGAACTGGTTACTCGCAAAATCATAATCTTTCTTACGGAGGAGCTTCAAACAATGCTGATTACGGAGCCAGTGTCAATTACTTAAAAAACGATGGTGTAATAAAACGTACCTCATTAGAACGTACCATTTACCGTGGCTATATTAATGATCGTTTTTTTGACAACCACCTTAAATTAAGCCTTAATGTAACAAACAGCAATTCAAACAGCGATGATGTTCCGCAGCAATATCTGTTGCCTGCTATGTTGTTTTATCTGCCAACTGTTAGTCCTTTTAATCCGGATGGAAGTTATAAGGAAAACTATCAGCGTACAGGCAGTGGTACATTAAACCCTTTATCATTATTAAATAATAATACACTACAAACCAACGATAACAAAACACTTGTTAATGGTGTGATACAGGTAGATATATTGAAAGGGCTTAAATTTACTGCAAGTGGTTCTTCCCAACGTGATCAATTGAACTCTTCAAGTTATTTGAATAGTCAATCAGGCCTTGCGGTGGGCTTAAATGGTGTTGCTCACCGTGCTGCATATTTAAATACGGACGAGATCATTGAATCGTATTTTAATTATGACAGGGTTTTCGGTCAGCATAGCCTTAAATTTTTAGCGGGTTATTCATACCAGGAAACTACTACCAATAATGGCTTTGGTGTACAAACTCAAAATTTTTCAAATGATAACCTTGGGTCTAATAATATTTTCCTTTCAAACCCTGCGTCAGTTTCACAAATTGCGTTTGACAATAATCCGATATCAACACTTAGGTTAATTTCTTACTATGGTCGTGTACAATATGAGTTTTCTAACAAATACTTATTACAGGGGTCATTAAGAGACGATGGTTCATCGGCCTTTGGTGCAAATAATCGTTATGGCTTATTCCCTGCAGTATCAGCAGGATGGAGAATAATCAACGAAAAATTCATGGAAAACTATCCTGTTTTCAGCGATTTGAAATTAAGGGCTGGTTATGGTGTATCAGGTAATAGTGTTGGTTTTAATGCATTTTCTTCATTACTTATTTATGGTACACAAGCAAGTGGAAGTAAGTTTTTATACAATGGCAACGTAGTAAACTCAATAGGTGCAGTAGCAAATGATAACCCTAATCTTAAATGGGAAAGTACAGCCACTACAAATATTGGAGTAGATTTTGGCCTTTTAAAAAATGTAATAACCGGCTCAGTTGATTATTACATTAAAAATACTTCCGATTTAATTTATGACCAGTATCCGGTATCATTAACACAATATGCCTATCCAACTATTACAGCTAATGCCGGTAAAATCAGAAATTCGGGTATTGAAGTTGTATTAAATGCTACTCCTGTAAAATCCGGAAGTTTTACATGGAAAACATCTTTCAACATTTCGCATAATAAAAACGAAGTAGTAAGTCTTTCAAATAACCAGTTCAATTTACCATCGTTTTATACAGCACAGCTGGGCGGTAAAGGTCAATCAGGGGATTACAGCCAGATTGTTCAACCTGGAGACCCTATAGGTACATTTTATCTGTGGCATTATACCGGTAAAAACGCACAGGGTATAAGTACATTTGAAAATGCATCTGGAAAAATAATTGATACACAGCCACTTACTACAGATCAGCGTATTGCAGGCAATGCGCAGCCTAGTATTATTTACGGTTGGACCAACACCTTTTTCTACAAAAACTTCGATTTTAACTTCTTAATACGTGGTGTAACAGGTAACAAAATATTAAATGCCACCCTTGCCGATTTAAATGACCCTGCTGATGCGAAATTGCAGAATATCCCACAATTTACTAAAGGCGAATCATTTAATGATATCAATGCTTACCTAATTTCGGACAGGTATTTGGAAAACGGGGCTTACCTGCGTTTAGATAATGCAACGCTTGGTTATACCATAAAAACGCAGATAAAGGACATTAAAAGTATAAGACTTTATTTATCAGGTAACAACCTATTTGTGATTACTGCATACAAAGGTCTTGATCCTGAAGTGAGCATGGGTGGACTAACGCCAGGTATTGATAATAATAACTTTTACCCTAAAACGCGCACTTTCCTTTTTGGGTTAAACGCATCATTTTAATAAGCCATAATTATACAAACACGATGAAAAAAATATATTTGTTTTTAACAGGCCTTACTGCATTTGTTTTAGTAAGTTCTTGTAATAAGTTAGATGTACCCGTTCAGTCGCAATACGTAAAATCTAACTTTCCAACTACCACGGCTGACTATACAGCACTATTGGGCACTATGTACTCTAACCTGTCCTCGAACTTCGGGGTGCCGTACTGGCGGATGCAGGAGCTATCAACTGACGAAGCTATTATACCTGCCCGCGACGGTAACTTTGATGATGGTGGACAATACAGGCAATTGCATTACCATACCTGGACATTTGACCATCCTAACGTAATTACCATATGGCAATGGGGCTTCAGTGGTATAAATACCTGTAACCGCCTGTTGGGAGTGGTTAATAATGCAAATTCTTCACCAAGCGTAAAGGCTGCTTATTCTGCTGAAATAAGAGGAATGCGCGCTTTATACTATTATTTTATGATGGATTTGTACGGCAATGTTCCTATCATTACCTCATTCCCTGTAAATACGCCTCCGCCGACACAACCAAGGGCAAAAGTTTTTAGTTTTATTGAAAGTGAATTGCTGGCTATTTTACCTCAGCTGCCGAACAAAACCAATAATTCTGCAACGAATACGCTTCAGTATGGCAGGCCTACCCGTGCAATGGCATTCGCTTTACTGGCTAAAATGTATTTAAATGCAGGTGTGTATACCGGTACTAACCGTTTTCAGGATGTGGTTACCATGGCTGATAGCGTGCAGAATAACACAAATTACTCACTTGATGCCAGTTACCGTTCTATCTTTTTACCTAATAATGGTCCACAGATAAATGAAACTATTTTTGCTATCCCTTATGATCAGCAAATACCAGGCAACCAGTTTACCCGTTTTGGGTTCTTAGCTTATCTGGCACCAGCTTATGGGTTAAATGCTAACTTAAGTATAGCTATGAGTACCACGCCCGAATTTTATAACCGATTTAACATACCAAACGATTTTAGAACTAAAACCTGGTTAACAGGCCCACAGTATTATCCTGATGGCAACGGTGGGTTTACCAATCAGCCTGCGTATTTTCAAGGCACTACCACTCAAATTGTTATAACACCGCAATTGGTACTGGTTCCCGGTAAACCAATGGATGTTGGTAATACCATAGCAAGTCAGTGTGAAGGTATACGTTCTATTAAGTATTACCCGGATCCGGCAATAATACAGGCCACCAGATTAAATGGTAATGACGTGCCTGTTTTTCGTTTGGCAGATGTTTACTTAATGAAAGCCGAAGCTATACTCCGCGGAGCTACCATGACAACCGTTGCAGGCGATTTACAAACACCACTGGAGCTTGTAAATAAAATAAGGGCAAGATCTGGGGCACAGTTAGCAACTTCAATTGATCTTCCTGGTTTGCTTGACGAAAGAGCGCGCGAATTATCATGGGAAGGCTGGCGCAGAAATGACCTGATTCGTTTTGGCTTATTTGAAACAAGCTATCCTTTACCAAATGATGTGTTAACGATGGATACTGATCCAACGCGCCGTTTGTACCCGATACCATCTACAGAATTAAAAACCAATCCTAATTTGGTTCAAAACCCTGGTTATTAATTGAAATGGGTAAGTTAAAATAAATTATTGTTCAATCAGCAGCGGGCTAATCTTTTTAGCCCGTTGCTTTTAAACTCACCTTTATGAAAATTCTTTTAAGTGCGGTATTAATAATGGGATTATCAATGGTATCCCAACCGAACAATGACGATTTACCTATTAATAAAATACAGGTAATCGGATCGCATAATAGTTATAAGCAGGCAATTGATCCAAAACTATTCAGGATGATGCAGCTCAGGGATTCTGTGGGTATGAGTAAAATTGATTATGACCATATTGGTTTGGCCGACCAGTTAAACCTGGGTTTACTGAACCTGGAGATAGATGTTTATTCGGATGAAAAAGGAGGGAAATATGCACATCCAAAAGGTTTGCAATGGGTTAAAGACCAGCCGCCGTTTGACCCTAATGGCGAAATGCTGGAGCCTGGCTTTAAAGTGTTTCACATTACTGATTTAGATTTCAGGAGCAATTGTTTAACCTTAAAAGATGGCTTGCGCCAGTTAAAAGCATGGTCAGACGCGCACCCAGACCATAACCCTATTTTTATTACTATCGAACCCAAAGACGAAAAACCTAAAAATCCGGTATTTACTACGCCCGAAGTTTTTACAGAAAAAACGTTTGAAGATCTGGATAATGAATTTTTAAAGTATCTGGGAAAAGAAAATATCATAACTCCCGACCAGGTCAGAGGCAAATATGCTACGCTGGAAGATGCTGTATTGCATGATAACTGGCCAACTTTAAAACAAGCAAAAGGCAAATTCTTATTTATTCTTGATGCGAAAGAGCGCAAAAAGGACTTATATATAGCAGGCCATCCATCATTAAAAGGCAGAGTTTTATTTGCCAATGCAGATGCGGGAACACCTGAAGCAGCGATGATGATTCTCAATAATCCTAAAGATAATGCAATAAAAGATTTAGTAAAAAAAGGATACATTATACGTACACGTGCCGATGGTGATACTAAAGAAGCCCGTGAAAATGACAAAAGTGGCTTTGAAGCAGCTAAGGCATCAGGTGCCCAGATAATTACTACCGATTACTATCAAAAAAGCACCCATTTTAAATCTGACTATGTGGTGAGTTTTGATGGTGAAAATAAATACTTCCGCTTAAACCCGGTTTTCAAAAATTAAAGCAGGTTAGCTTCAAGAAAATTATTAAGAAAATTAAAAAATGACACTGAATAAAAATAAAATGGCGCATGCTTTATTGCGTACCTTAAATATCATGTTGTTTGCTTTACTATTAGCAGGCATAAGTAATGCCGCATTGGCTCAGTCAACTCATGTTAATCCGTGGGCGCCAACAGAACTTGGCCCTTTGCCTCCTGTAGCAAGCATTACAGAAGGAGTTTGGCTGAAAGGCGATCTGCATTTACACTCAGACAATAGCAAGGATGCATCAAACAACTCAGTAGCAAAAATTATAGCATTCGCTAAGTCGGTAGGCATGGGGTACATTTGTATTACCGACCATGATAACCATGTAAATGGTGATGTGGCACATCATACATGGACCGATCCGGGATTTAAATCAGACTCTGTATTATTGCTTTATGGTGGAGAATGGACAACAACCCGTGGCCATGGAAATGCTTTTTCGGCACGGCCCTATGATCATCAGCGGTTATATGATGTTCGCGATCAGCGCGACATCGTTATTCAGGCCGTAAAAAAAGAATTGGGAATTCACCTGTCAGCCAATCATCCAAGTGGTAAAGATCATTTCGGGTAGTCTTATGATATGGTTGAATAAATTGAAGTATGGAACTCGGCAATATGGTCAAAAAATGCTAACGCAATTATGATTTGGGACGACATGCTGTCGTCGGGCCGTAAGCTAACCGGTAGGGGTGGAAGCGACTCGCATCATGGTACCCCTGATTCTCCGGATAAAGCAACCAAAAATACTTATCAGGCTAAGGCAAATTATGTTGGTACGCCAACCACCTGGGTTTTTGCAAAAACACGCACAACACAAGCTGTAGTTGATGCACTTACCAATGGCCGTGTTTCTGTTAGCGCGAACCCTTATAACCCACGTGTTGAATTTTATGCTGATCTTGATCAGGATGGTAAAATGGATATGATGATGGGTGATAACGTTAAGTCAACAGGTAAGCCGGTTAAATTCCGTGTTCAACTTACCGGGAAAGTTGTTCCTGATGCCACATATACTATAAAAATAGTAAAGAATGGCGATGATTTTAGCACCATGCAAATGAGCGGGAAAATGCCTGTAGTTGAATTTACAGACACACCTGCCATCTCGGGCCGAACTTATTACAGGGTAACCGTTGAAGGGCCCCAAAATGCATATCCCGAAGTACCGAATTCAATGGCTTTAAGCGGTAATATGGTAGGGCTATCGAATCCGATTTACTTTAATTTTGATCCTAATTTTTGATTGTAGATTAATTATCGCATTGAATTTATAACAGCAAACCGGCAATATTGTCAAAATGATTTTGCCGGTTTGCTTTAAAGTATTCAATATGAGAATTTCCATGTGAGAAGCCATTAGAAGCCAATTTCGTTATAGCATAAGTATGTATAAGATTTCTTCCATAATCAAACAAATCCTAACTTGCTCGTTTATAGACCCATGCATGCTACTTCATAGGTTTACGATCCGCTATTGTTCACTTTTGATCAGCGATGGTAAGATATATTTGGTACATTCCACGTTTTGTAATAGTTTGCAAATAAAGTCTTTGTATGTAAAGATTCCGTTAATCGATAGAATAGTTTAATGAAAATTTTTCTAAAGGGTTTTTGAAATTCCCCAAAGCGAGCAAGCTGTTGGGCCATAAGCAAGCCTCATTAATTATTATTATCCGTTAAGGCACTTTGCGAATTAAATCAGATGGTTAACCGGGCAAGGTTATGAACGTAATTACATTAACTCGTTTAAATCATTATTAATTATAAAACTTATTTTGTAAAACTATCAGCTGCAATAATAACGTCGGCAAAAGCCCTTGGGCCTTCTTGAGGTAGATTGTGTCCGACGCCATCCATTATCAGGTGAATATTTACCCGAAAATTTCTTTGCATATGCTTCTCCGTCTATTCCAGCGCCGTCGAAATCGCTTGAAATGGTAATTGCCGGCGCTTTGATAACAGATCCTTCGAAGAGCTTCTGCTCTAGGTGTTCATATTGGGGCCCCCCTTCTGCCAGACCTAATCGCCAGCGGTAATTATGAATAACGATGCTGACATGATCGGATTATTAAATGTCGCAGCGGTACGACTGTAAATTGATTCAACAAAATTCCATTGGGGCGATGCAATGGTCCATATGAGTTTATTAAATTCGTACCTTTTCTCGCTGTAATCCAGTTTCCCCCGCTCAGTTGCGAAATAATATTGATACCACCACGCCAACTCCGCTTTCGGTAGCAAGGGTAACTGGTTGGCCTTAATATAAGTTACCAGGTATCCGCTCACTGAAACAATTGCTTTGCACTGTTCGGGCCAGAGCGCCGCCATGACAACAGCGGTGCGTGCACCCCAGTCGCCTCCTTGTGCTACATAATTCTTGTATCCCGGACGTTTCATGAGCACATCCCAAGCACGGGCTATCCGGTTAGGGTCCCAACCTGCACCTTTAGGTTTTTCGGAAAAGCCATAGCCGGGCATGGAAGGAATTACAACATCAAATGCATCTTCTGCGCTGCCTCCGTAAACGGTTGGGTCGGTAAGTGGTCCTATTGTTTTTGTAAGTTCTAAAATAGAACCCGGCCAGCCATGTGTAATGATTAGTGGAAGGGCGTTTGGATAGCGAGAACGGACATGTATAAAATAAATGTCAATTCCGTCAATATTAGTTACAAACTGGGGTAGGAAACTTAGCTTTGCTTCTACTTTACGCCAATCATAGTTCGTTCCCCAATACTTTACAAGAGTCTGTATCGTTTCCAGCTTAACACCTTGTGAACGATCGCTGACAGTTTCTTTGTTGGGCCACCTTGTCGGCAATATGCGTTGTCGGATGTCGGTTAGTGTCGCTTCTGGAACATGAATATGTTTAGTGGCACGGCCAATATCAAGGCCACTGTAGGTTGCGTTAAAATTGACGCAGCATCGGTAGGGTCCTGCTCAATCTGTGCGTAAACCTGCGCTTTTGGCGTACGTGGTATATTAAAGCCAGCTGCTGATTTTGGATAATGCAACCCTAATGGTACATCACCATAAGCTCTTACCAGTCTGAAATAGTTATAATCCCTTACAAATTTAGCTTCCGCAACAAAACGTGTTTTTAATGAAGCGTCCATGTTTATTTGCGGGATGCTATCAATTGCCTGGTTACACAAACTGATAGATACATGTTGACCACTCAGCAGGCAAAGAAATAGATGATGAAGAATTACGCTATGCCATGAAAGACAGCGGGCTGGGAACCCCTGCTACCCGTGCAGCAATTATTGAAACACTTATCAAAAGAAATTATACCTTTCGCGAAAAAAAGAACTTATTAATAACTGCAACAGGGCTGGCCGTTTATGATGTGGTTAAAGACTATCGGATTGCTCAGGCTGAGCTGACCGGTAATTGGGAGAAAAGACTTGAAGAGATTCGCTCAGGGGCATCTGTTGAAGGATTTCAGGAAGAAATCAAAAACTATACACGAACAATCACACAAGAATTGTTGAAAGCAGGTAAAGGGATGGTTCTATCCAAACGATAAATACGATTAAATATAATTACACTTTGCCATTCTGTAATAAGAGAGTTAATAAGTCTGCCCTGTTCATCACGCGCGTTTCTTTACTTTGTTGGTTTTTCTTTCAAGTGTAAATTTTTATATGCCGGGTCAATAAACCGCGTGCTGTAAGCTTTACTTTCTTGTTTTATGTGTTAAATAGCTGTTAATTAATTGTTTGTTTTTTATTTTTATTAAATAGAAGTTGTGTGTGACGAGGTGTTTAAAAGAGGTTCCAAATTCTTTTTAAAGAAAAAGTAATTTTTATTTTTTTTTATCAAAAACAATCCTACCTTTGCACCCCGCAATGACGGTAACGAAGTTGCTAAATGACAATGATTAATTGACCATCGCAAGGATGGTAGAAATAATAAAAGCCAAATCGTGAGAGACGGCAAAAAGTTCTTTGTTTTAAGGTATAACATATAACGTAGCGGGAAGAAAATTTAATTATTTTCGAGTCAAACGAATTGATGAAACCCGGGGGATACTGTAAAAAGAATAAAAATACAGATTCTATTATTAATAATAGGGTCAGTGAACAAACAAAAACATTTTACAATGGAGAGTT
>Ga0194135_10003115_pt1 | contig 10106 bp, 2 predicted proteins | sample LitLau_LLRF_2013_FD_134024 | JGI IMG/M metagenome (GOLD analysis project Ga0194135, IMG submission 134024) | Freshwater sediment microbial communities in response to fracking from North America - Little Laurel Run_MetaG_LLRF_2013 (version 2) | ecosystem: Environmental > Aquatic > Freshwater >... | reverse complement strand
CTTCTCTTTCTTTTCGAAGGTTGAGTAAGAAATACATGTAGCTTTTCAGTTGGCATCCCTTGGTCCATATCACTATAATATTTTATCGAAACACCCGGATGCTTAAGCATTAAATTTTTACCCTGTTCTTGATTGAGAATTTTATCAAGCGAAGGTCGAACGTTATAAACTTGATAAACGTATTGGCAAAGAACATTAGTAGTACTAGTTTATTCAGAAACTGTTATAAAAGGACGAGTTATAGGGATTATTCAATGTCTGTTTTCAAAGAAAGTGTAGAATTTATCAAGATTGATCAGAGATTTGAACAAAAACAAGAACCTCTGTGTGTTTTCCCAGCTAATTAATTTTAAATGATTGATCTGAAGTTTGAGGTAAAGGTTTAACCTAGCTTTAATCGAATCAGTTCATCTTTACACTTGTATTATCTGACTACCAAGGAGTGACTACAGTCTGACAACAATGTGTTCTTCAAATGTCGCATAAAAGCATCTATGACTTTGAGGTTATACATTATAAGCTACCTATGTTATTCGACCACTTCAAAACTCATTGGTTAAAAACGTTGTTGTTTATAAGTTTTTCAAATTTATCACATATATTTCATTGTAATAGTCGGATGCTACAAATTTAAACATTTTTGCCTTTCCTTTTTTTATCTAGCTGCATGCTAAATGTTCCTTCAAAGATAAGTGCAGAGAAATGTTTATGTTGCAAACAACTTCAATGTATTTCAAACACATTTCGATAAATAATCGCGATATACAAGTCATTAATTCGAAATAAGACCAAGAAAATGTTGCCTCAGTTTGATGGCTCGAGGTTGTAAATGAAGAAAAACAATGACAACAGTTTTATTTATTTAAAAGATTTCTTCTTTGTCAAATTAATTTAGTCAGAAACATGTTCTGAAAACCGATTAGAAGTATTTTTTAAATCACTCCTTCGCTTATTTGACACATTTAAACCCAGCAAAGAGCTTTAAGATTTCAAAGCTTTAAAAATGTTTGGTTAACCATTCGTGGTTTTTGCTTTTCTGTTTGTAAATCAACGTTACTGAAAATCTGTGAACTCCGATGAAATGTCAAATTATACAAGTCATACAAATTCTGCATTAGGAGGAAACTTGGAATTCATTATGGTAAGCAAAAGATTTTAGCAAAGATTACATAAATGATACAAAGTAGTGATGCATATTTTTTCATTTGATAATTCATTCATTGCTATTCTCTAAAGGTTAAGAGGAAATGTAATAGACAATCGCAACATCTTATCGAGTGTAAATATGTTGAATATAATTTAGTGTAGCACCAGACATAGCTTCAGACGAGAAATCTATTGAGTTGTTTTGTAGAAAGAAAACTCAGAAACATCTGTGGCTTTAATGTCATACAATGTAGGCTGTTTATATGTCATGAAATGAAATGTTTTATTCAAAGACAATATTGTGGCCAAAATCATTACAGAGATTACTGAAACTATGTATAAAGACGATAAAAGGAATAATGAAGATCTGATGGAATAAGATCTGATGTGTTTGTATGGCGATGGCCAGTAGCAATCAAAACATTCTCAAGCATTGAAATAAGATATCAGCAATCAGACATTTTTGCTTTCAAGGCATATAGCAAGTGATCGGCAAATTAACCCAAAAAAGCAGCAAGTTGTAAGAATTAAATTCATTTGTTATTAATTGAAGCAGCGTAATATCGTTCTGAGCCTTCCATGCACAATTCCTGTCACTAAATGCGGTTTAAGTTTGAAATGATCAGTCCAGCTAAGAAAATTAAACTTATAATAGAGACATAATTTAGTAATCATTGTGATTAAATTTGTTTAATCATTTAAAGTGTTTTAAAAACTATTTTCACTTAATGACTAAAACAATAATGCTGAACAGGTTTTTTGCTGATGATCATAAACGGCGAAAACAGTATTTTGTGGTATACGTATTTCATTTGATAACAGATTGATTCTCGACTCTGGAAGCTGAATACATGTAATGTTCTATCGCTGTATGTTATAATTAATGGTCTATACATCACGGAAATAAGAACTTATCATTAGTTCCACATATATTGAATAATACAAGGAACTTAAATCTTTGAAACTACGAAATACTACGATTGCAAGTCTCACAATCAGTTTTCATGTGTAAACAGAGACTTAAATTTATTTCACACTACACATGAACAAAACATCAATTATTTATTGCAAAATACGATGAACTTGAATGAAGTGGACTTCGATTCTAGTCAAGTACGACTGGTAAAAGAGTACACAAGTGGATTAGGCCAATTGAATTGTGTAAAAATAGCACCCTTGTGACTTAGGTAGTGATTTTTATTTTGAATAGAGACACATTTTTTAATACATTCCAAATCCCGGGAAGCAAGTAAGGTCAACCAAAGAATGTTTTTAAGTTACCTTATAGCTATCGGTATTTATTTTATTGAAAGACCCGGATCCTTAAGAAATAAACATTTGTTTTTATCTTGATTGTATCAAGTTGTATGATAAATTTTACTTAAAGGACGAATGCCACATTTCAATGAAATTATTCACAAAATATTGCAACACACAATCTTTAAATTCGGAAAAAGATAAAACCATCTTGGGAAATATTAAAGATTTATTTCTAAACATCGGAAGTAGGTGCAAACAATTATAATAAATATTATTTAGAAGTGTACAATAACTTATTTGCTAGTTATAAGTTAATTGAGAAAGCCAAGAATAAAAATGGAGCAGGCAATAACGGAAAACCAAGCCGCAGCTCTGAAACTTTTGATATAAGCCTGGTTGTGTATTGGAATGTACACATCCTTTTTTATGCACGGAGTTCCAATAACAAATGACAGATATTTAAGTAATTTCTGTATTTCGTTTTTGTTTGCCGAGTACATTTTTCCAGAATGTAGAATCTTCAAAATATAAAAAGATTTGAAAGTTTGGTAGAAGATAAACAAAGCTTCGCTTTCTTTTCAAAGGTTGAGTAAGAAATATATGTAGCTTCAGTTGGCATCCTTTGGGACATACCAAAATAATATTTTATCGAAACACCCGGATGCTTAAACATTAAACATGAAATTTTCACCCTGTTCTTGAATGATGATTTTACTCAGCGAAGGTCGAATGTTATATAAACTTGATAAACTTATCGGCCAAGAGCATTAGTAGTATAAGTTTATTCAGTAACTGTGATCAAAGGATGAGTTATAGGGATTATTCAATGTCTGTTTTCAAAGGAAGTGTAGATTTATCACGATTGACAAGAGATTTGAACAATGATAAGAACCCTTGTGTATTTTTCTAGCTAATTAATTTTAAATGATCGATCTGAAGTTTGAGTTGAAGGTTTAATCCAGCATTACCCATGTCAGCTCATTTGTTTATTTCTATTATCTGACCACCGATTGTGAAATAGTATCTGCGGCTAGGGGTTCTTCAAATGTCACATAAAAGCATCAGTGACTTTGGGGCTATACATTATAGGCTATGTTAGTCGCCCGCTTCAAAAGTCATTGGTTGAAGACGTTGTTGTTGTTTTAAGCACCTACCAATTCATCATATATATTACATTGTAATAGTCGGATACTAAAAAATTAAATATTTTTGCCTTTCTTTATTGTAGCTAGCTCCTTGCTAAATGTTGCTTCAAGATAAGTTCAGAGAACTGTTTATGTTGTAAACAACTTTATTGCACTTCAAACACATCGCGATAGGTAATCGCGATATAGAAGTTATTGATTCGAAATAAGATCAAGAAAATTTTGCCTCAGTTTGATGACTCGAGGTTGTCAATGAAGAAAAGTAATGGCAAAAGTTATGTATATTTACAAGATACCTTCTTCGTAAAATTAATTCAGTCAGAAACATGTTCTAAAAATCGATTAAAAGTATGTTCAAAAATCACTACATTGCTTATTTGGTACATGTAAGCCCAGTAAAGAGTCTAACTACTGCCGTGTGCTCTAATGAGTACCAATTTACTACCTGATGCGAATTAAACGAATTTGGACCAGTGGTGCTAATACGCCGAAGAATTTGTACCCACTTTTCAGTTCACAAAAGAAATATTCAGTATACGGTGGCTCCCAAGGAGCTGAACTCGATTGATGTAATTGAGAGTAGGCAATTGGACAAGAAGACGACATGAAGTCTTGCAATGACTGAGACTAGGCGATAGTCCACATATGTTTAAATGAGTAAAGTTATTTGTCACCCAAGATTTCAAAGCTTTAAAAATGTTTGGGTATCCGTTCGTGAGTCTTACTTTTTTGTTTGTAAATTAACGCCAATTGAAAATCTGTAAACTGCGGTGAAATGTCAAACTAGGCAAGTTATAAAAAGTCTGCATCGGGAGGAAACCTGGAATTCCTAATGGTAAGCAAGAGATTTCAGCAACGATAAGATAAAAATGATATGCATGTTTTTTTTGCTAATTCATTCATTGCTATTCTCTGAAGGTTAAGAGAAAATTTAATGGACAAACGCAACATCTTATCGAGTATGAATATATTGAATATAGTTTAATATGACACCAGACAAACAATCAGACGAAAAATCTATTATCACGAACTGTAGAAATAAAACTCAGAAACATCTGTGGCTTTAATGTCATACAATGTGGGGCTGTTGATATGTCATGAAATACAGGTTTTATTCTAATTCAAAGTCAATATTATGGTGAAAATCAAGCGTATATGTGATTACTGAAACTATGTACAAAGTACTACAAAGACGATAACAGGAATAATGAAGATGTGATGGAATGAGATCTGATATGATTGTATGGCGATGGTCACTAGCAATTAAATCATTCTGAAGCATTGAAATAAGAGATCAGCCATTAGACATTTTTGCTTTTAAGGTATAATATAGCAAGTGATCTGCAAATTAACTCCAAAAAGAAACAAGTTGTAAGAATTAAATTCATTTGGTAGTAATTGAAGAAGCGTAGCACCGTTCTGAGTCTTCCATGCACAATTCCTGTCACTAAATGCTGTTCCACAAGGCTAAAGTTTGAAATGATTAGTCCAGCCAGGAAAATAAAAGTTATAATAGAGACATAATTTAGTAATTATTGTGATTAAATTTGTTTAATCATTTAAAGTGTTTTAAAAATTATTTTCACTTAATGACTAAAACAATAGTGCTGAACAAGTTTTTTTACTGATAATCATAAACGGCGATAACAGCATTTTGTTAGATATGAAATTCAATAACTCAGCAGATTAACGGTGATTAATAACGGTCTATACGTCTCGGAACGGAAACAAGGATTTATCATTAGTTCCACGTATATTGAACAACACAACGGAAAACGCAAATCTTTTAAAACTACGAAATACTACGAATGCAAGTCTCACAATCAGTTAAATGCATTCTCAATAGAGACTTTAATTAATTTTTAATTTCCCCCTAAATGAACGAAATATTAGTTACTAATTGCAAAATACGATGAGTTTGAATGAAGTGGACTTCGATTCGAGTCAAGAACGACTGGTAAAAGAGTACACAAGTGGATTTGGGTTGTTGAATTGTGTTAAAAACAGCACCTTTGTGACTAACGTAGGGATTTTTATTTTGACTAGAGAAACATTTTGTCAATACATTCCAAATCCTCGCAAGCAAGTAAGGTCAACAAAAGATTAATTTTAAGTTACCTTATAGCTATAGGTAGGTATTTATTTTATTGAAAGACCTGGATCCTTAAGAAATAAACATTTGTTTTTTTCTTGATTATATCAAGTTGCATGATAAATTTTACGTAAAGGACGAATGTCACATTTCAATGAACTTATTCACAAACTTTTATAAAATATCGCAACCTATAATCGTTAAATTCGGAAAAGATAAAACCAAGTTTGCCAAATATTAAAGATTTATTTCTAAATATTGGAAGTAGATGCAAACAATTATAATAAGTATTATTTAAAAGTGTACATTAATTTCGTTGCTAGTTAGTAGTTAATTCAAAAATTTCAGCGGCAAAGCTTCCGTAAATCGGTGAGAAGTACAGCCAAAATATGTTTCTTCCAAACTTAAAGATATATTCGAACTACTTCTACTGTTGTAGCACATTTGTCAAAACAGGTTTACCTCAATGAAATACATTAAGTACATTAAAAATGAGTATCGATGGCTCAAGATTGTGCAGAAAGAAAAACAACAGTTATATATTTACAAATATTTTATCAATTCTTTGCTAATTAATTCAGTCACATAGCGGGGTCCAGGAAATCGATTAGAAGTTTAAAAGTGTTATGAAACATCAATGCTTCGCTTATTTGACGTATGAAAATCCAGCAAAAAGTTCAACTACGGCCAAGTGTATTGATAAAATCCGAATTTGTTACAGAGTACAAAAAGTTATGCCTTCAAATTCTGACATTACGCTTTCCTAAATACGACTTATAAGCATCAGTGTCACTCAAATAATGCATTTCAGCCTTTTACCTATGCAGCTCATTTTTAAGTATAGCCCATATATTAAAATGTATCAAATATTCAAATACTGAAGCGTAGTAAGAATTCCTGTATTACTCATTCAAATCTAAGTTTCCGAAACAAGAACGTAGCTAACTATATTCTCGACAACATTGCTCCCGAATACAAAGCATGTCAACCTATCAGCAAAGTTACTCTCCCCTAGTTTCATTTTAAGTGGTTGGTTTGCAATCATTTGTTTTCGAATTATCAAATTCTTCGTCAAGTCATTATCAAAAGCTGCCGTAGAATTTGTGTAAACCTGACCCATTATCTTTAATAAGTAGGCAACTACATTATATAGTATAGTCGTGCTTACCGCCACATATGAAATAAATACTCCAGTTAACTCCGAATTCATTCTAACTAACATGTACCCATTTGCAACGATCATTACAAAGACTCCAAAAAGCCCGAGCACAAATGCAGTGAACTTATAGCAATTGTTGAATATTGTTGTGAGTACTTGCAAAGAACGATAAATAGTCAACCGTTGTCTCAAAGTCTTCTGCATTGAATTCCGTCCTTGCTGTCCAGAACTGCTCGCCAAGATCGTGACCATTGCGTTGAATGAAAACACTCCCAGAAGCTCAATGAACAGGACAACCGAAGCTGATGTCAATACGAAGAAGTAGCTCGAAGCAAACAATAACACGTTCGCGACCTTTACGAGCGGTGCAAAATTGCCAAACAATTTGTATCCACTTTTCAATCCACAAATGAAATATCCAGCATACGGTGGCTCACAAGGAGATGAACTCAATTTTGAGGTGATTGCGAGTAGGCAAATGGGCAGGAAGAAGAAAGGAAGTCTTGCAATGACGGAGACCAATCGAGAATCTACATCTGTTGAAATTAATAAACGAAGTTTTTTGTATTTCAACACTTTAAAACTCATGAAATATTTGGTTATCAGTTCTTTTATCTCACTTTTATGTTTGAAAATCGCCGCTTCGAGTCTCTCCATCTGGTTTAAGTAGAAAGTGACTTCCTCGATTCTTGCAATTGACGCATGACGGACCCGGCAATTAAGGAATACAATAAACTTAACTGTGATTCCCAGTGAAGAAACAAATTGCACAGTATTTCCATATTTATTAACGTGTAACAATCCCAGGAGCATAACTGCCCCCGCAATGACAGAGAATGCACTAAAAATAAAAAACAAAGCCCGATAATACGGAGTCTTAATTCTAGTGTATACATTTGATCTTATGTACGGTGTGCAATTTATGTACGAGAGATATTTCAGTAGTTTTGCTATTTGTTTTTGGTTCTTCAAATACATTTTTTGTCACTTAAGACTCAAGACAACACAAGTGAATGAAAGGGAGTGAGTTTGCAAGTAATTTTCGGTAATATCAAACAAATACAAGGATAAATTTCCATTCAGAAAAGGGGGCGTTAATAAACCAACATAATTATATGTACATATAACTTTCTATGTGCTCCGTATATTTAAAATTTAATAATCAATCGACACAATCTAACTGAAAGATGTTTTTCTAGTGATATTATAAAAGATAATATTAAAAGAGAAAAGTTAAGCTTACACTTTTAAAAGATATTCAGATTTAATTAGTGGTTTGATCGTAAACAAAGATATTTCCGGCTGAGAATATTTCATTTACATACATCACGAGTGAATTTTTCATTCATCGAAGTTGACACCTTGAAAGCTAAGTAAGTTTAAGCTAAAATTCCATGGTTGACTGATTTCTTTTGCGTTAACAAACATGCAATTTGAGCGATAGTCTTTCCCCAGTGTTTGCCGACACCCTAGCTAAATAGTAATGAATAATTGCCAGACTTTATCTTTAAAGTCATCAACTTACATACATATGTATCTATCGTCTAACTTATCATTATCAAATCTGACAGCACAAACTGTCAAGGTAAGGTAGCTTATGAAAGTATGAAAGCCAAAGAGAAATAAAACAAAAACATGTAATTAATAAAAACATCGTAATCGCAAAACTTCTAGAAGAATTGAGAAGTGACTTCGTGATTATTTTAAATTAAATTACAATAAAACTAAAGGCTACAGGTTCTACTGTTAGGTTCTTTATATAAAAATCTTTCTTCATTTTATCGATAAAACTTCTTAGATAACTTAAATGCAGGAGCTCCATTGCTATCGTGAGAGAACTGAGAGACTGACAACGGAAAGTAATCATTGGAATAAAATTCCGAGTTTGTATAACTGAACATATGACTCTTTCCTTAAGGATTACTTAAACACGTAAAATTTACTTTCATGTTTAAAAAAGTTTAAAGTTTTCCAAATCAAAGTATTAATTTTGTAGGGTGGATTCAAGCAACAGCCAGGCAAGTAGCATTAAACGAATGAGAATATGTTCCAGGGTCCTGTGAAGGCTTGTTTTTGGGCGATGTGTGGCTATTAAAAGAAATCACAAATAGATAAAGTTATGTCATTATAGAATGATATTTGATTACTATGCTTTATAAGTCAGGTCTGACATTCCCGATCAGTGGCGATCAGTCATTTTAAGTTAAAAATCACCTCCTTCAATATCCATCTCCAACGAACATGACTCAAGGTGCCATGCAATAATATTTCCAACAGATTATTATGCCAAAATGGGTACCAAACTAACTGGAAACAATATATATGTTCCTTGCATTGTTTATGTTAGTAAAAAGTTCCGAGGATTGCCGTTTCCAGCCTAATCTTACACCTTCTCAAGTAAATATTACGGAAACAATTACTATAATTTATACTTGTTTTACTTGTAAACGCCAGTGGATTCATTGAAGTTGCTGAAGCTGTAACGGATCCATTCGCTGATTTCTCATTCATTACAATGCAAGGAAGTATCTATAATTGCTATAAAGATTCATATGCTCACTGGCTGGTTTCCTCCAAAGGTTTTCTGAGGAAACTAAAATTGAGGAAAAATTAGCTCCATTCTGTAAAGTATATGACTTACTATTTGGAAAGGATGATGAAGTAACAAAGTTTATTATTGAGAGAGAAGCTGGTGCAAGAATGTTGAAGATTGGCAAGATAGTTCAACTTGATTGAATATGAATATTAATGGCTTATGACTTATGAATGTGACATGTGACATTAACAATAAATGACAGTACCTGTCTGCCATTATGGTCCAATACAAATTATTTAAATAATTACTAACCACCAACTCAACGTTCCTATATTGAAGCTAGCATCACAAACTTTAGACCAAATGTAAATTACTGTATTACTAATGCTGACAGTATTTAGACTTAATACAATTCAATACACTTAAAAAGTATTTGCATATATTGTGATGAACACCGATATCTTGAGAACATTCCTAGTGCAAGAAATGCACGAACTGTGGATAAAACAATTTTTTCGAAAAGCAATTATTGGATCATGTATGTATACTTATAAAGCGTCTCATCACTACAAACAATGTACACAAAAGTATTACCATTGATTATTCAACAGCAAGCCATTAATAGTAGAATCTACTATGAATGAAACTAAAGCTGCATCTGAGGATTTCTTTGCGACAAAAAGAGGCTTGAAATAAAACCTCAATTTCCTTTCAGACCTCACAACTCTCGACAAGTATTTGCTTCGTGAGACCAAGTTTCGAATTCTT
>Ga0194135_10003114_pt1 | contig 10109 bp, 7 predicted proteins | sample LitLau_LLRF_2013_FD_134024 | JGI IMG/M metagenome (GOLD analysis project Ga0194135, IMG submission 134024) | Freshwater sediment microbial communities in response to fracking from North America - Little Laurel Run_MetaG_LLRF_2013 (version 2) | ecosystem: Environmental > Aquatic > Freshwater >... | reverse complement strand
GACCTAGTCCATTTTGTTTAGCAACTTTTCTGTTACTGCTCTTAAATTAGTTTTTTTTTTGTGCCTTCATTCTTAATTTGATTGTTGAGTGACTCCCATCCGTTGTTTGTTGATGGGAATCCTAATGCGTTTCCTTCAAACCATCCCCATCACTTCTTTAAGTATTCCTCGTCAAAGTAAGTTATAAATGGAGACCAATCAGCTAACCATTGATAAAGTGCTTTAATTGGGACCCAATTAATAATTGAAGTAAGTTAAACTTTAAAGGTTAGTGGTGAAGGCGGAGTCGTCGAATTGAAGAAAGAGAAAGTTGTGTCTTCTTGGAAGTTGTAGATTGACGATTGGGGAAAGCTGAAATTTGGAAGCAATTCTATATTTGGAAGTAATCATGTTGCCGCGCTGTTCGCACTTCAGCCTACTGTCATTGAACTCGTCAAAACAATTTTCAGACTTGTTTTTAAACTTAAAAACTAAACTCCTTTTTGGATACGACGGCCTCCTTCAGGACAAAAGAGAAATTAAATATTGCTTCTAACTTAAGGTAAATTAAAAGGTATTAAAAGAAATTTTGAAATTTTGTAAAAATATTTTGTGGAGAAGGGTTCCCCCTTGGCATTATTGTTGACTCAAGTGCGGACATCCGCTGTCCTCTGTTAGCTTTGAATGGAAGTTTGCGTAATTTACTGCGTTCCAATAAGTTTTAACTGTTTGACTTAAGACTTGAATTGAATTCATCGGAAAATAACACGATGTGGTGGAGTTGTATCTGGGTTAATATCTCCCTATTAATTAAACGAAAGTGACTGACTTTAATGTTGAATAGAACTAAAAACTAAACAACATTAACATGTAATTAGAACTAAATAGGTTAGGTTAGGATTCAGAAAATACGAATTTGAAAATAATTGGCAGCTAGCATACGTTATTCTCGATCCAATATTTTTTTGAATTGCGCAGAATGTAGATAGGCAGATCAAGCGCAATAGGTGATGAACCACTATCTGGCTGCTATAGCCCGAATGTGAAAATAACTTGCTGATCTTTTCTAGATGTCAAAGCAACTAGACCTTTGAAACCTGAGCAAAATACCGAAGCAAAGATATACCTTCCAACCTTGTTTAAGCGAACACTCAGCTAATCCTCCATCATTTAATGCTCAAAATATTCTGTTAATTGCGACCTACCAATCCAAAAATCCCCTCAGGTTGATCCAAACGTTTTTGAAGAATTTGCAACGGTTGTGGCAAATGAATTCCGGTAAGTTCCTCGATAACTTCTTTATTGAATTACCGTACAACTACCTCCTTCTCTGCCCATAACGTAGTATACCTTTTAAGTCTCCCTAATCACGTTTCGGGGTTTCTCACACTTTCCAATATTTTATGCTCAAAAAGTAAAATGGAGTGTCCATATAAACTTAAATAGGCAGATAAACGACAAATATTTATTTCCTTGTCTGTAATAGTAAAAATGATTACCTTTGTTATGTTCTAGTGAAAGTAAAATAAAATTGGTTCATATAACCATAAGTTGGAAGAAGTTAATGCGTGCGTGCAATTGTCACAGTCAAAGTTATCATTGTCAAAAAAAATAATAAAAGTTTACATAAATTGCATTTCCAGACGGTCCAAATGGCTATATTTCGTACGCTATAATCGTTTTGAATCCGGCCATTTGATATTCATGGCAATCCTGTAATCCTAAAAGAATTAAAGATCAAAAGGAATTCCACTCTCTTTATGAATGTGGACTTTACGCATTGGCAGGATTGTTGTATTTGTTGACATGTGGGTGGTAGTGGGGGAAACAAACTTTGGCGTCGTGGAGTTCCCAGTCACCGTTTGGTTTGAATTGCTTAGAGCTACCATAACCAACAAGAACCAGTAAGGGCCGTATGATGATCCTTTGGAGGCTTTCATTGCAGTGCAGGTTTCAAGTTTAAAATTCTGCTTTTAATTGTCGGCTATTAAGGGTATAGTCCGATAATGCGGGAAGAGATTTGCATGACTAGTTCCCTTAACCTTCATTGAAATATGGGCCAGCATGCGAGATCACATTATATGCTATTATTATATTTCTAACATTTCTTACATTATAACATGTGAAGTGAATATAATGAAAGAAGGCAATTTACTGCAAAGTTTTTCAATGTTAAATTAGGTTTTAATGTCAGTTTCAGCATCGGGAAGGTTCCAAACGTCGCTTCCCTAATTATTCCAATTTAAAATGGATATTCGAATTTCTAACATTGAGAATTTTTTTTATTTTTCGGCGTGTGTATATACAAGGCAGGTACCATTCTTTATTAAACTCCTAATTCATGAGCTCGGTCTCTGTAAGCAGTATTGTGGTTTTACAGTTTATTCTTTTCTCAGAGTAGTTTGTCGTTCCCTAATGAGATTACGAATTTTATTAAATGAATTAAAAAAACACAACATGAGTATAATTTCATGTTCAATTCAATTGTAGGTGGATTCTATTTATTCTCCGTTGAAATTTCCAAGTTACAAACAGATGCCCAATCACAGACAAGCTTCGGCAGAATAACCTTGGCCACCATTCTCACTTTCCTTCCTGATAACCATTGTCTATAAAATGAAAAGCGTAATATTAAATTCCACAAAAACTCTACCAACATCAAGGAGTGCAATACGTTAATTTTGGAAGGTGATATGTGCACATTCTTTTTTAACGGTAATTTACAGATGCACTGTTCCACACAAAATTGTAAAATATATTTGAGCAAAAGAATAAATATCTACCGTTTTCAAAAACAAAAAAGCAATATGCAGACAAGGAACGGACAAAAAATGTTTTATTGCGCGTGTATGGGTGAGACAGGAACATGGGGGGCGCGGACAAAAATAATTTATATTCTTCACACTAAATACAGAGTAGAGAGTTACTACACTTAAATCAGAGACGAATAACACTCTAAAATACAGAGTGGTTTGCATTTTAAGCTCAGGGTTGCATGCGGGATGTTGTATGTGTCGCTCGCAGACAGACCAAACAGAACCTCCATTTCCAGGAACCTTTTTACAAGGGTGACTGCATTTTATTTACCATGGTCGTAGTCGGTGCGTAGGAGTAGTTCCCCCTGGAGGATTTCCTGGGGCAGAACCGCCGACGGAGTACTGCCCGCACTTCTCCATTCCCAAAACAAAACAAGATGGAGACGCAGAGACCCTGGAAGAAATAAAAACAGGCGTGAGATCATAGTCAATGCTAATCAAGTTCAGCTTCATTGTTTCCAAAGTTGTCTTATTGTTTTTGTAGTGATTCTTCACCTGTAGTGACATGGAGATGGAGGAAACGTATTCATAGACAAGTTCCCAATCGGAACCAGGATCTGGACGAAAGGGTGTCAGGAGATATTGGAGCCCCAACAGGGGAACTAAAATCAGTGTCGCCTTGGCGGCCTGTTATTACAAAAAGAAATCGTATGGTTGTTAAATGCTTTGAAAAACATTTCGGAATCATTGAGGGACGTTACTTACTAGCCCTACCTTGCGAATTGCATTTTGGTTATTTGGATCCGTAATCCCAGATTCACGGCGTGCATGGAGGTTCGGATTCCTTCGGTTGTCACTGTGTAGCTTGTGCAGAAGGATCCGGAGAATATTTATCAGGAAAATCAAACTGCTCACAAGACAAATACAAACTGGGACTGAGATGAACCAAGTGTAGGACGAATCATCAATCCAACACCTGAAAATTAGATATCCCGACTATTAGTTAAATTTCAGCGAACATGTGTTCTTTTGACAGGCCTTGAAGTAGAGCTAAAATTTACCGAACATTTTCCACCGGATCCAAATATCTGAATATGGCATAAAGACTCACTGGAATAGTTGGACCCAGCCAACCGAAAATGTAGAACCCAATAATAAGTTTCCCCTCTGCCCGGGCAAACGTAAAGACAATTAGCGTGTGGAGGTAGAATCCTTCACAGAACATCCAAAAATAATTAGCAACCATAAAGTACTGGAGATTAATTTGGAGTGGGATGCACCAAGCCTGGAAATGAGCCAATGATCAATTAATTTCTGCTAAAAACTACCAATCACACATCTAAATTCAATTTGTTACAATCCCCTTCCAAAGTCCACTGTTTTCCACTTACCCCACTGTCTGGATTTTGCATGACATCCGTATCGGTGACAACTGTTCCGTACCAGGCCAGCCACAAGAAATTGTTAATAATAAAAGATATGAAAAGGTGCTTATGAATTCGGACTCGCGTACATTCCAGGGAACTGCGGAGAGACAGTTGGATTTTAATTGAATGGTTTGTTATTTTTGTCAGTATATCGTGTGTCATAAAACTTGATTGGGCAGACTTACCGGAATGAACAGAAAATGATAAAGGATATGATGAGCGCACAAATGGAGATGCTGTAGCCGACTTGATGAATCTTTATCACGGTCGTCCGCGTCTACAACAGGCAAAGGAAATCCTTTCGATTAACATCAAAAACTGGCGAGAGAGTTGGAAAGAAAAAAAGAATATTGGGAAGGGAATTGGATTGGAATCCATGGAAACGTGAATACTGGACATGGGCATATGTACACACGCGTCTAGTGTCTACGCGTCAAATAGGATGCTTTCTGCTTGAAATGACACTTGAAGTCCTGCGGGACTCTTTCAACGCCTGTCATGCTAAATGCAACTCCTAAGTTCTGCAGTCCGGACTAAGGAAGGATTACAGGAAAAGTTACTCAAGAAGGGGAAGTCACTTATCCATTCGTGCCCTTTCTTTCTAAAACTTTCTTTATATGAATTCCTACGGGCCCTTTTAGATTATGTAAAAGTTTTAATGTTCTTTTCGGGAGAAATCGAGGCCAAGGATCCTCTAAAAGAGCCGAAGCCCTAACGATAATGGAAACAAGTTCCTTTTAATTATCTTGTGTTTTAATAAGTCAAAATTTGTGTAATTTTCTCTTCTTTATCCCAAAATTGTATAATTAAGTTAACAATTGAAATGTTTTCATTTCAAAATGAGGCACACCGGTGTATATAACACGCCGTTCTCCAGTTTCGACCCTGCTCCACAGAAACGGCATAAATCCAGGAATTGTAATGAATTAGTCTTTTAATTAATAAAAAAGATTGTTAAGGTTTCTGAATTTTTCAAAAACAGTTTCGCGTATCCTGTTAGAGCGTAACCGGCGCCGACTATTCTTGGAAACAAGACGAAACTGAGAATGGTTTTTTTACAGCTCTGTCTGGCATAGGATTGCGTTTGACATGTCTAGGCGCTTCTCCTTTCACTTTGTAACAAATCCTGACAACTAACAGTGGATTTGAGTAGGAACTTATTATCGGAGAAAGAAAAATATAAGTTTAAGAACGTTACCGCCAGATCCTCAATGTCCACACAAGTGGTATAGTTTGACCAGGTTGCGTTAGTTTCCGGATGCCGAAACCAGGTTCCATCAGAGAGACATTCCTTGTGGGCAAATCCTAGTTGGTGTAAAACAAAGGAATGGCCGGCGTGAGCCTGAATCCAAATGCCTTGTTTAAGTTTAATAAAAAATTTGATATAAATTTACTTTCTGGATCAAAGCCCATGATCATGAAGGGACAGGGCGTGGTCGCCGTGTCTCCAGCTTTCGTTTCATTCCAGCAAGACCAACCATCAAATACGCGTGGGCAGAAGCGTCCCGCTGGAAATAAGAAGAGATTAAATTAAAAGCAATAAATAGCAGTTGGCGCTTATTTTTTATCCGATTTCTCGAAAGTTGCCATTTCCCGGAAAACTTTAAGCAAGGACCAAAGCCTCTCCTGGGTGGGGTTTTCTCTCCGCTAAAGACTTTGGGATTATAAGACGCGGAAGAATGGTTGGGAATCTTTTTTGCGAGGATTTGTTTTCTTTTGTTGTGTGTGGGCTCAATTTCCTTCCAAATCTCGGACGCGGAAGATACACACCAGAATAGCAGAAAACGGATTTATCCGTCACTACACGCAAGTTGCGCTGACTGTTTAATTGGAAGATAACCCGCTGTGGAACTTTGGCTATTTTTAACCCCCGTGGTTCCCCTCCTTCTCCAGGATTCATTTTCGTCATAAAAGTTAACTCAAGAAGAAAGTTCTGTGGGGAGAAAGAGAAAGTGATCGAAGGAGAGCGTCTTTTCATTTGATCCTTTTCCTTTCTCCTTCCGTCATCATAATTCTGTTCCCCATTATGGATACGTTTCTCTTCTGTCGCACTTCAAAGGAGATCCCATCTCCCATTCTCGTGATAAGGAGCCCCGTCTATTCTTTGGGTTCCCAGGGTGGCAAATTGATCTTTGAATTCTCTCTTCCTCAAACTAAAATTCAATTCCAGTGATTTCATTCTAACAGGCTACCAAAGGCAGAAACCGAGAGAGGGATGGAAACCTGAGCTTCTCTGCAATGCTTTGTGCGGAATCAAATAAAAGTGACGTTGCGAACAGAGGAGACAAAAGTTTATTCTTGATCCGTCACACTAACGAAAAACTTTTTGAATTTCCAATTTAGGACTTTTGTTGAATATTACTTCCTACGCAGGGCACTTGCATCACCATCCAAGAAATGTAATGTAGTGCATATGTAACGACAAAGGAGACTCTGATAATAAAGATGATCAGCTACAAATTTGTGATGCCTCTCTCTCTCTCTCTCTCTGTCCATTTCATTTTTTTTCGTTTTTATGAGACTTTTACGCCAATCGCGCCATCTACCGCAGTGTATTTCATAAAAACAGTTGGTAAGTGTGCAATGAAGAAATTGTCCGGGTGAGTCCATGCAGAAAAACGAAATCTGCTTCAAATGGAAAGGATTTTTTTGTAAAAAAGAGGAGATAACAAATTCTTTTTAATCCTTCACCCATCCAAGCATCTATGCGAAAAATAATTGGATTTGGAAAGGAAAACATGTTGGGCAGAGTGGATAATGCATTTCCCACCCTGTGTTTTCCGATCTATCACGCAATGCCAGGAAAAGTTTGAACTCGTTCATCCCTGATTTACTCCGCCTTTCACTTTCACTCTTGGAATCACAAAAAGACAAAGAGGAGCAGAGTAAACAAAGAGAAAACCACGGGCTTAGAAATCATATATTAATATAGAAAACATATGTATTAGTTACTTTTTATTCAAGGTAAGTTTTCCGCCTTTTTCTCACAAATTGCTCAAAATATGCATTTACATTTCACTTGTACCATTTTGTGACTCTTCCCATTAGTTTAAAATGTCAGAAGCGGGAGTCAACTGGGCAAAAGTTAAAGAGAGATTTATGACAACAAATTGGGAGCCGTGGGACACCCGCCTCTCCTGCCAACTTCATGGGACAATTCTCTTGACGAGTTGATACAACCAGCATCCTTCTATTTTTCTCCTCATTTTCAACTTTTCACCGAAGAACTTTCTCCAAATGCTACAAACTCATCAATCCCGCTGAATCTCAAGCTGTAACGCTTCGCTTTTACAGAAAGTTGGAGTTGATGCCTAGAAAGGAGCTCCCAACACTCCCTCCATTCCGACTTTAACAATGTGAACTACTTACCCATACAAATTGCGAGTCAAATCCAAGAGATATTACTTTTATTCATTTTATCTCAATGGAATCTTTTTACTTTTTGAGAAACTGCACCAGTAAAGTCGAAATAAGAGAAAGTTTAAAAAGATAGAGTCTATATAACAATACTCGTCATCATTTCAGTGAAAACTCTTTATTGGCAGGAGTGTTCTTTTGTGCTCTCTCTAGAGAAAGCGTTTCCAAAAGGCATTTTTAAAATTCTCTCTACCGAAGCGGCCTAGTGTCTGCCCTAACAATGTCAAAGAACGTGCTCTGACAAGATGATTTTCTCTAAACCCGCATGCACGACTCGCACAGAAGAAATGAAACGACTCATCCATCATAGCATTTGGAATCCACTGGTGTGAATAATGTCGCTCAAGGAACTTTTCGAACCATTACACGAAATATGACCGACTCACCTGTGGGTAGAGATTCCGTCGTGTTTTCCGTTACATTTCGAAAGCAGTTGAGTTGTCGCTGTAAAATGATGAGATCCTTTTCGTCTAGTTCATCAAATTTCGGCAGCTCTGTATATTCTTCGTCCATTTCTTTGTGGCAATTATCGTGCTTTCTAAACTTTTGTTTTTTTTTGTCAAATATTCATTTTTGTTTTTCACTTTTTAAATGTTCAAAGTTTTGGTTGCCTAGTGCGCAGATGTTCAAGTGATGTTCAACTTTTAAATCTCGAAGGAAAGTAAAAGTTCCTTTAGGACAGAAATCTTCTTCCAGTTTTCGCTAACCCTTTGCGGTTGCAAGGCGTTGAGCACAGGAAGAAAGTCTGAAACGTAATTTTTCTTTTGGATGACTTTTCTCGGCGTGGAAAGTGAAGAGGTTTGGGAAGTTCTTTGCAGAAATATCCAATCCCAATTCTTAAAGCTTGCTCCTTTTTAATCCAAATTCGATCTAAAAAGAAATTCAAAAATAATATTTTGTTTTATCTCATCAGAAGAAGATTTGCCTAGATAACAGTTTCCGCTCATTATAGGAGTTCCACCTTTCCTTTTGGAATTATTTTGAGTCTTGGCGTTTTATAGTTTTTTTTTTTAATCAACAAACGTCTACGTAGGTGTGAGTCATAAGCATATCTGCCTTACGGCATTACAGATCTGAAACTTTTGGTGGGTTGGTGGAAAAGGATTCATCGCAAAAGTAAATTTTTTAGTTAAAAGTACGCGCAACGTTATCAGTTGTAAGTTTTTGCTTGTTTAATGAACCAAGTCTACAGGAAGCGGAGTCGGACATCTTTTATCCAGCACATTCATGCGCCAGGGTTAGAATTGATCTGTACATCAAATTCAAGGCAAAAAGGATTCTCCGGAGACGTACCTTCTGAGCATTTTGAGCAGAAATAAATGTAGAAACTTTTCAAAGGCGTGACAACCAAAAAAGTTTTCCATCGTAATCTTGATATGAGAATCTACTCTAGAATGATCTGAATTCTCGTCAATTTTGAGCGAACCCAATTTCATATTATTGTCTGACATGGGATTCCCTGCCACGCTTTCCGATCCATTATGCAAATATGTGGTGAGGATTAGAGTATAGGGATAGTGCGGATATACCAAAATCCAATTCCAGCATAGTCAAAACAAAAGTCGGGAGATGATAGTTTTTTTTTGTAAATTTGAATTTTTTAATTCATTCATTTTTTTCCAATAGCTCAGCGAGTATCGTCACCATGACACTAAAGGCACTGCCATCGGAACGGATAACAAACTATTTGCACTGCATTGAGACTTGACGTTGATGCACGTGTATACAAATGTCAGTAACTACATAGTGCTAAATCCATGTCATGTGATGTCCTGTCCAAGATGGGTCCTTGTAAAGGGAAAGTATTTCCCTTTTCCCAGAGGCATGGCAACCATTTTGTAGTCTTTAACGTTATTTTGTGTTTTTTGGTTTAAACCTCTTTGCCTTTCCCAGCTTAACGGAAGATACACGGAAATTTGCAAATCACCCCTCCTTTCTGTTCTATTTCTATCGTGGCGCCATAATTTGTAGCTTCTAATTTCTAATTTACGTCCACTGTACTGCGTAACAATAAAGAGAAACTGCCACTACTTAGAACAAGTACGAGACGCAATAGGAACAAAGCTATAAGTGGTGACACGCGCACCTGTTGCATGCACGGTAATAAAAGTTCCTACAGCACAAGACCACTTAAATTTACGAGATACCGTTTCCAGAATTTCGATTTTTTGGAATATACTAAACAAATCACTCCATTTCACGAGTAGCCCAATACTACTTCCATTAAATTCTAAAGAAAATGTGATATGAGAAGAAAATACGTACATGTACTAACTATTAGACCACGAATGGTTTTGTTTCTCCATCGCGTGTCAAATTCAGAGAGCCCGTCCCGTTTGCTTTGTTTATCTTAAAAAAAACGTGTTAATATGAATTGTGTGACAGGAGTGAGCACTTTCTGTACCGGGCACAGGCTTAAGCTCGTTATTACATTCTACTCAATTATACCCAGTTTCCGCGGTATTAATTCCTGACAGAAGTTCAAAATTAAATTTTAACAAATTAAAGGAATAGCGAACGGTGGTGGTGG